>Ga0180009_10002556_pt1 | contig 21377 bp, 22 predicted proteins | sample OS_PC_MetaG_FD_123537 | JGI IMG/M metagenome (GOLD analysis project Ga0180009, IMG submission 123537) | Groundwater microbial communities from the Aspo Hard Rock Laboratory (HRL) deep subsurface site, Sweden - OS_PC_MetaG | ecosystem: Environmental > Aquatic > Deep subsurface > Groundwater...
CCGATCAACATCGCCTGGATGCCATGGCCGATCAGCGGCTCGAGGTTCTTGCCGTCGGTCGACTCGGGCTTGTCGGTGATGCCGAGCATGGTCGGCTGCGACGGACCGTAGATGTCGGCGTCCAGCATGCCGACGCGCGCGCCTTCGGCGGCCAGCGCCAGCGCCAGGTTGACGGCGGTGGTGGACTTGCCGACGCCGCCCTTGCCGGACGCGACGGCGATGATGTTCTTGACGTTGGGGATCAGCTTGACGCCGCGCTGCACGCTGTGCGAAACGATCTTGAAGCTGACGTTGGCGGTGGCGGCGGTGACGCCGTCGATGCCTTTCAGCGCGGTCTCGACTTGCTGCTTGATGGCGTCGAGCTGGCTTTGCGCCGGGTAGCTCAGCAGGATGTCGACCGAGACGGCGCTGCCGTCGATCTTGATGTTGCGAGCGGATTTGGTCGAGACGTAATCCTTGTGCGTGTTGGGGTCGACCAACGCTTTCAGTGCGGTTTGCACTTGAAGTTCAGAAACGGCCATGGTTGCTCCAGCAGGTTGATTAGCAATCGCGCATTTTAACGAAGTCTGGCGCTTTTCGCGAACGCCTGGACAAGAAAAGACGCGGGTTTCCATGCAATTTGCAGGGCTATTTGTTCGTGCCCGGGACAGGCCCGGCAGGCAGCCCTTATCGAAGGTCGGTGTGATGCCCCACCAGCACCGCCTCGGGCACGCGCAGGCGAATCGCCGCGACCAGCTCGCTGATCGCGCCCGGGCGCGGACGCAGCGAGACCCAGAGCAGGTTCAGCTTCAGGTTGAGGTCGGCAAACACGACATCCTGGTGCAGCGACAGCACCGTCTGGATCTCGTGCGAAGTGCGCTCGATCTCGGTCGACGGCCGCGAGCGCAGGCGTGGGATCAGCATCATGAAGTCGGTCAGCAGGTGTCCGCTGGCATCGTGCGTGGGCGCCAGCTGCCACAGCGGCACACCGGGTGCCGCGCCAGCGGTCAGCGTGGTCGAAGCATGAATGCGGATCTTCATCACGCCTCCCGCAGTCCGGATTCAGGTTTTCAAGCGCAGGTCGGCCAGTCCGCTACGCCGCTCGCACTGGAGTCGCGTGCGTTGCCGGATGGACTGCCCATCCTTGTGCAGATAGCGTTCAAGCTCTTCGAGCGCCAGTCGGTAGACCTCGCGCTTGAAGTCGACCACCGACTCCATCGACACCCAGTACTCGTTCCAGCGCCAGGCGTCGAACTCGGGGTGACCGCTGGCGCGCAGCGACACATCGCAGTCGCGCCCGGTGAGCCGCAGCAAAAACCAGATCTGCTTCTGGCCACGATACAGGCCGCGGCTGTCGCGCCGGGTCCAGTGCGCGGGCACGTCGTAGCGCAGCCATTCGCGCGTGCGTCCAAGAATGCGCACATGCGCGGGCTGCAGGCCCACTTCTTCTTCCAGTTCCCGGAACATGGCCTGTTCCGGCGTTTCCCCCGCATTGATTCCACCCTGGGGAAACTGCCAGGCGTGCTGGTTGACGCGCTTGCCCCAGAAGACCTGGTTGTGCGCGTTGCACAATATAATGCCTACGTTCGGGCGGTACCCTTCTCGGTCGATCATGGCCGCCACCATCTATAAAGTTCGATTGCCTGCATTCTTTCACACCCACCGGAAATTGCAAACCTGCCGTGACCAGAAATCTTCTGTTAAGCATTGTTTTAATTAATTTTTTGTCGGGGTGTTCCAATCTGATGACGGCCGAGCGGCCGGATCATGTGCTGGCGGAAATCCATGAATTCGGCACCACCGCCCTCGCCTACACCGCGGATGGGCAGCGTTTCATCAGCGGAGGCTTCCTGGGCGACATCCGGGTGTGGGATGCCGCCACCCCGAAACCGCTCGCCGCACTGCGCGGCCACCGGCGCGCAGTGCGCGCCATTCTGCCCCTGCCCTCCGGCGATTTTGTCAGCGGCAGCGACGATGGCAGGCTGATCCTGTGGCATGACGGCCGCATCCAGATGCAACGCGATGGCATGGACGTGACGGCGCTGGCGCTGTTTCAGGGCCAGGTGGTCAGCGGCCATGCCGACGGCAGCGTCCGCATCTGGTCTCAGAACACGCTGGACCCGCTACGTGAGCTTGCGCTGGACGCCAGCGTGGTTGCGCTCAGCGCGCACGGCGCCTATCTGGCGGTCGGACTCGAGGACCGCATCCTGGTGCTGGATACGATATTGACGCCGCGCCAGACCCTGGCCACTCCGCACGCGCCGCACGACCTGCAATTCAGCCCGGACGGCCGCATGCTGGCGGCCGGCAGCTGGTTTCGCCTGAGCGTGTGGGATGTGGTGAGCGGCAGCCGGCGTTCCATTCCGACCGAGCACAACGGCCTGCTGACCTCGCTCGCCTTCAGCCCGGACGGCCGCCATCTGGCCACGCTGGGGCGTCACACCGATTCCGCGATCCGCGTCCTCGACACCACCGATTTCAGCGTGGTGAAACGCTATCAGGCGCACGCCTTGTGCGGCGCGATGATCCGCTTCAGCCCCGATGGGCACACGCTGGCTTCAGGCTCGGACGATGAAAGCGTGCATCTGCACCGCCTCGACAAGGCGACCTATTTCAGCAGCGGCGCGATGCCCTCCGCCCACTGAAAGGTGTGCGCAAAGGCGCGCAGATCGAGGCCCCAGCGCTTCGATAAATCTGCCAGCTGCGGCCGCGCGGCATCGAGCCGGGCGGGGCCGCCCGGCTCGGCAAACGCAAACACGATGACATTGGTCTTGTCCTGAACCGAGATCCAGCCGACCTCACCATCGAAGGCGCGCGTCAGCCGCGCAAAATACTCGGCGAAGTCGCTGTCGCGGCCCCACAGGTTCACCACCAGCACGCCGCCCGGTTTCAGCACGCGGCGGCAGGCAGTATAGAAAGTCTGCGTCGCCAGTTCGGCAACCTGATTGCCGGCGTCGAAACCGTCGAGCAGGATGACATCGGCGCTGCCGGGATGCTGCCGCACATACAGCGCACCGTCGGCCTCGATCACGTCGAGGGTGGCGTCGTCCGGCGGCAGGTCGAAATGGGTGCGCGCGGCGGCAATCACCCGCGGGTCGATTTCCACCGCGGTGAGATGCGTCTGCGGGCGCTGCTTGCGGATGTACTTGGCGAGCGAGCCGCCGCCGAGGCCGATCATCAGCACGTTCTGCGGCGCTGCATTGAACAGCAGGAAGCCCATCATTGCGCGGGTGTAGGCCAGTTCCAGGTCCCACGGCCGCGACACCCGCATCCGGCTCTGAATCGCCTGGCTGCCCAGGTGCAGCGTGCGCACCCCGCGTTCCTCGGTCACTTCCAGCCCGTCATCGGCTGCCCGGCGTTTACCAAATTTCAGGCGCATTGCCATTTCACTCCAAAATCGAGGGCGGAAGATTACCCGTCCGCACGCTAAAATGCGCGTTTTCGTCCCGCTTATTCCACCATGCGCGCCAGCCAGTTCTTCATTTCCACCACCAAGGAAGCCCCCTCCGAGGCCGAACTCGTCAGCCACCAGCTGATGCTGCGCGCCGGCCTGATCAAACGCCTGGGCTCTGGACTCTACACCTGGATGCCGCTGGGCCTGCGGGTGCTGCGCCGGGTCGAGGCCGTGGTGCGCGAGGAAATGAACCGCGCCGGCGCGATCGAGCTCTTGATGCCAGCGGTGCAGCCGGCTGAACTGTGGGAGGAAACCGGGCGCTGGGCGGTGTTCGGCCCGCAGATGCTGAAAATCAAGGACCGCCACCAGCGCGACTTCTGCTTCGGCCCCACCCACGAGGAAGTCATTACCGACGTGGCGCGCCGAGAAATCAAGAGTTACCGCCAGCTGCCGCTGAATTTCTACCAGATCCAGATGAAATTCCGCGACGAGATCCGGCCGCGCTTCGGCGTCATGCGCGCGCGCGAATTCCTGATGAAGGATGCGTATTCGTTCCACGCCAGCCGCGACAGCCTGGCCGCAACCTACCAGACCATGTACGACGCCTATGGACGGATTTTCACCCGGCTGGGACTGACTTTCCGCCCGGTGGCTGCCGACACCGGCGCGATCGGCGGCTCCGCCTCGCACGAATTCCACGTGCTGGCCGACTCCGGCGAGGACCTGATCGCCTACTGCCCGGATTCCGGCTACGCCGCCAACGTCGAGCTGGCCGAGGCGCTTGCCCCCGCGACGCCGCGTGCCGCGCCGCAGGAAGCCCTGCGCGAGGTCGACACGCCGAAGCAAACCACCTGCGAGGACGTCGCCGCGCTGCTCGACATCCCGCTCGAACGCACCGTCAAGCTGATCGCCGTGATGGCCGGCGACGCGATGGTCGTCCTGCTGCTGCGCGGCGACCACATGCTGAACGAAGTCAAGCTCGGCAAGCTCGACGGCATGGCCGATTTCCGTCTGGCGAACGAAGCCGAGATCCGCGCCGCTTTCGACTGCCCGCCGGGCTTCCTCGGACCGGTCGGCATCGACCGCACCAAAATCCGGGTCATCGCGGACCGCACGGTCGCCGCGATGAGCGATTTCGTCTGCGGCGCCAACAAGCCCAAACTCCACCTCGCCGGGGTCAATTTCGGCCGCGACCTGCAGGAACCGGATGTTGTGGCCGATATAAGGAATGTCAGCCCGGGCGACCCCAGCCCGGACGGCCAGGGCGCCCTGTCACTGTGCCGCGGCATCGAGGTCGGCCACGTGTTCCAGCTCGGCAACAAGTATTCCCAGGCAATGAACGCCACCTACCTGGACGAAGCCGGCAAGGCGCAGGCGCTGGAAATGGGCTGCTACGGCATCGGCGTCTCGCGCATCGTGGCCGCGGCCATCGAGCAGAACCACGATGAGCGGGGCATTATCTGGCCGGCCAATTTGGCACCGTTCTTGCTGGTGATTGTGGCACTCGGTTACGGCAAGAGCGAAATGGTTAAAAAAGCCGCCGATACGCTCTATGCTGATTTGACGGCGGCCGGCTTCGACGTATTGCTCGATGATCGCGACGAGCGCCCCGGCGTGCTGTTCGCCGACGCCGAGCTGATCGGCATTCCGCACCGCGTGACGGTGGGCGAACGCGGCCTCAAGGACGGCGAGATCGAATACCAGCCGCGCCGGGCCCAGGCCGGACAAAGCGGCGACGCGCAAAAGATCGCGCTGGCCGACGCAACGCAATTTTTGAAAGGTTTGCTGGAAAGCTGACATGAACACACGCACGCACATCGGTCTCCTGCTCGCCGCCTTGCTGCTGGCCCTGCCTGTCCAGGCGGGCAACCAGCGCGAGGAAGCGCTGTCGGCCAACGTGCGTGCCTCACTGCAGCGGGCGCTGGCCGACACCGCGGTCACCCGCACGGCGTTCCGCAATGTCGCCGACGAAGCGGCCTGGCTGAAGGACATGTCGCGCCGGCTCGCCAAGCGCATGCCCGATGAAGCCGAGCGGCTGGAGTTCCTGACCACGCTGCACTGGGAAGCCGCGCGCGCCGGGGTCGACCCGCAACTGATGCTGGGCCTGATCCAGGTCGAAAGCGGCTTCCGCAAATATGCGGTGTCGCCGGTGGGCGCGCGCGGCTACACGCAGGTGATGCCGTTCTGGGTCAAGGCCATCGGCAGTCCCGACCACAATCTGTTCCAGCTGCGCACCAATCTGCGCTATGGCGCGCTGATCCTGCGCCACTACATCGATATCGAACGCGGCGACCTCTACCGCGCGCTGGGCCGCTACAACGGCAGCCTCGGCCGCCCGGAATACCCCAACCTGGTGGTCGGCGCCTGGAAGCGCCACTGGGACTACACCCCCAGCACCAAATCGGCCGACGCCTCCGCCGCACCCCGCAGCTGACTCGCCGGTGGGCGCACATCCGCCGGAACCTTCTTGCCTTTCTCGCCTGGCCGCACCATCTTTAAAGAAGGCGCGGCATTCCGCCAAGCGCACTTTCGGGAGTATCCCCATGAAAACGCCTGTTCTCACGCTGCTTGCCCTGGTCGCCCTGGCAGGGCTGGCCGGCTGCGAAACCCAACCCCGATACGGCGAAGTGCGCGTACACGAACGCGATCTCGATGTACGCGTGGTGTTCTCCGACCACGACCGTCGAGTCCTGCGCGATTACTACCGGGTCGACTACCGCGCGCTGCCGCCCGGTCTCGCCAAAAAGGGCAAGGTGCCGCCCGGCCACGCGCTGCGGGCACGCCAGCCGCTGCCGCCCAATGCCTACTGGCACTATCTGCCCCAGAATGTGGAACGGCAGTTGAGCCGCCTGCCAGATGGCTACGTGCGCGTGATCGTCGGTTCCAGCATCGCGATCATGAATGTGCGGACCCGTGTCATTTTCGATGTGATCGAGAACGTCCACGACTGAACGCCGCAGGGTTTTCTGTCGAAAATTCATCCGCGCGTCGCCCGTTCGACAGGCTTGCGGCACTGATGTGCTGAGCGCGCGCCGATAAGCCGCGTCTATTGGTCGGTCGGCCTGAGGTCCCGGCTGGCACGAACCCTGCACAAGTATCGGCGGGGTACATTCGTGCCACCCAACGATACCTAGGAGGCGACCATGGAAATGACCATGCATTTGTCCCGGACGGCCAAGGGACAGGAGGAAATCTTCAATCACGGCCATACCCTGCGACCCAAGCAGCGGCAGATTCTGTTCAGTCTCGGCAACGGCATTTCGTTCGCCGAACTGCGCAGCAAGCTGCCCAACTGCGCCGAACTGGAAAGCATGGTGAGCGAGCTGCTGCAAAGCGGCTTCATCCAGCCGCTGCGCGACATGGCGGCGGGCACCGGCAAACCGGTTGTCGCGCCGGCCGCACCCGCCGCGCCGGGCTTTGCTGCGCCGATGAACAGTGCGCTGGCAGACTGCCACAGCTATGTGCTGGACTTCATGTCGGCGCTGGTGGGCACCAAGTCGCCCGCTTACCGGCAGATGAGCGAAGTGCTGGACATCGACGGGTTCAATGCGGTGCTGCCCATGTGCCGCAGGGTGGTGGCCGCGGTGGCGTCGCCGCATCAGGCGGCCGAAATGGAAGCGGAAGTCGCCCGGCGCCTCGGGCGCTGAACGACGCGTGGCGGCACGCCGGCGCGCCGTTCAGGGCGTGCCGTTGCTCAGGATCACCAGCGTTCTGGGCTGGCACTCCGCCGTCACCACCGTGCCCGGCCCGCCCGGCACCGCGCTGACCACGCCGGCAAAAGGCGCTTTCAGCTCGGCATCACTGAGATTCTTTTGTGCAATCGTGCGCCGCGCGATCGCGGACGAGAGCGCGGCCTTCGCCCGCGTGTGGCGCAGCGTGGCGGCTTCGAGCTCGCTGGTCGACGACACGGTGCGGTTGAACAACTCCTCCGCGCGTTCGAATTCGCGCCGGGCATCTTCCTCATCGGCATCCGCGCGCGCATGCTCCGCGTTCGCCTCGTCGAGCCGGGCCTGCAGCACGGTCCGGTCGAGGCGCAGCAGCACCGCGCCTTTCTTCACACGCTGCCCGGGCTTCACCAGCACGTGTTCGACCACGCCGGATACCCGGGTGGTGAGTTCGACCCGTTCCGCCGCCTGGAGCGGACCGACCGCCCCCAGGCAAACTCCGGCCAGCGCGATCGCCACGATGCCTTGCTTCATTGCTGTGCTCCCTGCTGTGATTCCTTAACAAAGGGCGGCAGACTGCCGCCGGACAATGCCTCCAGCCGGGCCAGTGCCAGCGCCAGCCGGTATTCCATCTGCTTGCGCCGCAGCTGCGCCGCCTGGGTTTCCGCCATGCTGCTGCCCAGCGTGGTTTTCAGTTCGAGCTCATACTCGGCGCGGGCGCGTTCCAGCGCCCAGTCGCGATATTCCACCTGCTTGTCGGCCGCCGTGATGCCGCTGTCTCGCAACCACTGAATCTCCTGCAGGGTGTCGAGCAGGGTGTCGGCCAGATCGAGTTTGAGTTTTTCCAGTTCGGCGGCGCGACGGTCCTTCTGCGCCAGCTCGCGCGCCACCCGCGCATCCACGCGCGCGCCCTGATAGAGGGGGATATTGAAGACCAGCCCGGCACTCAATTCGTCGCGGGTGCTCGATTCGCGGCTGTAGCCGCCGCCGACCACTTCGGCATCCAGCACCGGATTGCGCTCGGCGCGTATCGAACCGAGCCGCGCATCCGCCGCCGCGAGCTGCGCCTGTAGGATCTGTACACGCGGATTGTGCTGCATCACCCACGGCAGCAAGGCCTCGTAGTCGGGCACCGGCCGCGCGTTGCCCGGCAGCTCCGGCACCGCAAGCTCGGTCGGCAGCGTGTCGGGGCGATGCATGGCATGCGCAAGTTTCTGGCGGGCGCTGCGCATGCGCTGCTGGCTGGCATTGCGGCGTTCGCGCCAGTCCTGGAAGAAGGCCTCCAGCCGCAACAGTTCGGGACGGCTCCCGACCCCCAGCTCAAAGCGCTCGCGCGCCTTGTCCCAGTCGAGAAAGGCCACCGTCATGAATTCGTTTTCCGCGACGTATTGCTGGTCGGCCAGCAGCACGTCGAAGTAACGCGCCATGATGTCGATGCGACGCAGGCTCTCGACATTGAGCAAGGCCGCCTGGCGTGCCGCGATTTCCTGGTCGGCCGCGGCCACGGCCTGGCCGGTCCGGCCGAAATCCAGCAAAGGTTTACGGGCGACGATACGGCCGACGTTGTCGGATTTCCAGTCGCCGGCCGGGCGGCGTCCGGTGCGCACGGCGCCATCCAGAAACAGGCTGAAATCCTGCCGGCTGGACGCCAGCTCGCGGTCGGCGCGCGACAGCGCCAGATCACTTTCGGCCAAGCGCCGGTCGGGATGGGCGGCGGACACGGTCGCCAGCGCTTCATCCAGCGTCAGCCGCGCCGCGCCCGCAGGGGCGGACAGGGTGCACGCCAGCACCACGCTCCAGGCGACGCGCCTCATTTGCCTTGCTTGTATTTGATGAAGGGCTGGCTGGCGTAGGCGCCTTCAGTGACATAGCGGCCCAGCAACAGAAACTCGGCCTTGTCCTTGACCGGCCCGGTATGACGCGCCAACACCTTGCCGTCGAGATCGAAGAACATCATCACCGGCGTGGCGCGGACGCGGTGGCCAAAGGCAAACGCCTTTTCGGTGGTGAGCTTGCCCTGAAAATCGGTGAGTTCGGTATCACCGTTGACGTCGATCGGGTACAGCAGGAATTTCGCGCGGAAGTCGTCCTGCACCTCGGACTGATTGAGGATGGTGGCTTTCATGCGCTCGCACCAGGGACATTCGTCCATTTCGAAAAACAGGAAAATGCCTTTCTTGCCCTGCTTCTTCGCCTCCTGCAAATCGGCCTGCAGGTCGCCGAACTTGGGCTGGAAGAAATGGGTCATCGGATCGCGCGTTTCCGCCCAGGTGGGCGCGGACAGCAGCAGGAACAGTGCAATCAACAGCGGACGCATTGGATTCTCCTCGGTACGCAGATTATTTCTTCGGGCGTGGGGTCTTGGCGATATAGCTTTCCACCGCAGCACGCGTGATCGCCCCCACCTGCTGGGCAACCATTTTACCCTCCGGGTTATACAAATAGGTGGTCGGCAGGCCCTGAATCGGGCCGATCTGGCTCACCACCTTGGCATTGCCCAGCACGATCGGATAATCGACGAACAAGCCTTCGGCAAAATCGATCACCTGCTTGGGGTCGCGATAATCCATCGCCACGCCGATGACCACGAGCTTGTTCTTCTTGTCCTCGTGCAGCGCGATCAGATCGGGAATTTCCTCCAGGCAGGGCGGGCACCAGGTTGCCCAGTAGTTCACCAGCACCCACTTGCCCTTGTAGCCGGACAGCGTGTGGACCTTGCCCTTGGTATCGGTCAGCGTGAAATCGGCTGCCTGCGCCCACGTGACCGTCAAGGCCAACAGCAGCCCGGCCAGCCACATCGGATAAACTTGCCTACCTTGTTCTATCTGCATTGGTTTTTCCATTATGAAAGCATTCCGCACCGAGAAAGACTCGCTCGGCGAGGTCCAGGTTCCCGCAACGGCGTGGTATGGCGCACAAACTGCGCGCGCCGTGGCCAATTTTCCCATTTCGGGACGCCTTCCGGATAAGGATTTCGTACTAGCGCACGTGCGCATCAAGCTCGCCGCCGCGCATGCCAACTGTCAGCCAGGCTGGCTGCCTGCAGAAAAACGCGATGCCATCGCCGCCGCCTGCGAAAAAATCCTCGGCGGCGAATACAGCGACCAGTTCGTGGTCGACCGCTTTCAGGCTGGTGCCGGCACCAGCCACAACATGAACAGCAACGAGGTGATCGCCAACCTCGCCAACGTGGCGCTGGGCGGCGAAAAAGGCAGCTACAAGCCGGTCAATCCCAACGACGACGTCAACATGGGGCAGTCGACCAACGACACCATCCCCACCGCGATCCGACTGGCCGTGCTGGCCAAGCTGCCACGCCTGACGGCCGCCGTGCATGCAATGGCGGCGGAGTTTTCGCGGCTGGCCGAGCGCGAGAAGGACACGGTGAAATCCGGCCGCACCCATCTGCAGGATGCCGTGCCGACCACGCTGGGGCAGGAGTTCGCCGGCTACGCGTGGACGCTGACGCGCTGCGCGTCGAGCCTCGACGCGGTGCGGCCGGCACTGTGCGAAATCGGCCTGGGCGGATCCGCGGCCGGAACCGGCCTCAACACCTCGCCCGACTACCCGGCGCGCGCCGCCGTCGAACTGGCGAAGCTCACCGGCGAGCCGATCCGCGTCGGCCAGCTGGTCGCGCAGATGCAGTCGATGAACGATCTCGCGCGGCTGTCCGGCGAGATCCGCAACCTCGCACTGGAGCTCACCCGCATTTCCAACGATCTGCGCCTGCTGGCTTCGGGCCCGCGTACCGGCCTCGGCGAAATCCAGTTGCCGCCGGTGCAGCCGGGTTCCAGCATCATGCCGGGCAAGGTCAACCCGGTGATGTTCGAGATGCTGAACCAGGTGTGCTTCCAGGTGCTGGGGCAGGATGCGGCGGTGAGCTACATGGTGCAGGCCGGGCAGATGGAACTCAACGTGATGATGCCGGCGCTGGGCAGTGCACTGTTCGACGCGATGGACTGGCTGACCAACGCAATGAACGCCGCCACCGAGAAGAATCTCAAGGGCATCGTCGTCAACCGCGAACGCTGCGCGTTCTTCATCCACCAGAGCGTCGCGCTCGCCACCCTGCTCAACACCCAGATCGGCTACAACCAGGCCGCCGAAGTCGCCAAGGAATCGGAGAAGTCCGGCCGCCCGGTGCGCGACCTCGTCGCTGAAAAAGGCCTGATGAGCGCGGCCGACTTTGACGCGCTGGTGCTCGCTGCCGCACACGGCATTGGCAGCGGCGGTGGCGGCGGCTGACGAGACCCCACCCCATGGCGATCCAGTGGTTCCCCGGTCACATGACCACCGCGCGCAAGAAAGCCGCGGAGACGATGGCGCAGATCGATGTGGTGGTCGAGGTGCTCGACGCGCGCCTGCCGGAAGCCGGCAGCAACCCGATGATTCACGAGCTGCGCCTGCATCGCCAGCGTTCGTGCCTCAAGCTTCTGAACAAGGCCGACCTCGCCGACCCCGAGGCGACGCGTGCCTGGCTCGACTACTTCAACCGGCAGCCCGGCGTGCTGGCGGTGGCGATCTCGGCCAAGAAGGCATCCGACGTGGCGAAGCTGCCCGCGCTGGCGCAGAAGCTGGCGCCGCACCGCGACGACACCTTCAAACCGCTGCGGCTGATGATCATGGGCATACCCAACGTCGGCAAATCGACGCTGATGAACACCTGGGTCAAGCGCCGTGTCGCGGCGGTTGGCGACGAACCGGCCGTCACCAAGTCGCAGCAGCGCATCAACCTGTCGCCGCGGCTGATCCTGGTCGACACGCCGGGGATGACCTGGCCGAAGATCGAGCACGATTCTGATGGCTTCATGCTGGCGGCGAGCCATGCGATCGGACGCAATGCGGTGATCGACGAGGAAGTGGCGGTGTTTCTGGCGGGCATCCTGCTTGAACGCTACCCGGCGCTGCTGAAGGCGCGCTATGGATTTTCGCTGGAAGGCATCGACGCCACCGGGGTGCTGGAAGCAGTGGCGAAAAAACGCGGCTGCATTTTGAAGGGCCGCGGCGGCGAACTCGATCTGGAAAAAGCCGCGATGATCCTGTTGACCGATTACCGCAGCGGCACGCTCGGGCGCATCAGCCTGGAAACCCCGGCGTCGCGCCAGGCGATGCTGGCGGCCGCCGCAGTAAAACCCAGACAAACCGACAGGGCCAGGCCTGACACGGCCGAATGATCAGGCGCCGCGCCACGCGGCGACATCGAGCCAGGCGACGGTTTCCGCTTTCCCGTGCACCGCACTGACCGGCAGTCGTTCTCCCTGTTGCCAGCGTACCAGCGCCGCGTGCTTGCCCGCGCCGGTGATCACAAACCAGAGCCTGACGCTGCGTTTCAAGCGTGCCGCCGACAGGCTCACGCGCTCGGACGGCGGCTTGGGCGCGTCGAACACGGCCAGCACATCCGGGCTGTCTGGCTGCGTGCCCCAGTCGTGTCCGGGAAACAGGCTCGCGGTGTGGCCGTCCTCGCCCATCCCGAGCAGCACGACGTCAAAGTCAGCGACACGCTCGAGCCAATCCGCATAGACCACAGCGGCTTCAGCCGCGCCGTACTCGGCGGGCATCGGCCAGCGCTGCGCTTCCGGAATGGCCGATGCCGCGAGCCAGGCGGCCTCGGCCATGGCGCTGTTGCGCTCGGGGTGGTCGGCTGCCAGGCAGCGTTCGTCGCCGTACCAGACGTGCCAGGCGGCATCGCCGACACCGCGGCGCGCGAGTTCGGCGTACAGGGCGCGCGGCGTGCTGCCGCCCGCCAGCACGAGATGAAACGCACCGCGCGTCGCGATGGCGGCGGCGGCTTCGGCACACAGCGCGTCGGCGAGCGCCCGCAGCAGCGCGTCGCTGTCCATGAAAATCCGTGTCTGCACTCGCGTCACAGTTCGTTGCGCCAGATCTGGTCGTCGTTGTCGAACAGGCGATTCGCATCCGCCGAGCCCCAGGTACCGGCGGGATAGGTCGGGATGTATTCGCGCTCAATCGCCCAGTGATTGAGGATGGGATCGACCACCCGCCACGCCCATTCGATTTCGTCGAAGCGCAGGAACAGCGAACGGTCGCCTTCGATGACGTCGAGCAGCAGGGTTTCGTAAGCATCGAGCGTCTGCTCGTCGGTCTTCAGAAAACTCGCGTTCATCTGCATCAGCCGCGTGTCCATGTCGAGGCCGGGCTGCTTGACGTGGATTTCCATGCGCATCGACTCGTCCGGCTGGATCGACAGCAGGATCCAGTTGGGGTCGATCGACTCGAGCGGGGTTTCGCGGAACAGCTGCTGCGGCGGATGGCGGAAGCGGATCGCGATCATCGAAGTCTGGTGCGGCATGCGCTTGCCGGTACGCAGATAGAACGGCACGCCACGCCAGCGCCAGTTGTCGATGTAGAACTTGGCGGCGACAAAGGTTTCGGTGATGGAATTCGGCTCGACGTTTTCTTCCTGCTGGTAACCCACCACGGGTTTGCCGTCGATGGTGCCGCGGGTGTATTGCGCGCGCAGCGCATGCGCGTGCACTGCGCGCTTGGCAATCGGCCGGATCGAGCGCAGGACTTTCACCTTCTCGTCCTGCAGCGCGTCGGCTTCGAGCGCGGCGGGCGGTTCCATTGCGACAACGGTCAGCAACTGCATCAGGTGGTTCTGCAGCATGTCGCGCAGCGCGCCGGCATGATCGTAATAATCGGCGCGGTTCTCGATGCCGATCGATTCGGCCACGGTGATCTGCACGTGGTCGATGAAGTTGCGGTTCCACAAAGGCTCGATCAGCGTGTTGGCGAAGCGGAAGACGAGCAGGTTCTGCACCGTTTCCTTGCCGAGAAAGTGATCGATGCGATAGACCTGTTCTTCGTCGAAGTGCTGGTGCAGCAGGCGATTGAGCATCTGTGCCGACTCCAGATCCTCGCCGAAGGGCTTTTCGATGACCACGCGGTTCAGGCCGCGCGGCTTGTTGAGTCCGGCGGCTTCGAGGTTCTGGATCACCGCGCCGAATTCCGCCGGCTTGATGGCGAGATAAAACACCGCGCTCGAACATGCCGACTCGGGCGGCAACCGTTCGGCCAGCGCCTGGTAGGAGGCAGGGACATTGAGGTCGCCCTTGAAATAGCTGAAGCGCGCGATGAAGCGCTCGAACACCGGCGTGTCGAGCGAGCCCTTGATCTTGTCCTTGAGGACTTCGCGCATGTGCTCGCGCCAGGCTTCCGTCGTCCAGTCACGCCGCGAAAACGCGATGATCGTCAGCGATTCGGCCAGACGTGAGGCCGCTTCCAGGTGATACAGCGCGGGCAGCAGCTTGTTGGACGCGAGGTTGCCGGTGGCACCAAAAATCACGAATGAACACGGCAGGTTGTCTGTAGCCGCGTTTTTGCCCAGATTCATTTCAGCCCTCCTTGACGGCGTGGCCGCCAAAACCCTGGCGCATTTTCGCCAGCATTTTGTTCGCGTAATCGCCTTTGCCCTGGCTGGCAAAACGCATCATCAGCGATAGGGTCATGACCGGCGCAGGGATGCCCTGTTCGATTGCTTCCAGTGCGGTCCAGCGGCCCTCGCCGGAGTCGCCGACAAAAGGCTGAATATTCTCGAGCGTCTGGTCCTGTGCCAGGAAATCCGCCGACAAGTCCAGCAGCCACGATTGCACCACGCTGCTGTGGCGCCACAGTTCGGCAATGTCGCTGACATCCAGATCAAACCCGGGCTTGTTTTTCATCAACGCGAAGCCCTCTGCCAGCGCCTGCATCATGCCGTATTCGATTCCGTTGTGGACCATCTTGACGAAATGCCCGGAACCAACCATCCCGCAATGCAGCCAGCCGCGGTCTTCTGCGGGTGCGAGCTTTTCCATATAGGGCTTGAGCCGGGTCGCAGCCGCGTCGCTCGCGCCAAACATCAGGCAGTAACCGTTTTCCAGCCCCCACACGCCGCCGGACACCCCGACGTCGGAAAACTCGATCTCACGTTCAGCCAGCCAGGCGGTACGACGCTGCACATCCTTGTAAAACGAGTTGCCGCCATCCACCACCAGATCGCCCGGCGCCAGCATCGGCCGCAAGGTTTGCAGCGCGGCCTCGGTTGCGTCGCCGGCAGGCAGCATCAACCAAACGATGCGCGGCGTGGCGAGTGCATCGACCAGCGCCTGCAAGCTGTCACAGGCAAGATGCCCCGTTTCTTCAGCCAGTTCTTGCGTCACATCAAAACTGCGGTTGAACAGCGCAATCTGTGCGCCCTTGCGTGCCAGGCGCCGCGCCATGTTGCCGCCCATGCGACCCAGTCCGACGATGCCAAATTCCATGCTTGACTCCTTATATTGTGTTTAGGGTGTAGGGATGACCGGCGCAGCAATCGTGCCAGCAATGAACCCATGATAGAACGTAAGAATGAAGGGTGCGTGGTGCAAAGCGTGCGCCCTATCGGTGCACCCTGCACGCTAATCAGGCCAACAAACCTGGGAACAGCTTGCCCAGACCGGTTGCGATCATCTCGACTGAAATCGCCGCGATGATCAGGCCCATCAGGCGGGTGACGACGTGAATGCCCGTTTTTCCGAGCCGCCGCGCGATCATCGGCGCGGCGCGAAACGCCAGCCACACCGACAGCGCCACCAGCGCCACCGGGATCAGCAGCAGGCCTTGGTGCAATACATCGCCCTGCGCCGCGCCGGCTGCCACGATGACATGGGTGATCGCGCCCGGCCCGGCCAGCAGCGGAATGCCAAGCGGCACCACGCCGACCGCGTCCTTTTCCTCGGCTTCCACGGCCTCGTCCTGCGTCTGTCGCTGCGGGCTGACATGCGCCTGCACCATCGACAATGCCAGCAGCAACAGCAGCAGACCGCCCGCCACCGTGAAGGCCTCGAGGCGAATGCCGAAAAACGCCAGCATGGGCTCGCCGAGAAAGGTGAACAGCGTCAGCACGCCCAGTACGGTCAGCGCGGCAATCCGCGCAGCAGCGCGGCTTTGCGCCAGGCTGTAGCCCTGGGTGGCGAGGAGAAAAATCGGGATGACGCCGACCGGGTCGACGATGGCGAACAGCGCGAAGGCCGCCTTGACGAGTTCGAGGATGTCCATGCGCACATCATAGCCGCATGGCAGAGCGAATCAGGTGCGGCGGAACACCAGATCCCATACGCCATGCCCAAGGCGCAGGCCGCGCTGCTCGAACTTGGTCAGCGGACGGGTGTCGGGGCGCGGCGCGTAATCCGCCACGGTGTTTTGCAAAGCCGGCTCGGCGGAGAGCACGGCGAGCATCTGCTCGGCGTAGTCCTGCCAGTCGGTGGCGAGGTGAACATAGCCGCCGGCTTGCAGGCGGCTCGCCAGCAGGCTCACCAGCGGCGGCTGGATCAGCCGGCGCTTGTGGTGACGCTTCTTGTGCCAGGGATCGGGGAAGAAGATGTGGATGCCGGCGAGGCTGGCCGGCGCCAGCATGCGGGTCAGCACCTCGACCGCGTCGTGCTGGATCACGCGCACATTGGTCAGCCCGCGCTCACCGAGCTGCTTCAGCAGCGCCCCCACGCCCGGCGTATGCACTTCGACGCCGAGGTAATCGATTTCGGGATGGGCCGCGGCAATCTCGGCCAAGCCTTCGCCCATGCCGAAGCCGATTTCCAGGAAGCGCGGAGCCGTGCGGCCGAACAGCGCATCGAGATCGAGCGCCGCCGGTTGGTAGGGCAGCATGAACTGCGGCCCGATCTCGGCCAGCGCACGCGCCTGGCCGGAGCCGACGCGGCCGGCGCGCAGCACATAGGAACGGATGCGCGGATGCGCGCCGGTTTCAGTCGTCATGATTTATTTGTTGCCAGTAATGAGGCCGCTGGTAGGCGAACTCGGGCTGGCCTGGTACATCTTCTTCGGCATGCGGCCTGCCAGAAACGCCTCGCGCCCGGCCTCCACCGCCTTCTTCATCGCCGAGGCCATCAGCACCGGGTTGCCGGCGCCGGCGATCGCGGTATTCATCAGCACCGCGTCGCAGCCGAGCTCCATCGCGATCGTGGCGTCGCTCGCGGTGCCGACGCCCGCGTCGACGATCACCGGCACCGAGAGACGGTCGATGATGATCTGCAGGTTCCATGGGTTGAGGATGCCCATGCCGGAGCCGATCAGGCTCGCCAGCGGCATCACCGCGACGCAGCCGATGTCCTCCAGCTGCTTGGCGACGATCGGATCGTCCGAGGTGTAGACCATCACCTGGAAGCCGTCCTTCACCAGCACTTCGGCCGCCCGCACGGTTTCGGCCACGTTGGGATACAGCGACTCGGCGTCGCCCAACACCTCCAGCTTGACCAAGGAATGTCCATCCAACAGCTCGCGCGCCAGGCGCAGGGTGCGGATCGCGTCGTCGGCGGTATAGCAGCCGGCGGTGTTGGGCAGGTAGGTGTATTTCGACGGCGGCAGCGCATCGAGCAGGCTGGGCTGGCCGGCGTCCTGGCCGATGTTGGTGCGGCGGATCGCGACGGTGACGATTTCCGCGCCCGAGGCTTCGACCGCGAGCCGGGTCTGTTCGAAATCCTTGTACTTGCCGGTGCCGACCAAAAGTCTGGAGGCATAGGGTAGGCCGGCGATGATGAGTGGTTCCATATTCAAAGGGGCCAGGAGCTGGGATCTAGGGACTAGGGGAAAACCGGATCAGCCGCCGCCGACGGCGACGACGATCTCGAGGCGGTCGCCGCTGGCGAGCGGCGTGTCGGCATGCTGGCTGCGCGGAACGATTTCACCGTTTTTTTCGATGGCGATGCGTTTACCGGCCAGATCCAGCGACTCGATCAGTTGGTCAAGCGTGAGCGGTGCAGGGAAAACGCGGGTTTCGCCGTTGATGGCCAGTTCAATCACAACTTCTATCCGGGCATGAGTTTCAGTATGATGCCGAATTCTACCCTGAAGGGCGCAGCGATCGGGCGGGCGTCGTATAGTGGCATTACCTGAGCTTCCCAAGCTCATGAGGAGGGTTCGATTCCCTTCGCCCGCTCCAGTAAACGCAAGACGCGCCCACGCGCGGCACCCGTGTTATCCGACCCTTGTAGCGGACAACCCATGAAGATTCCCTCTGCGTCGCCTGCTCCGGCCGAACTGCTGCACGAAACCGACGCACGCATGGTCCAGGCGCTGGAAAACTTCTTTCAGCGCAGCCACGGGCCGATTCAGGATGCCATTCTGCGCGTCATTTCGAGCCAGATCACGCCGGAAGTACTCACCGCCGGGCAAGTCTGCCTGGACTGGATCAACGCCTATCCGGAAACGCTCTCCGCCGCTTTTGCCGAGCAGTTCCGTCTCCATATCGCACACCCCAACACGTTTGCAAAGACCCAGAACCCCTATCCGGCCGAGCTGCAACTGGTCGACGATGAGGCGCTGCGCCGCCAGCTGGCTGCGGACAAAATCGCCACCCATCTGACCGAAAATCTGCGTGCCGACATGCTGCTGTTGTTCGGCCGCATGCAGTCGCTGCGGCGGGCGGCGCTGGAAGACGAGACGCAGGCCAATGCCTATGGACCCCGTCCGGTGGTGCGTGCGCTGTCGCATGCCCTGGACACGCTCAACCTCGACACCGCAGCCGGCACGCTGCTTTTGCAGTGTGCACGCGTACCGCTGCAGGACACGCTGAAGCAGACCTACGCCGCAATCAACCAGTTTCTGGCCGCGCAGGACATTCCCGTCCTGCCGGTCGAGCACATACTGCCGGCGGCGGCGCCCCGAAAAACGGAAGCGGGTGCGGGTGCGGGCCATGACATTCTGGCGCACATCCAGTCCGTCGCCGCGCACGCAGCAGCCAGTGGCGTGGCCGCCGCAACGACCGCGTCGCGGCCCCTGCTCGACCGCCTGACAGACTGGCCCATTCGTCAGGCGGTCGACCTGATGACCGACGCGCCCGCACGCCTGCTGCGCCAGCTGCAGACAGAAGCCCGCAAGGCCGGCACCGGCGCATTCGACATCGCCGTGCTGGATGCCGTGGCCGGTCTGTTCGATTTCATCCTCGACGACCCGGATGTCTCGCCGCGCTACAAAGCCGCGATTGCGCACCTGCAGATCCCGGTGCTGCGGGTCGCCCTGGTCGCGGCCGATTTTTTCAGCGACGATCAGCATCCGGCACGCCAGCTGATCGACCTGACCGGTGTGTTTTCACGGCACTTTCCCGAGCATGCGCCATCGCACGACGAGGCACTCGGGCAGGTCGAGTCCGCCTGCGCCGCCATCCTCGACGACCCGGGCCATCCGGTGGACGCGTTTGCCAGCGCCCACCGTGCGCTCGCTGCCTGGCTGGGCGACGAGGAGGCGCGAACCGAGGCCCGACTTGCGGCCGAGGTCGCCCAGCTGGAACATATCGAGCGCCAGGAACTGGGCACGCTGCTGGCGCTGGAAAACCTGCAGGACCTGACCGCACGCTATCCCGCGCCGGAATCGGTATTGCGGCGCCTGGAAGCGGCCTGGGTGCCGCACATGGCCACGCTGTACATGGCCGAATCGGGCGAGGGACCGGCCTGGCGCGTAGCCTGCTCGACGCTGCTGCAGTTGTTTCAGAGCCTGCAGCCGCCGGACAACGACACGCTGCGCGAATCCCGCCTGCAATCGATTCCGCGTATCAACGCAGCTCTGCGCGAAGGGCTGCTGGCGCAAGGTGCCGAACCGGCACAATTGAAGAACTTTTTCAGCGCCATCACCGCCTCCCAGGAAGCCTGGATCCGGCCTGCGTTGGGACAGCGCGAAGCCACGGTCAGCCGTTTCACACCGCGGCAGGTCACGCCCGAGCAGATCGAATCGCTCGCCCGCCAGCGGCAAGACACGCCGGACGACGACGCCCTGCAGCAGGCGCAACAACTGCTGGAAGGCGACTGGGTGGATTTTGACCCGCCCTATGAAGGCCTGCCGACCGTGCGCGTGGCCTGGGTCGGGGTGCGTGGCTATCTGCTTTTCTGCGACAGCGAGGGCGAGCAGCGCTTTTCCTTCGATTGCGAGCGCCTCGCAGCCGAAATTCGCGCCGGCAGGGCCTCGATTCCGGAGCACTCACTTACACGCAAAGCCTTTCTGCGTATGAAGTCCAGCCTGGAACCCGTCCCAGACTGAAATATCCCGCCGACACTGCTCAAGTTTTATTTCTCAAGGCCGATAGAACAGTTGTGCGGTTGAGTGTCAATTTTCCGACACGATTGCCGACTACCGAACAGGGCAAACCCGCCGCGAGGCGGGGACGCAAAGTTACCGGTCTCTGCCCCTGAACCTGGGCGGCCGAGACAGCGGGACCGCCGGCAGAGCCTCTGTCACGCGCAGCACCCCGTTCCCACGTCGGCCAACCCGCGATACCGCGAGGTGATTCCCATGGAGCGCGAGATGCCAGAAAATTCAGTCGTAGTGAACCTCAACCAGTTTGAGCGTTCCCGCCGTACGCAGCTTTCCGCGGAAATCCTGGCGACCCTGCACGGTTGCCGCGACCTGCTGATCGAGGGCGCTGCCCGCGTGCTGACCCGGCACGCCGAAGGCATGGAAAACGCACTGCTGTCCATGGCCGACCGCTCACCGCTGCTGGAGACGCGCAACAGCTACTACGACGCCCAGCGCGTGCTGAACCGGCAGGCCAACGAATTGCTCAGCGCCTGCAAGGACGCCTACTGCAAGGGCTTCGACGATTTTGCCCACAACCGCGAGACCCCTGCTGCTGCAGATTCGTTGCTCGAACTGTCGCTGGTTGACGATCACGACTTCGAAATCACCCTGGCAGTCGACAAGGCCACTTCGCGTATGCGCTTCAACTGCGCCGAAGAACTGGTCGCACTGGATGCCCGCATCGCGCATCTGTTGGGCCGCTCCGATCTTGCCGAGAACGAAAATCCGCTCGGCCCGCGCGCCCTGTGTCAGGCGCTGCTGGACGGCATCACCCGCATGCAGCTGGACCAGAACGTTCGCGTCGTGCTGCTGAACCAGTTCGATCTGGTGCTGACCACCGAACTCGCGCATATCTATCAGTCGATCAACACGCATCTGATCGATCGCGGCATCAAGCCCGACCTCAAGGTCGGTGCGAAAAGCCGCGGCCAATCCACCGCAGCCTCCCAGTCAGGCACAGGCGGCACGGCCCAGTCGCTTGCCGGCCAGCCCGCCAATGACCTGTTCAAGCTGTTCGAGCAACTGGCACACGGCACCGGCGGTACCGGCGGCGGTATGGCGGGTGGCAGCGGCGGCGGGGCGGGCGGCATGGCCACGGGCGGAATGCACGGCTTCAGCCTGGTCGATTCGCTCGGCCAGCTGCAATCCGGCTCGGCCATGATGCTGCCCGGCGGGGTGCGCTACGAGTTGCCTCTGCTGGAAGCGGCCACGATGCAGAACGTGCTGCGCAGCCTGCAGCAGAGCCCGGTCATGCAGGCCGCCAGCCCGCTCGATGC
>Ga0180009_10002557_pt1 | contig 21375 bp, 17 predicted proteins | sample OS_PC_MetaG_FD_123537 | JGI IMG/M metagenome (GOLD analysis project Ga0180009, IMG submission 123537) | Groundwater microbial communities from the Aspo Hard Rock Laboratory (HRL) deep subsurface site, Sweden - OS_PC_MetaG | ecosystem: Environmental > Aquatic > Deep subsurface > Groundwater...
CCGCATCTACGACGCCACCCGCCGGGTCAGCGAGCGTCGACGTGCCTCGCTCAGGCTGGAGGATCTGGGCTACCGCGTGCTCGACGCGGAGCGGGCCCGCGATCCCGCCCTGCTCGAGCGGCCCAGCATCCTCGCCGTCTCGAGCGGCATGGTGCTGCCCAACACCGCCTCCAACGTGCTGGCCCGCCGCATGCTCCCCGACCCCCGTCATGGCGTCGCCTTCGTCGGCTTCCTCGATCCCGACTGCCCGGGCTTCCGCATCGCGCAGGCGGAGCAGGGGACGCAGGTCGGCCTGGGGCCCACGCCGGCCGATGGACCGACGGTCGAGGTGGCCTGCAGCGTGCATCGGTTCGGCTTCACGGCCCACAGCCGGGCCAGCCAGCTGGTGCAGATGGTGCGCGACCTGCAGCCCCGCCGCACCCTGCTGGTGCACGGCGATTCCCGGGCGGTGCAGACCCTGCAGGACCACATCGTTCAGGCCGGCTTCGAGGTCGAGGTGGCGGAGCCGGGCAGATCGGTTCAGTTCTGACGCTGCGCCACCGCTCCGTATCGGCGTCTGCGACAATCGAACAGGCCTACTGTCCCTCGCGCCGTCGCACAATCTCCCTGGCCCGACGGGACGCGCTCGCGGCATCGGGGGCGTAGCCGTCGGCGCCGATCTGCGCCGCAAAAGTCGGGGTCACCGGCGCGCCGCCGACCAGGACCTTGAGCTGCTCCCGCAGCCCGGCCCGCCTCAGCTCGTCCATTACCACGCCCATGGTGGGCATGGTGGTGGAGATCAGAGCTGACATGCCCAGCAGATCGGCGTCAGCCTCGCGCGCGGCCTCGACGAACCGTCGGGGCGAGACATCGACACCGAGGTCTACGACCTCGAACCCCGCCCCCTCGAGCATCATGCCAACCAGCGTCTTGCCGATGTCGTGGAGATCCCCCTGCACCGTGCCCAGGACCACCCGGCCCGCCGCGCGCACCATGCGCCGAGCCAGCGCCGGGCGCAAGATCTCCATGCAGGCCTTCATGGCCTGCGCCGCCACCATCATCTCGGGGAGGAAGTACTCGCCGGCCTCGTACCGCTGGCCCACCTCGTCCATGGCCGGAATCAGCGCTCCCTGGAGCACCGCCTCGGCCTCGGTGCCCGCCCCGAGCGCGCGCACGAGGGCCACGCAGGCTGGATCGGCCCTTCCTTCGATGACGCTGGCCATCAGCTCCTCGAGCGTCCCCCGTGTTCCTTGACTGTCCATGTCTCGCTCCTGCTGCTATTGAGGATAGACTCCGAGCTCCTGGAACGCCTCCCACATCGCCACCAGGTTCTGAGGCGGCACGTTGCTCTGAATGTTGTGCACGGTGGCGAAAACGAACCCTCCGTTCGGGGCCAGATCCGCAATACGTCGACGCACCTCGTCGCGCACCTGCTGCTCGGTGCCGGACCCCAGGATCTGCTGAGTGTCCACTCCGCCGCCCCAGAACACGAGGTCCGCACCAAACTCGCGCTTGAGCTCGGCCGGGTCCATCCCCGTGGCGCTGACCTGGATCGGGTTGAGGATGTCGACCCCCATTTCGATCAGGTCGGGAATGATGGGGCGAATCGCGCCGCAGGAGTGAAAGAACACCTTGGCCGAGGTACGGCTGCGGATGAACTCCAGCAGCTCGCGGTGGCGTGGCTTGCACAGCGTCCGGTAGGTCGCAGGAGAAATCAGCATGCGAAACTGTCCCGCCAGATCGTCGGCCTCCTGGACCACGTCGACGTGGGGGCCGACCTCGTCCAGTGCCCGCTCCCAGTACGCCGCCTTCAGCTCGACGATCCGGTCCATCAGGCGACCGAGGAGCGCCGTGTTCTGGATGCAGTCGGGGTAGAAGCGATCGTAGCCTCGCAGCCAGGCCGTCATCTCGACGACCCCGGAGCAGAAACCGCCCAGCACCACGGCTCGCCCCTCCTGCTCCACCGCGTGGCGAGCCCGGGCACGCATCTCCGCAAACCGCGCCGGGTGCAGGGGATCGGGCCACGTGTGGCGCGCGATCTCCTCGGCTGCAGTGGCGCCGGCCAGCGGGTGGCGGGCCATGTCGTAGTACAGCCCCCGATCCGTGGGCATGCGCCAAGAGATGCCCCACTCGTCGGTGATCTGTGTGGCGTCGTCACACTGCTCCACGCGGGGAGGCTCCGGGAGCCCGGGTCCGACGAACCGGACATCGGCACCCCATGCCTGCAGGAGATCGTCCTCCACCACGACGATCTGCTGGTACAGATCCATCAGCGGGACGTCGGGGCTCGGGGGTAGCGCCATGTGCTGCCGCAGGCGATGGTAAGACTGGCGGTGGATGCTGGTGAGAACCGTCCCGCCCAGGTCCAGTGGGACCCGGTCAGCCTCCCTGTGACTCAGGGCCAGATGGATCCGTTGTCGTGAGGTCATGGGCATCTGTTGGCTCCTCGGACTGGCCTGGATTCCAGCGCGGTGTCGTAGATCGCCAGGATCTTCTCTGGCGGAACGTCGGCCTGGATGTTGTGGACCTGGGTGAAGACATAGCCCCCACCGGGAGCGAAGATCGAGATCAGCTCGCGCACGTGCGCGCGGATCTGGGCCATCGAAGCAAATGGCACGACCCGCTGTGTGTCCGCACCGCCGCCCCAGAACACGAGGTGCTGACCAAACTCGCGCTTCAGCTCGCGCGGATCCATGCCCTCCGCCGAGATCTGGATCGGGTTGAGGATCTGCACTCCCGCCTCGATCAGGTCGGGGATGAGCGGCCGGATGCTGCCACACGAATGGAAGAAGACCTTCACCGCCGGAAACCGCTCGCGAACGAGCTGGAACTGGCGCTGGTGGTACGGCTTGATCAGCTCGCGGTACATCCGGACGGAGATCTGAGGGCGCTGCTGCATGCCAAGATCGTCCCCGAACTGGACCACGTCGATCTGTCGACCCACTGCCGAGAGGATGTTGTCCAGGCCGCGCAGGTAGGCGGCGGTGAGCCGGTCGAGCCAGTGGTGGACCAGGTCGCGCTCCCTGGCCAGAGCGACCATGAAGCGCTCGAATCCCCAGGCCTGCTGTCCCGCCTCGAGGATGTTCCCACCAAAGGCGAGCAAGATGGCGCGGTCCGTGGTTTGACGCAGATGTGTCACCTGCTCGCCGATGAAGCGCACTTCCTCGTCAGAGACTTCCTCGACGGGTATCTCGTCGATGTCCGCCACGCTCCGCACGTGCGCCATGGGGTGGAAAACGGTGTCGAAGTACAGTCCCCTCTTCGGCATGTGGGCCACAGGCGTCGCGCCATCGAGCAGGTCAAAGCCGCCTCTGGCGCCCGGCGCTGGACAGTACCCCCGCGGCACCAGCATCGGGCTTCCGTCGGTGGCGGCGCCCTCCTTCCACGCATCGATGGGGATCGCAAAAGAGGGACGTAGGCGATGCACCTGCACGACATCGCCCCCCATCCGGTCAAGCACGTTCAGCTCGGGCTCTGCAAGCTGTTGGCCGACATCGTACAGTCGGGCGAGACTGCCCTCGATGCCCAGGTGGTCCTTGAGTTGGTTGTAGGCCGCTGCCGCGATCCCCGTGGATCGCATGCCGCCAAAGTCGATCGGCAATGCGTCGGGCTCCTGGTGGCTCAGCGCGGCGATGATCCGTTCGCGAGACGACAACTCCACCTCCATCCGGGGCTGCGGCTCAGCTGGATCTGGCCCCCAGTGTCCACCACAGCATGGCCCCACCGGTGATCACGGACAGCAGCGCCAGACCCAGACCCAAAGACGGCTGCCCGAGCAGGAGCTTGCCCAGACCAAACATACCGGCAAAGACCGCGATGAGGGCCAGAAAGTACTGGATCAGCGTGCTCGGGCCGATGGTCGACGGAACGCTCGTGGATTCCAGCCGCGCGACCGGTCCCCAGAGCAGAGCCGGCGGTCTGATGCGCTGGTAGAACTCCCGCAGCCGATCCATCGGCTCAGGCGTGACCATGACCGTGGCCAGCAGGGCCGAACAGGTTGCCACGGCCACGATGATGATCAACCTCCAGGCAAAGGACTCGGCACCCCCTGCAACCCCGCCAAAAGGAGACCAGACGTTCAGCAGCAGGGCCGTGAGCACCCCCGAGATCAGCGCAACGAGCTCGGACCACGCGGTCACGCGCCACCAGAACCAGCGGAGAACGTAGACCAGCCCCAGGCCGGCCATCAGCTCCATCTTGAACCGAAAGGCGTCCAGGACCGACGGAAGACCGAGAGCCAGGGACGTGGCCACCACCGCCACCACGATCGTCGCGATCCGCGACACGCGGACGTAGTGCCGGGGGCCTCGCCCCGGCGCCCAGAAGCGCTGGTAGATGTCGTTGACAAGATAGGAGGCAGAGAGGTTGAGCTGGCTGTCGATGGTCGACAGGAAGGCAGCGAGGAAAGAGGCCACGATCAGCCCCTTGAACCCGACCGGCACCAGATCAACGATCAGCCGCGGATAGGCCGTCTCGTGGTCGCTCAGCTGAGGGTAGATCACCACGGACGCGATGGCCGCCAGGTACCAGGGCCAGCTGCGGATGATCCACTGGACCGCCATGTTCCAGATCCCGGAGACCAGGGCGTTGCGCTCGTCCTTGCAGGCCAGGAAACGCTGGGCGCGCTTGCCGCTGCCGTCGATCTCGGTGTTGGCCCACCACTGAATGCCCAGGTAGACCACCATGGCAACCGCGGGGACCTGCATTGCCGAGGGGTCCGGCAGGAAATCAAGGGCCCCCTGCCCCAGGGCGCTGTGGGCCAGGCCCTGCCGCAGTCCCTGGACTCCGCCGACCTTCCGCATGGCGAGCACGGCCAACAGCACTGCTCCTCCGATGGCCACGATGAACTCGATGAGATCGGTGACAACCACCCCCCAGAGGCCGCTGGCCGTCGAGTAGACCAGCGCCACCGTGACCAGAGTCAACACCACCGCCAGGTCAACGCCGACCCGTCCCAGGAAAGGAAGGTCCAGCTCCGGCGGCAGGTCCAGGACGGTGCAGACGATCTTGGTCATCCCCAGGATCACCCACGAGAGCGTGATCAGCTCCAGAACCACGCTGCGGAACAGGGCGATGCACCCTCGCAGCACAGCGGCAGGTCGCCCCGAGTAGCGCAGCTCGATCAGCTCGGCGTCGGTAATGACCCCGGCACGCCGCCACATCCGCGCGAAGAAGAAAGCCACGATCAGCCCGGAGATGACGCCGTTCCAGTAGAACCAGGCCCCCGATAGACCGTCTTCCCGGATCACACGGGTGTAGATCAACGGCGTGTCACTGCTGAAGCTGGTCGCCAGGATGGAGGTGCCGGCCAGCCACCACGGCAGCTTTCGGCCCGAGATGAAGAAGTCCTCGAGGCTGTCGGAGGCCCGTGGGCGCAGCAGAAGCCCCACGATCACCAGAGCTAGCAGAAACCCTCCGACCACTGCCCAGTCGAGGACGGCCACGGCTAGAATTCCGTTCCTCGCGCCCCTGCGGGGCGGCGCGCGCGTGCCGGTCCTCGCACCCCTGACGGGGTGCTGCGGGATGAATCTGCGGCACGCCCTCGCGCCCCTGCCGGGGCGCTCCGGGATGTGGCGACGGCGCGCGGGATGAAGCCGCGGAATTCTATCCGGTTGGTGATGACGAGCGGCTCGGCCAGGTCCTCGCCCCAGAGCTCCAACCGCACGCCCCCCCTTCTGGGTCGAATACCCGGGTATTCCCGACGGAAAGGGCCGGCTGGGACCCGCTCGATTCGCACGACCTCACCCGCACAGAGCAGACGCAGACAGGCGGGTTCTTCCAGGTTGTCGACGCGAATCTGCGCCGTCACCTCCTGTCCGCCACCTGCCTCGTCCACGTCAATTCCCAGTCGCTGGCCCAGGCCAGCGGTTCTGGTCGCGCCCTGCAACCGCAGGTCCACCACCGGCCCCACGGACAGGTAGCAGGCCCCCTGCCTCAGGGCCTGTAGCAGAGCTGAACGGTCGGCCCGGGACCGAACCACCGTGGCGGGGAAACGACGGCCAGCTGTCCCCTGCTCATGGGCGGGACCGTGCCAGTCCCGTCCAGCCACGGCGACAACACGATGACCCTGCCGGCAAAGCCTGTCAAAGAGCCGCAGCGCGTGTCGGACAGCCACGATCTCCTCTGCTCCTCGAGACCAGACCTCCAGCACATCCAGCTCGTCGGGATCCACATCCACACCGAGACGGCAACCCACACAGATGGGATCTCCGAGGACAAATGGATGAGCCAGGCCAAACAGGCCTCCCCGTGCTCGCACGAAAGCGGCCAGCTCTCGCGGCTCCACGAGTCGCTCCCTCTCATACCACGCAGGAGCCTCGCTGACTCCGTAGGCCAGGAAATGACCCCGAAATGTCGTGATCTCACATCCGGGTATCACCGTCAGTGGAAGACGATCGATGTCCTTCAAGCGGACCGCGACGTTGTGATCGGTCAGCGCCACGAAGTCCAGGCCCAGCTCCCGGGCTCGCTCCACCAGCGTCGTGGTGTCGAACAGTCCGTCCGATGCTCGGCTGTGACAGTGAAGCTCCCCCCTGAGCCACCCCTCGGGCACGGGGTGGCCGTACTCCCTGACGGGAGCAGGACAGCTGCGGTGCGCTCTGGCAGGCAAGGGCTCGGGCGCTCGAGTCAGCCCGGCAAGCCGCAGGTGATAGTCACACGAGTCGCCGATCACCTCGTGAACCTCGAGGGCCGCGCTCCAGGTGCCCGGTGAGATGGGGCCGGGCACATAGCCCGGCGTGGCCCACGTGGAGGCAACAAGGTCTGGCGCCGGAGCGCCGTGTTGCTCCAGATCCCAGCGGCCGCGATGCTCGCCCGAGGGACTGACCAGCACCAGGTTGAGCAGGTTGCGAAGCCCCGAGCACTGCGGTCTCAGCCTGGCCAGCACCTGCTGTCTGACGTCCAGAGGGAGCGCGACCCCGTCCCCCGCTGCCTGCTGCAGCTGACGGTCCACGGCCCTCGTGATGAGCCGCTCGTTCCGCTCTGGGTCTCTGCTCCACCTGGGCCGGTAATCAAGAAAGACACTCAAACATTCCAGCCCCTCCGGAACATCAAAAGCACACCAGAGCACGGTCTTGCTCTGCGCAGGGGTCAGGACCCCCTGCTGCTCCAATAGCACCCTGTCGCCGGGACTGAGATCTGGTACGTTGGTCGGCTCCACCGGATGAACCTTACCACACGGCTGTCTGCGATTGCCTCTGGCGCCGCACGGCCTTACACTGATTACAGGTGCGGTGCAAAACCGCCCGGCAAGGAGGCTCAGAGGGGAATTCCGCTGTTTCACCCCGCAGCGCCCCGCAGGGGCGCGAGGACCGGAATTGACAAGCTCCAGAACTCTTGCGCTGGAGGCCGTGCAGGCGGCCTTCACGAAGAATGCCTACGAACCCATCCTGCTGGATGTAACAGGTCTCTCCTCCTACACCGACTTCATCTTGATCCTCAGTGGCCGGTCCGTCCGTCAGGTCGAGGCCGTCGCGGAGGCGATCCAGAAGGAGATGAAGACGCGGGGCCACGACCCGATGGGTGTGGAGGGGGAACGCGGCGGGCAGTGGTACCTGCTGGACTTCGGCGACGTCGTGATCCACGTGTTCTATCACCCCATGCGTGAATACTACGACCTCGAGGGCATCTGGTTTGAGGCGCCGAGGGTGGAGCTCGAGGTGCCGCCCGAGCTGCGCGTGGCCCAGATGGCCTACTCGACGGCCTGAGACACTCCATGAAACGCGTGCTCGTCCTGGTGGTTGGGCGCCAGAAGGACGCCGACCTCCACGGACTGTGCGCCGACTACTACCGCCGCTGCTCTCGCCGCTTCCAGGTCGAGGAGCGGCAGCTGAAAGACCTGCCGGCGCTGGGGCGTGCGCTGGACGCCCTGAAGGACGCCGTGGTGGTCGCGCTCGACGAGCGGGGAGGCCAGCACGACAGCCGTGAGCTCGCTGCGATGCTGCAGGGGTGGCTCGAGCGGCACGCCTCGGTCGCGTTCGTGATCGGCGGAGCCGACGGGCTCGACGATGCCTGCCGCGCCCGCGCCGACCACCAACTCGCGCTGGGCCGCATGACCTTCGCCCACCGTCTGGTGCGCCTGATACTGGCCGAGCAGCTCTACCGCGCGGTGAGCATCCTGGAGGGGGCGCCCTACCACCGGTAGCCAGCTATGAAGCCGGCGCCGTCACGGAGCCACTTGCGGGAGGTCGAAAGGGCTGGCCACTGGTCGTCTTCACCGGCGACGGCGCCCGCGCATCAACGCGAGCAAGACACCAGACAGCAGAAAGAGAGAGCGCTGGAGCGGAGCTATCAACGCTGCGGGACCGGCGGAGACGCGACAGCCGCACCCGTCGTCCTCGGTGGGGCTGTCGGTGGCGGGATGAATGTCACGGCTCCCCCTGTCGGCGTCTGATGGCGCCACGTCCAGGCCGGGGGTGCCGTCCTTCGTCGTGGCGCCGGTGTCTGACTTCTGGCCGCTGTCCTTGTTCAGAAGAAGATCGGGCGGACCCGCGTCGGGCGATGGCAGCACGAGGAGCGCCTTCATCGCCAGACAGGTCACGTCCCCGGTGGCCTTCTTGTTGTTGTCCCCGAGCAGACCGGCGATGGTGAATCCACAGCTCGTGGAGGCGGCGGGCGCGGTCCACGAGAACTGCCACGTCCTGGCGTTGCTGGTGGTGGGCAGGGGCTGGGAGTGGATCAGCTGCCCGTTGACGATCTTCGTCCCGGGCTCGACGGCGGCGAGGGTCCCGCAGGATGCGTGGATGTTCACGCCCGCCACGGGCAGCGTGCCCCCCCCGCCGGTGGTGTCGGCGCAGGTGAAGCTGAAGGTGTACTTCTTCCCCATGTAGGCCGGGGAGATCAGCTTGATCGTCCCCTTCCTCATCTGCGGCAGGTGACAGTTCATGCAGGTCTTGCTAGGACCGTAGTATTCAGCGATGCCCGTGGAGCTGGCCCAGGCGACCCCGGCCTGGAGCAAAACGGCAACAAGGGAGAGCTGAACAAGCACGCGCCGATCTTCTCAGCCTCACGGCGCCGCGTCAACGAGATGAGCGCGCCCGCCTTGGTCACAGGTGCTTCTCGACTGGTAGCCCACAGGATGTGTAGCCGGGTTAGGATCAGGCATTCAGAGGATCACCAGATCGTCGCGGCGGATCACCTCCTCGTAGTGGCGGTAGCCCAGCAGCCTTTCGATGTCCTCGGGGTCCCTGCCCTGGATGTGGGCCAGCTCGGTGACGCCGTAACCCACCAGGCCCCGGGCGAACTCCTCCCCCGCGGCGTCTCGCACACGCACCGCGTCGCCCTGCAGGAACTCTCCCTCGGAGCGCTGGACTCCGGAGGGCAGCAGGCTGTGGTTGCCCTGCAGCAGCAGGTGGCGCGCCTCCTTGCTCACGACCAGCGTGCCCATCGGCTCCAGAACCTCTGCGATCCACTTCTTTCGGCTGCGGCGCACCGTCGGCGGCAGCAGCAACGTCCCAATCGTCTCGTCGTCGAGGATGTTGGCCAGCACGCCCGGACGGACGCCGGAGGCCACCACGGTGGGGACGCCATAGCCGGCGGCGAACTGGGCGGCCCGCGCCTTGGACGCCAGTGAGCGCTGGGTCCGCTGCCGGGGGCCTGTGGTCCCTTTCTGCACCCGCTTCACCAGCGCGTCGATGTCCTCCACCACCGGGATGACCTCCCCCCCCCGCTGGGGGGAGGTGGCATAGATCCCCTCGGCGGTGGTCAGCATCACCATCACGTCGGCCTCCACCAGGTGCGGCACACGCGCCGCGAGCATGTCATTGTCGCTCTCCATGATCTCGCGCACCGCGACCGAGTCGTTCTCGTTGATCACGGGGACCACACCGTAGTCCAGCAGCGCCATCAGCGTGTGGCGCGCGCGCAGAAACCGGGCGCGGTCGGTGAGGTCGTGGTGGCTCAGCAGCACCTGGGCGGTCTCGATGCCGTGGGCCGACAGGGCATCCTGGTAGGTCTGCATCAGCACCACCTGGCCCACACCTGACGCAGCCTGCAGCAGCGGCATCTGCCGCGGCCGGCGCTTGAGATCCAGCCGTGCCATGCCGAGGGCGATCGAGCCGCTGGTCACCACCAGCACCTCGAGCCCGCCCTGGCGCAGCAGCCCGATATCAGCGGCCAGCGCGCGGATCCGGGCCACCGGCTGCTCCACCAGCACCGAGGTGCCGATCTTGACCACCGCCCGGCGAACGTTTCCCAACAGCTGACTACGTGTCATCACCTTCATCTGGACGCTCCTGATGCTCCGTGTCGTTCCACGCGCCGTCAAAGGCAGCGCAGAGCGCTTCCATGGTTACCTCGGACGTGAAATCGAGCTCACGCTCCACCATGCGCGTTACCCCCGAGAAGAACCCCTGCGCGTCATCCTCCACCACCTGCTCCACCTGGTCGCCATCACGGTTCTCCAGGGCGGAGAGCGCCAGGCTCCACAGTGTCCGCGGGATGTAGGTGCCAGCCCGTACGACATCCCCCACCGTCTTGCGAAACAGCGCCGAGACCAGATGCTGCCGGGCGCTGCTCGATGCGCGCTGGATCACCCGCCGCAGCCTGCTCGCCTCCTGCGCGGTGAAGGCTCCCCTCTGCCCGCGGTAGCTCAGACAGTAGTACTCGAAGTAGGTCGCGAGCAGGAACGTGCGGGCCACTGCATCGAAACGAAAGAACACCAGCAGCACGCGGCCGATGCGCCGCCACAGACGTCGCAGCCCGGCGACCGCGGCGCTGATGGCAGCCACCCGGGACAGCGATGGCTGGTGCAGGCTCCCGCCGAGGCGCAGAGCGAGTCGGTGCGGCAGCTCGAGATCATGCCGGCGGGCCAGCCGGGTGAGCAGGAAGGCCCGCACGAGGCCAGTGCCCAGCTCACCGGCCAGCGGGATCGGCACCAGCCCCACGCCACCCGAGGCGAGCGAGAGCCCCACGACCAAGCGGCGGTTGCGGGCCAGGGCCTGCCGCAGCTCACTCTCCATCGTCATCCTCGTCTTCGTCCACCCTGCCAGCGACAGGTCGCTCACCGGTGAGCATCTGGCGCTCCAGCTCCAGACGGACGCGCCTCGAACTGACCCTGGTGTTGGCCGGGTCAGGAGGCTTGATCGAGGCCTTGGCCCCGATGTCGGCGATCTGCTGGCGGAAGCCGATCTTCATCTGCCCCACGGCGCGTTGATCCACCTTGGCAGGGATCCCGGTGCGAGGGCGGCTCTCATCGGGCGGGTGGAAGCTCCAGCTGGCCTTGAGCTCGACCTCGAGCGGGACGCCGGTCTTGGCGCACAGCAGGGCGGTGCCCGAGATCGACCGCGCGGCGATGAAGCGCCGCCACCGGTCGGCCTGTCCCCGCGCGGGCGGAGCGGGCGCCGCGTTGTTCAGCAGCCCCAGCCGGATCTTCACCACCTTGCGGCCGGCGAGCTGCGCCTCCTTGACCCGGGTCACGGAGATGAAACGGCCCAGCAGACCGACATACCCCGGGAGCAACCCGTACATCCGGTCCTCGATGGCACGCACCTCCGACCTGTTCCTCGGTCGCCGACGAAGAAACGGAGCGTACCTCAGCCGCGGATAGAGCCAGCCGTCGGTCCAGATCACCTCCTGACCGTACTGCGGGCCGGTGTTCTTCACCGCCGAGAAGTTGCCCTGACCGTCGATCCGCAGCGTCACCTCCTGCTGCACCTGGTGCTCCAAACGGGACACCTTCGAGCTCGTGGTCGAGCGGCAGCTCACCATATGGGATCCGAGGAGCCGGGCGATGCGGTGGTGGGGCATGGACAGCGCCCGCAGCGTAACGGCCCGATCGCGGCCAATCTGCCCCAACTGCAGTCCGGTGGGGCGAGACGCTGTTCGGGACGGCGAGGGAGGCGATGGCACCGCCTCCCTGCCGCTACAGCCGGCCACCATTGCAGCGACCAGGCCCAGGCAGCTGGACAGGTGAGCCCCGACCACCGCTCGATCGATAAAAGCCACAGACGACACCAGCAAAACTCAGTACCTACCGCCCGATGCCCCGCGGTGTCAAGCACCGGGTCAGTAGAGGTCAGTAGAGGTCAGTAGAGGTAGGGAAAGAACAGGGGCAGATAATGGCGCAGCAGGATGACCTCGATCGCCGCCAGGCTCAGGAACGGACCGAAAGGCAGGCGGGCGTAGCGCAGCGACGTTGGATCTGGCGGTGGTGGCTCGTCGTCATCACCCTCATCACCGACATCCCCGGCCGCCTCCGGCTCGTCGCCCCGCCGACGTCGCCAGGCCCGGGCGATGGCCATCAGGCTGACGCCGATGATCGTGCCCTGGAGCGCGGACAGAAACAGCGCAGGCAGCAGCACCTGCCAGCCCCCCAGCGCGCCGATCATCGCCAGGAGCTTGGCGTCCCCGTAGCCCATGCCGGTCCGTCCGGTGATCAGCCGGTAGCCGTCGGCCAGCAGGCGGATGACCAGGTAGCCGCCCACACCCCCCACCGGGCCGTCCCACCAGTGGGTGTGGGGGAAGAACATCGACAGGAGCATGCAGGCCGGAATGGCCGGGTAGGTAATCACGTCAGGGATACGCATCGTATCGAGATCGATGAAGGTGATCCCAACCAGCAGGCCCGAGTAGAGCGAGGCAACGACGAAACGAGCCATTCGGAGGCCGAGCAAGCCGACAGGGTCGGCGATGACAAAGGTGTGGTACATCGCCAGTGTCAAACCCGTGACGAGCAGCTCCACCAGGAAGTAACGCAGCGAGAATCGGGCACCACAGTGGCGGCAGCGACCGCGGAGCAGGAGGAAGCTGAGCAGTGGGATGTTGTCATACCACGGGATGGGCCGGCTGCAGCTGCAGCAGTGAGACGCCGGGCGGACTAGTGACTCCCCGGCCGGAAGGCGTACAATTAACACGTTGAAGAAGCTGCCCCACACCGCGCCCCAGAGTCCTGCGGCCGTCCAGCCGAAGGTCCCTCGAGCCAGGGCGTTGAGGTACTCGACGTCCACGGTTCTCATTGGTGCAGATGCGGCAGACGGCTGCAAGGGCAATGTGGTGCAACCCAAGGATTGCCTGCTCCGCCCGCCCGCCCCACTGGACCACAATTATTCCACTTTTCTTGACAATTTAGCTGACGACGGCTACCCAAGGATAGGATTGCGCTGCTTCACCCCGAAGCGCCCCACAGGGGCGCGAGGAACGCAATCGAGGGCTTCTTCGTTCCATGGTGTTCCAGCCCACACAGTTTGGTAAGTACTACCTGACGCGGCGGATCGCCGTCGGCGGCATGGCCGAGATCTTTCAGGCCAAGCTGTTCGGTGTGGGCGGCTTCGAGAAGCCGATGGTGGTCAAGCAGATCCTACCCCAGTACTCGCGCAACGCCGAGTTCATCAACATGTTCATCGACGAGGCGAAGATCGGGGTGACCCTGACCCACGGCAACATCGTCCCGGTCTACGAGCTTGGACGCATCGGGGAGACCTACTTCATCGCCATGGAGTACATACCGGGCAAGGACCTCGCCGAGCTGCTGGAGAAGGCCAGGGCAAGAGCGATGCCGCTGTCGCCCGAGCACGCGGCCTACATCGCCATCGAGGTCTGCAACGGGTTGGACTACGCGCACCGGCGCACCGACGAGCGAGGAGATCCGCTCGGCGTGGTGCACCGGGACATCAGTCCGCCGAACATCTTGATCTCGATGGACGGACAGATCAAGATCACCGACTTCGGCATCGCCAAGGCGATCCACAAGCTGGGCACCACCGAGTCCGGCGTGGTCAAGGGGACCTTCGGCTACATGTCGCCCGAGCAGGTCCGTGGACTGCCCGTGGACCACCGCACCGACGTCTTCAGCACGGGCATCCTGCTCCACGAGATGCTCACCGGCCGCAGGCTGTTCGTGGGCAAGAACGACCTCGAAGCGATCGAGCGGGTCAAGGAGGCACAGATCCCCGCCCCATCGGCCATCAACCCTGGCGTCCCGGGAGCGATCGACCCCATCGTGTTCAAGGCGCTGACCAAGGACCCGGTCGACCGCTACCGGGATGCCAACGAGTTCCAGCTGGCGCTCTCTCGCTTCCTGTTCACCAGCGGCACGGGCGCCACCTCCGCCACCCTCTCCAACTACATGAAACGCCTGTTCGATGACGAAAGGCAGCAGCGGCTCCAGGACGATGAGGAGGAGATCCTGTACAGCAGCACGCTGAGCGCGGAGGCGCCACCACCCGTCGTCGACAACGCGACCCACTCCTACGCGGTGCACCCGGAGCTGGAGGAGGCCACGACGGTGATGCAGCACCCGGCGCCGGAGCTGATGGGGGAGCTCACGCCGTCGATGCCCCAGGACGAGGTGGCGATGCACGTGGCTCAGATGCGCCTTGGCACGCCGATGGACGTGGCTCAGATGCGCCCCGGCACGCCGATGGACGTGGGGGGAGGGGAGGCCAGGGCCCTGGGCGAGACGCGGGCCCTGCCGGCCCTGACGGAGACACCGACGGACGAGACCCTGGAGCCGCCGTTCGAGGACGAGCTCCCCACCGCGATCTTTACCAGCGCCCAGACCCCGAAGAAACCCGAGGTGCCCGAGCTGCGCTTTCCGCCCCAGAAGGACCGGGCGGCCAAGAGTCGGCCCGAGCAGTCCAGGCCGGCCACGCTGCCCTCCATCCCGTCCATGGTGCGCAAGGGTGCCAAGGGCGCGGGTCCACCGGGACCCGAGGAGCAGTTCCCCTCGGCCGACGAGCTGGCGTCCCTGGCTGACCAACTCGAGGAGGCGACCACCGAGCCACGGATCGTACCCGGCGAGGCCGTCCCTCAGGCCCCGAAGCTGGTGCCACCCACTGCCCAGGCCCGCCCGGACGCCGCCCAGGCCCGGCCGGACACCCCGCCCCGCCCGGAACCCAAGGACCCGGCCGAGCCGGCCCCACGAAGCGACCTCTCCGGCGGTGCCGCACTGTTATTGAACGAGATGATGCCAGGAGCCTGGCCGGACCCGGCCGAGGCAGACGTCCAGCCGGAGGCCGCTGACCTCCCTGAGCTGAACGTCACGGCCGATTCCGGTCCTCGCGCCCCTGCGGGGCGGCACGCGCGTGCCGGTCCTCGCGCCCCTGACGGGGCACTGCGGGATGAATCTGCGGCACGCCCTCGCGCCCCTGCCGGGGCGCTCCGGGATGCGGCGACGGCGCGCGGGATGGAGCAGCGGGATTCGCTGGAGGTGCCGCCCAACGTGCACCGGGTGTCCCCCCACCGCAAGAGCCGCATCTCCGGGGTACTTTCCGGCACGATGCGTCTGTTCGTCGAGGGACTGGCCGACGAGCAGGAGGACGAGCCACCCGATCCATCAGCCCACGACATCGTCGTGCCCGGCAACCTCTCCGACTCAACGGGGGCGCTCAGGATCCCCAGGACGATCAAGCCCACGGTCCTGGCCTGGATCATCATCGGCGTGGTTGTGCTGGGCGCCACGCTGTTCGTGATCCACAAGAAGACCAGGCTGTTCGCTGGCGGCGCCGACGGCGCGGACACCCTCAAGGTGGACGACATCAAGCCTCCCGAGCCGGAGAAGCAGGTGAAGCTGGGAGAGATCACCGTCACGGCGGAGCCCGCCGGGGCCAGCTTCTTCCTCTACGCTGGAGAGACCCCGGTCCGCGTCAACGTCGACCGCGGGCGCGAGCAGGTCTTTCGCGTCGAGCGCGACGGTTTCCGCACGGTCTACCGCACGGTCAAGCCCGAGGAGTTTGTGGAGGGCAAGGCTGCGATCTCGGTGGCGCTCGAGCCGGTGGGCAGCGGCGCACGCGAGGAGCTGCCCCAAACGGAACCGCCCGACGGCCCCACCGGGCAAAAGGGGTCGCTCAGCATCAAGAGCGACCCCCCCAAGGGCATGGTCTGGCACCTGGCGGGTCAGGGCACGCTGGCGCTGAGACAGGTCCGTCTGGACAAGAGCCGCTACTTCAAGGTCATGCTCCCGGGCCACCGGCCTGCGTTTGTCCGCATCTCCGAGGTGGACTTCCCGGCGGGCACTGACAGTTACAGCACCAGCGTGAAGCTGGAGCCCGAGGCCGACGCGGTCGTCGCCGACGGCGGCGCCAGCGTGGCCGCGGCGCCCGACGCCGCGGCGCCTGACGCGGCCCAGGCGCAGACACCGAAGCCGGCAGCAAAGGTGCGCCACCGTCCACGCCACCGGCCGCGTGTAAAGAAGCGGCCCCGGAAGAAACCGGCCTCGAAGAAGAAGCCGACGAAAAAACCTGCCGGCAAGGGGATCAACCTTCCCGACTGGGCCCGGTAGGACGGTTGACGTCATTGACGCCGCTAGTAGCCTTACCCGACCTGGAGCGCTGCACCAACGGGTGCACCAGCGCGCTGTTCCGCTCCAGGTGACCAGCCTGCAGGAGGGAGGATCCGGATGAGTGATGACAGAATGCACATGGGCAAGGAGCGGGAGGCCGCGATCCTCGTCGCCGAGCACGAGACCTACCCCCCCGCGCCCGAGATCGTCGACCAGGCCCACGTCAAGGACTACGAGGCGCTCTACGCCCGATCGATGAAGGAGCCGGAGGTGTTCTGGGCCGAGCAGGCGCGGGAGCTCGAGTGGCAGCAGCCGTGGAGCAAGGTGCTCGACGACAGCGAGGCGCCGTTCTACAAGTGGTTCGTCGGCGCCAGGACCAACATCGTGCACAACGCCCTCGACCGTCACGTCAAGACCTGGCGCAAGAACAAGCTGGCGCTGATCTGGGAGGGGGAGGCCGGCGAGCGCCTGACCTACTCCTACCACCGGCTGTGGCGTCAGGTGAACCGCTTCGCCAACGTGCTCAAGAGCATGGGGGTACGCAAGGGGGACCGGGTCACGATCTACCTCGGGCGGACGCCGGAGCTGATCATCGCCATGCTGGCCACGGCCAAGCTCGGCGCCGTCCACAGCGTGGTCTACGGCGGCTTCTCGACCGAGGCCCTGGCGGACCGCATCGAGGACGCCCAGAGCCGGGTGCTGATCACCGCCGACGGTGGCTGGATGCGGGGCAAGACGGTCAACCTCAAGGACATCGCCGACGAGGCGGTCAAGCGCTCCGGCTTCGTGGAGCATGTGATCGTGGCGCGACGGACCGGCCAGCAGGTCTTCATGGAGACCGGGCGCGACTACTGGTGGGACGATCTGATGAGCCTGCCGATCGCCAGCCCCCGCTGCGAGACCGAGGTGATGGACGCCGAGGATCCGCTGTTCATCCTCTACACCTCCGGCACCACCGGCCGCCCCAAGGGGGTCGTGCACACGCACGGCGGCTACCAGGTCTTTGTCTCGACGACGCTCAAGTGGGCCTTCGACCTCAAGGACGAGGATCGGTGGTGGTGCGCGGCCGACCCGGGCTGGATCACCGGCCACTCCTACATCGTCTACGGACCGATGATCCTCGGCGCCACCGGCTTCGTCTACGAGGGGGCGCCGAACTACCCCTACCCCAACCGCTGGTGGCAGCTGATCGAGAAGTACGCCATCAGCATCCTGTACACCGCACCCACCGCGATCCGTGGGCTGATGCGCCTGGGGGAGTCGTGGCCCAATCGCCACGACCTCTCCAGCCTGCGGCTGCTGGGCACGGTCGGCGAGCCGATCAACCCCGAGGCCTGGCGCTGGTACCACCGCGTGATCGGCAACGAGCGCTGTCCGATCATCGACACCTGGTGGCAGACCGAGACCGGCGGGTTCATGATCACGCCCCTGCCCTGCACTCCGCTCAAGCCCGGCTCGGCCACGCGGCCCTTCCCCGGCATCGAGGTCGACGTGGTCAACGAGGAGGGTCGATCCTGCGCGGCCAACGAGGATGGATTCCTGGTGGTCAAGCGGCCCTGGCCCGGAATGCTCCGCACGGTCTACGGCGATCCCGAGCGCTACGTCGAGCAGTACTGGAGCCGGTTCCGCGAGCAGATGTGGTACCTGACCGGGGACAGCGCGCGCAAGGACGAGGACGGCTACATCTGGATCATCGGCCGCATCGACGACGTGATCAAGGTCGCCGGCTACCGCCTGGGCACCGCGGAGGTGGAGAGCGCGCTGGTGAGCCACGCGGCGGTGGCGGAGGCCGCGGTGATCGGGGTACCGGACCCGCTCAAGGGCAACGCGATCCACGCCTTCTGCATCCTGCGCGCCGGCGTCGACCCTCCGAGCGAGGAGGAGCTCAAGGCGCACGTACGCCAGGAGATGGGGCCGATCGCGATTCCGGCCCGGATCGAGATCGTCCTCTCCCTGCCCAAGACCCGCTCGGGCAAGATCATGCGGCGGGTGCTGCGGGCGCGCGCCTTGGGCGAGGACGAGGGGGACCTGTCGACGCTCGAGACCTGACCGCTGTCGGAGGTGGCACGATGGCAACAGCCGAGCTTCTGTCCCGACGCGACTTCGCCCGTGGATCGGCCGCTCTGCTCGGCGCCGCCGTGGCCGGCTGCGCCGCCCCCGACGCTGCCAGGCGGCAGCCGTCGCCCCCCGATACCTACCAAGCGGCGAGCGAGACCCGCTTCCCCCTGCTCGAGGTCCGCGGCGCCCCCTACGCCATGGGCCGGACGATCGGCCAGCGCTTTGCCGCCCAGATCCGGGGCGGCTTCGAGGCCCGGGCCGCGTGGTGGCGCCGGCTCAAGGCCATCGCCGACGCCCAGCCCGCGAAGGTCTACGACACGTTCCTCGCCGCCGCGCGCCGGCACGCCCCCCACATCGTCGAGGAGCTGCGCGGCTGGGCCGACGGCTGTGGCCTGCCCTTTCGCGACCTGATGCTGCTCAACCTCAAGGCAGAGTACCAGGCGCTGCACGACCGCCGCAGCCCCGAGCCGCAGCCGGGCTGCTCGACGATCGTGAAGGCCGGCGCCAGGGGGTTCGTGCTGGCGCACAACGAGGACGGCGACCAGGCCTACCGCGAGCGCATGTTCGTGGTGCGCATGCGCCCGGAGGGCAAGCCCGCGGTGCTCTGCGCCTCCTACCCCGGCATCCTGCCGGGCAACGCGCCCTGGATCAACGACGCCGGGCTGATCATGACCACCAACTTCATCTACACCCGGGAGGTCCGTCTCGGCGTCGGCCGCTACTTCCTCGACCGGCTGGCGATGGAGGCGCGCTCCCTCGACGAGGCGGTGGCCATCTGTACGCACCCCGAGCGCGCCTATGCCTTCCACCACGTGCTGGCCTCGGCCAGCGAGCGACGGGTGCTATCGATCGAGGTCACTCCCACCAGGCAGAGCCGCCTCGCCATCGACGGGCTGTTCCTGCACACCAACCACCTGGTGCACCCGGCCCTGGCCGGCGAGCAGCAGGACCTGGACTACGTCGGGACCTCGTCCCTCAGCCGCTGGCAGGTGCTGGGCGCCTGGAAGGCCGGCGTCGCCGGGCGCGAGGCACGGCTGACGCCCCGTGATCTGGTCCGCGCGCTGGCCAGCCACGAGCAAAGCCCCTACTCGCCCTGCCGCCACCCGCAGGGCAAGGTGCGCGGCACGACCCTGCTCACCGCGCTGTTCGAGACGCCGGTGCGGGCGATGCAGATCTACAAGGGGCAGCCCTGCCGTGGCCGGCGAGAGGCTCTGCCGCTGCTCTGACGCGGCGCGGCAAGCAACAGATCTTCGAGATCCCACGTGCGTTGGTACTGGGGTGACCCGCCTCCGTACCCTGTACCGCTGGCTCCGTGCCCTGGCCGTCGTCGGCTCGCTGCTCGCCACGCTGGTCGTGACCAGCGCCCTGATGGGCTTCATCACCGACAGGGCCCTCGTCCGCATCGGCGCCGGGGTGACCGCCGGGCTGCTGCTGCCCCTGCTGCTCCGCGCGATCCTGCGGCGCAGAGTCGCCTCGCGCCTGGGGTCGTACAGCTGGTCCAGTGGCGCCTGGTTCGTCGCCGGCTGGAACCTGCTGCTGCTGGTGCTGATCTGCCTCGGTTTCTCGGACGACACGGGCCGCGCGCTCCGCCGGCAGGGCGACTGGTTCCTGGGTCAGGCCGAGGGGAGGGCGGCAGGGCTCGTCCGCCGCGGCGTGCAGGCGATCAGTCGCTACCTCGAGCGGTGGGACCTGCCGCCCGAAGCCAAGACGATCCTGACAGACGCTGCGCGTCCGCAGCCGCTGCCTCCGCCGCCCGTCGCGCCGGTCGTCCCCGGCGAGCCGCCCCGCCCGGCCGTCGCCCCGCCCGTGCCAATCTGGTTTCATCCCCTCGCGGGGCCCGGGCGGAGCATGCCGCGCTACGCCTCCCACCGGTTCGGCGCGTCGCGCCGCGGGCGCCGGCGCCCGCCGCCCGAGTGCGGCCTGGGCCACTGCGGCATCGACCTGTTGCAGCCGACCGGCACGCAGGTCCACGCGGTCTACGACGGTGTCGTGCTCAAGGTCATGCGCGCGGTGAGCATCGGACGCGGCCGGTTCGTGGTGCTGGCCCACAAGGGGGGCGAGCTGACCAGCGAGTACCTGCACCTCGACGAGATCGCGGACCACATCAGGGTCGGCACGAGCCTGCGAGGCGGCGAGGTGATCGGAACGGTCGGGACGAGCGGGCTGAGGCACAACACCTCGCACCTGCACTTCGCGCTCGCGGTCAAGCCAGGAGGGCGTGGCGCGCGCTACATCGATCCGGAGCCGCTGCTGCACTTCTGGCGGCTACCCGCCCCGGCGACGCCTCACAGAAACAGCATCAGGCTGACCGCCATCAGCGCCATCCCCAGCACCAAGCCGTAGATCGCGACGTGCCCCGTGCCGTACTCCCTGGCGGTGGGCAGCAGCTCGTCGAGGGAGATGAACACCATCACGCCCCCCACGCTGCTGAAGAGTATGCCGAACACGGTCTCGGAGAAGAAGGCGCTGAGTAGCATATAGCCGATGGCGGCCCCAACTGGCTCCGACAGCCCCGAGAGGAAGGAGTACCAGAAGGCCTTCTTGCGGCTGCCGGTGGCGTAGTACACCGGCACCGAGACGGAGATGCCCTCGGGGATGTTGTGGATCGCGATGGCCACGGCGATCGAGACGCCGAGGGTCGGGTCCTTCAGGGCGGCGGCGAAGGTGGCCAGCCCCTCCGGGAAGTTGTGGATCGCGATCGCCAGGGCGGTGAACATCCCCATGCGGAGCAGCTTCGGGTCTCCGCGCGCGAGCTCCCGCTGTTTCTGCGGGGTCATCTGCTCGATCAGCTGCGCCTCGTGGGGGTTCTCGTGCGCGGGCACCAGGCGGTCGATGATCCCGATCACCACGATGCCGGCGAAGAAGCCGCCCACCGCGGCCCAGGTGCCCCGCACCGGACCCATGACGCTGACCAGGGCATCGCGGGACTTGGTCAGGATCTCGACGAACGACAGGTAGAGCATCACGCCGGCCGAGAAGCCGAGCGCAGCGGAGAGGAACGTCTTGTTGGTGCGGTCGGAGAAGAAGGCCAGGGCGCTGCCGATGCCGGTGGAGAGCCCGGCGAACAGGGTCAGGCCGAAGGCAAACAGGACGTTGCGGCTCATGGCGTGGCGCTACTCCAC
>Ga0180009_10002558_pt1 | contig 21375 bp, 25 predicted proteins | sample OS_PC_MetaG_FD_123537 | JGI IMG/M metagenome (GOLD analysis project Ga0180009, IMG submission 123537) | Groundwater microbial communities from the Aspo Hard Rock Laboratory (HRL) deep subsurface site, Sweden - OS_PC_MetaG | ecosystem: Environmental > Aquatic > Deep subsurface > Groundwater...
CATTATGCGATTATGATAAAAAGGGAAGATCCTATATATTATCCGTCTGGGGTGAAGATTACGGCATCTATCCTGATGCCTGTAAAATAGTACCCCTTCGGAACGGGAAATCTGATATAAATAGTTTGTTCGGACTCTTTATTATTTATTATGGCTCCTCGCTATTTTGAATGGGTTACCCATTTGAAACAGCGAAGAACCCAAAAATTTCCATGTTTGCATGAATTCGATAGGGGATACCGTAAATGAAAAAGATAAACCTTCTATCCATGATTGAGAAATCAAAACTGGAAACCATTCTGGATGCCTTTACCCAGGCGACGGGCGTTGCCTCCATTATCACCGATGTGGACGGCACTCCCATTACGAGCCCCTTCAATTTTTCGACCCTCTGCCAGAAATATTGTCGAGTTACCGAAAAAGGTCGTCATCTCTGCCATAAAAGCGATTCCCATGGGGGGCGAGAGTCAGCCCGCACCCTAAAAAATGTCACCTACACCTGCCTGAACTCCGGACTGCTCGACAGCGCCGCACCCATCATTATCGGAGGTTTGCATGTGGCCAATGTGTTGTGTGGTCAGGTTTTGGACTCCCCTATTCCCCCCGAAGTTGCTAAAGGTAGGGCCTTGAATATCGGCGTCACCGATATCGATGGGTACCTACGGGAGCTATCAAAAATACCCATTATCAGCCTTGATCGCTTCAATGTGGTCGTAAAGCTGATGGAGGTAGTCACCCAGACCATCAGTGAGATCGCGTTCCATAAGCACTTGCTATATAAGCACTCCCGCCGCTATTTGGAAAAGCTGGTCAACAGTGTGTCCGACTGCATTATCGCTACGAACAACACCGGTTCCATATCAATGGTAAACGATGCCTGCGTCAACACCTTCGGCTGCACCAAGGAGGATCTGATTGGTGAGCCACTAGAGCTTCTTTTTGCAGACGCTGACTCGAAGGCCGTTTATAGACAAATTATGGAAACGAACCTGAAGGATAACATTAGGGCCCGGGTAATGATCGGTAAGGCACCCACCCCAATGCAGATGTCGATTTCTCGAATCAATATGCACGAGCAAGAAATGTCAGGGTATGTCGCCATCATGCGCGATATTACCGAAGAAAAGCGCGCCGAAAAAATGAAGGAAGACTTTTTAGGCATGTTGACCCACGATCTGAGTAACCCGGTCTTGTCAATAAAGAAGGCTATGCATCTGTTGTCCGAGGAAAACCTCGGAGCTCTCAATTCGGATCAGAAGGAGTTAGTAGATCTGACCTACCAGACCGGGAACCAGCTCTACGGGATGGTGATGGATTTTCTCGACACTTACAGATATGAAAACAGCCAGTTTCAACTGCGTCGCATTGAATTCGACATCATCCAGCTGGTACGGGAGAGCATGAAGCAGGTCGAACTGTTTGTGAGAGATAAATCGCTCAATCTCCTTTTCATCTCTTCATTGGAACATTTTACTGTAAATGCCGACCGAAATCGCTTGAATCGCGTTTGTATCAATCTTCTTGAAAACGCGATCCGATACAGCCCAGCAAATGCGACCATTACGATCGATCTATCATTGCTGAACTGCAACGATGCCGTGTTTGACGAAAAAGGGGTTATGGAACTGCAGAGAAAGAGAATGGAACCCGGAACCGCCTGTTTGATGATATCCGTCTCAGATGAAGGACTGGGAATCGCTGAAGCTAATCAGCAGTTTATATTCGAAAAGTTCTATACGACCTATTTCAATATTGACCAAGGGCGAAAAGGATTCGGGTTGGGGCTGACCTTTTGCAGGCTGGCCGTGGAAGCCCACGGCGGCCAAATTTGGGTGATATCCCCCCTTTACGAGGACAAGGTCTTCAAGCACAGAGGGTGCCGCTTCAGTTTAACATTGCCAGTTTGACATTGATCTTCCATTCCTCTTATAACCGAAGTGGATATTTTCGACTGCCGTGTTATAGGTTGGCTTTTTGAGACGGAACCGGGGGCATCCTTCATCCCTCAAAAGGGGGAGAGAATTCATCCCTTTGCGGGATTGTATTAATTTAATCCATGTGGTAAGTCTTTTTATCATCAGTGTCGTTAATCTTTCAACGGCTCGTGCCGGTAATGCAATTGTGCCCGACTTCACACCATATGATTTTGATTTAAATCACTAATGGAGTAAGCTGCGGCCAAAAGGAGTTCATATTTATGGGTAAGGAAGGCGCCATTCGGGTTTTTCTTGCGGATGATCATCCACTGATGCGGACAGGTCTCCGGCTCAGCTTACATGAAGAAGATAACATCCAGATCATCGGTGAGGCGGAAAACGGATTTTCCACCGTCGAAAAAATAAAATCAAATCCACCGGATATTGCATTAATCGATGTGGACATGCCTGGGCTTTCCGGAATCGCTGCCATCAGAGTGCTTCGCCGAACACTTGTGGACATGAAAATCATCGTTCTTTCCAATTATAATGATGTTCGATACATTCAAGAAGCCATGCAGGCCGGGGCAGACGGCTATGTCCTGAAAAGTGTCGAAGTCTCAGAGCTGAAACGAATTATCCGCTCTTTCCATTTCGGCGAAGCAATGGAGTCGGCCTACCTGATCAACCTCTCCGTAACCATGGTGCCTGCGGTAAAAACTGAAATATCGACACTGACCAATCGTGAGCAGCAGGTCCTCCAGCAAGTCGCAACAGGCAAAGGCAACAAGGAGATCGCCGATTTTTTTTGTGTCAGTACTGAAACCGTCAAGAGCCATGTGAAGAACATCTACAAAAAGTTCAATGTAAAAACCCGGGTGGGGGCCACTCAGATGGCCGCCCGACTGAACCTCCTCTAGTGATACTCCACCCGCAGAGCGGGCGGCCCCAGGTAAGCCCCGTTGGCGACACAGATCACGCAATATCTCCCCAATTCGAGTCCGAAAGTTCCAGTACAGCTTCTTCTCACGATACTTGGGCACAAATACAACATGATATTTGCAATCCCATCTTACATGCGATAAACTCGTCCAATCATGCATAGGTAATTCCTCCTGTCTGCCTTTAGGGACTTTCCCGGAGGAATTACCTATGTTATTTCTCACCGGATCGGTAGAACCTATCCGGGTCCTTTACCAGAGGTGGAGGGTTTATATCAAAACTAAAATCGCGATGGCTGATCATCACATCGTTATAATAAAATCGGTTCCTCGCTATTTTGTACGGGTGACCCCGGATATGCATTCTGGATGATCCGAAACTGTTTGAAGAGGCATAAAATCTTTTTTCTCATATTCGAAAGTCCAGTAGCCACCCCATACTCCCCTGAAATTCCCCCAATTAAGGGAGTGTTTTTCCTCCGATCGGGGGATTTACAGCATCCACATAATTTTGATAAACTGGCATCCAGTCAAGAAGGCATTTTTGATGGCAACTCTGGAGAGGTTTATAGGTGCGCGTGATCGCAAGGCAAGGTTCCAGAAAGGGCGGTCATTTTGCGGGAATGAGCAACCACCAAGCATACAAAGGAGGAGTAAAAATGAGCCGAATGTTGTTAGCCCCGGGAAGGTACATTCAAGGTGCTGGCGCGATTCATGAAATCGGAAGCCATGCGGTGAAGTTCGGGAAAAAGGCATTTCTTACCGGCGGGAAAACCGCCATGAGCCAATGCGGCAGTCACATTGCTGCCAGCCTGGAAAAAGCGGGCGTTGGTTGTTTATGCGAAGGGTTTAAAGGGGAGTGCTCGGATCAGGAGATCAAACGTATGATCGATATCGCCAAATCAGGTGGCTGCGATCTGATCATCGCGGCCGGTGGTGGTAAAGTGATCGATACCGGGAAGGCTGTTGCCTACGAGATGAAGGTGCCCGTCATCATCGTGCCAACCATTGCGGCGACCGATGCCCCCTGTTCGGCGTTGTCCGTAATTTACACAGAAGAAGGGGTCTTCAGCCGCTATCTGGTACTGCCCAACAACCCCCAGTGCGTCCTTGTGGACACCGCCGTTGTGGCGAAGGCACCGGCCCGTTATTTGGTGTCCGGTATGGGGGATGCGTTGGCTACCTTCTGGGAGGCCGATACCTGCGCGAAAAGCTGTAAACCCAACGCCCTCAACGGCTCGACACCGCCGACTCTTTCGGCCATTGCACTGGCAAGACTCTGCTACGACACCCTGTTGGAGCACGGGGTCAGCGCGAAACTTGCGGTGGAGCGCCAGGTAGTGACCCCAGCGGTCGAGGCTGTCGTTGAAGCCAATACCCTGCTGAGCGGCCTGGGGTTCGAAAGTGGCGGTCTTGCTGGATCCCACTCGGTACACAACGGTTTGACGGTTCTGGAAAAATCTCACGGCAAGCTGCATGGTGAAAAAGTCGCTTTTGGCGTGATCACCCAATTGGTTATGGAGGGTCGGCCTTTCAAAGACCTTGAAGAAGTGCTTGGCTTCTGCCTGAATGTGGGGTTGCCAGTATGTATGGAAGATTTGGGCATCGTCAACCCCACTCGTAAAGAGATTCGAGAAGTCGCCGAGGCAACTGCGGCTGTTGGTGAAACCATTCATGCCACATGGTTTACAGTGACGGCGGATCATGTGGAAGCGGCGATCTGGGCAGCGGACGCCATTGGCAAAAATTTTAAAGAGCATTGGGAGGTGTAGTGATGAAATTACTTCCAGTTTCCATTTCCATTGGTATACTCTGTGGCCTCTGGTTTCAGGTTACGGTCTTGATTCCCTGGCTGGTGGCGTGGGTCGGATTTGCGGCGTGGGCCAGCTTTTACTATGCCGGCGGGAATAAAGAGGCCCTGCCGAAATCGATAGCAGCCAATTTTGCCGGCATGATCCAGGGCGCGCTTTTCTTCTGGTTGTGGACGCAAATCGGCGGCGGCAACATGATAGCGCTGTCTATTCTGATTGGCGTGTTCTGCTTCGTCATGACGATGGAGGGCAGCATAGGCATTCTCTCTGCCATTCCCGGGCAGTTTGTGGGGGCGGCCGCCTACTTCGGAAATTTGGGCGCCCACAAAGGTGATATATGGGTGACCCTTATAAGCACACTGGTTTGCATGTTGATCGGCAACCTGGCGGGACTCTTGTCAGCCAAGCTTCCAGATTTATTTAAAAAGAATAAACAGACGGCCTAGTGACGGCCATGGGAATTTCATAAAGATTAGCACGGGGGCAGAGGGCTTAGGCTCTCCTGCCCTATATCTATTAAATTATTTCAGGGAGGACTTCCAAAATGACAAAAGAAGCTTTGGGAATGATCGAAACCAGGGGGTTGATCGCCAATATCGAAGCGTCGGACGCTATGGTAAAGGCGGCCAATGTTGTGCTGATAGGGCAGCAAAAAATCGGCGCTGGGTTGGTCACGACAATGGTCAGGGGTGATGTTGGAGCCGTGAAGGCGGCAACCGATGCCGGCGCCGCCGCTGCGGCCAAAGTTGGGGAAGTAGTTTCAGTGCATGTCATTCCGAGACCGCACCAGGATGTGGAGTTTATTCTACCCCAGATTCCTGTAGACAAATAGGACTGGGCCTATCCACCAATTCCCTTTGGGGCTAATGCAGGAGGACGATCTCAATGGATGATAAGTTGATTGAAAAGATCATGCAGGAAGTAATGAAAAGAGTTGGGGCCGACGCCCCTGACAAAACCGGACCGGCACAGAAAGAAGCCGAGACAAGGATTGCCGATATATCGGAAGATCTCGTTCAGGTTACCGAGTTCGTCGGCGTCAGCTTGGGAGACACAATGGGCATCGTTATTGCCAACCTCGATCCGACGGTGCACGAAATTATGGGATTCGAGAAGAAATACCGATCCATCGGGGTAATTGGCGGCAGGGTAGGTGCGGGTCCCCAACTCATGGCGGCCGATGACGCCGTCAAGGCCACCAACACGGAGATCATTCGTGTCGAAATGCCCCGCGATACCAAGGGAGGCGCGGGGCATGGGAACTTAATCATATTCGGTGCCGAAGATGTTTCAGACGCTCGCCGTGCAGTCGAGGTCACCCTTGAAGTCCTTCCCAAGTATTTCGGGGATGTCTACGCCAACAGCGTCGGCTACACAGAGAATCAGTATTCCGCCCGTGCAAGCAAATGCCTGAACTTTGCGCTGAAAGCCCCTGAAGGTCGTGCATTCGGTCTGATCCTTGGGGCGCCCGCTGTCATCGGAATGCTTATGGTAGATGCAGCTGTGAAGGCGGCGAATGTAGAAGTCGTGGGATACGGTTCACCCACACACGGCACCTCCCTGACGAACGAAGTTTTCATCTGGGTGACGGGGGACTCGGGCGCTGTGCGCCAAGCGGTTATTGCCGGCCGGGAGATCGGCAACAAATTGCTGGGCGCTTGGGGCGAGGAGCCTAAAAGTATGAGCACGCCATATATATAGGGGGTGAAATGCAATGGCTAAACGACAAAAGCGCTTTGAAAAACTAGAACAGCGAGCGGTTAATCAGGACGGATTCATTAAGGAGTGGATGGACGTGGGCTTGGTCGCCATGGACAGCCCCAACGATCCCACGCCCAGCATCAAGATCAACAACGGCCAAGTGGTGGAGATGGACGGGAAACCCCGCAACCAATTCGACATGATCGACTACTGGATCGCCGACCACACCATCGACACCAGGGTTGCGGAAGAAGCGATGTCGATGGACTCCGAGGTTATTGCCCGCATGCTCGTGGATATCAACGTCCCCCGCAGCGAAATCGTCCGACTCTCTGTTGGAATGACACCGGCCAAATACATTGACGTTCTCAAACGGCTTAACGTGGTTGAGCTGATGATGGCAATGCAGAAAATGCGTGCGCGCAGGACGCCGTCCAACCAGGCCCATGTAACCAATGTAAAGGACAACGCCACGCTGTTGGCTGCCGATGCGGCAGAGGCTACATACCGGGGATTCAGCGAAATCGAAACCACGGTGGGAGTTGGCCGATACGCACCGATGAATGCCCTCTCACTGCTTGTGGGCGGCCAAACTGGGCGCCCGGGGGCTCTGGCGCAATGTGCTGTGGAAGAGGCTCTCGAGTTGACGATGGGGATGCGCGGGTTAACCCATTATGCTGAGACGGTTTCGGTTTACGGTACCGAACAGGTGTTTGTGGATGGGGATGACACTCCCTGGTCGAAGTCCTTTCTCGCCTCGGCTTATGCGTCCCGAGGACTGAAGATGCGGTTTACATCAGGAACCGGGTCCGAAGTGCAGATGGGCTATGCCGAAGGAAAATCAATGCTTTACCTCGAGATACGATGCGTAATGGTCGCCAAGGGTGCCGGCGTCCAAGGTCTGCAGAACGGCTCCATCAGTTGCGTCGGTGTGCCCGGGGCTGTGCCTGCAGGTGTGCGCGCGATGCTCGCTGAAAATGTCGCCACCGTGCTCAACGACATGGAAGTGGCTTCGGGAAACGACCAGACCTTCACCCATTCGCCGATTCGTAACACGGCCCGGATGCTGATGCAGTTCCTGCCGGGAACCGACTTCATTTTCTCTGGATATAGCGCGGTGCCCAACTACGACAACATGTTCGCTGGATCCACCCACGACTGCGACGATTATGACGATATGCTGGTACTTCAGCGGGATCTGCAGGTCGACATGGCTCTAAGGCCGGTGACCGAAGATAATGTCATCGCCGTTCGAAACAAGGCCGCCAGGGCGTTGCAAGCGGTGTTCGAGGAGCTGAACTTGCCGCCAATCACCGATGCCGAAATCGAGGCGGCCACCTATGCCCATGGCAGTAAGGACATGCCTGACCGCAACGTCCCAGAGGACCTCAGGGCTATCGACGAAATGATGAAACGAAAAGTCACCGGGCTAGACGTCGTCCGTGCACTGGCCAAAAACGGATTTAATGACGTAGCAGAGAGCGTCCTGAACATGCTGAAAGGAAAGGTTAGCGGCGATTATCTCCAAACCTCGGCCATCTTTGATGAGAACTTCAACGTTATTTCCGCTATCAACGATCCAAATGATTATGTCGGGCCAGGGACAGGCTATCGCCTGGAGGGCGAACGCTGGGAGTTGCTGAAAAATATCCGTGCTGCTATCAGCCCAGAGGACGTGTAAGGCTACCGAAGGAGGTAAGCGAACGATGAAGATTACAGAAGAGATGGTAAAAGAGATAATCATAGAACTTTTGAAAGAAATGAAGGAGTCGGGTGTACAGGGGTCGGGAAATACCCTGGTCGACGCCCCTCTTCGCTTTCAGGAACGCGGAGAGGCAAAAGTCGGTACTGACAAAAGAGAAGTTGTGATTGGCATTCTGCCTTCGTTTGGAACGGCAATGACCCGGACGATCATCGGCATCCCCCACTCGAGCGTTTTGAAAGAGATCATGGCCGGCATCGAAGAAGAGGGACTCAATGCCCGCCTGGTGAGGGTGAACCGAACGGCGGACGTTGCCTTTATCGGGCATGAGGCTGCCAAACTCAGTGGTTCGGGGATCGGTATTGGTACGATATCGCGGGGAACGACCGTCATCCACCAGAGGGACCTGGCGCCGCTTCAAAACCTGGAATTATTTCCGCAGTCTCCTCTAGTGGAACTCGAAACCTTTCGGGCGATTGGCCGTAATGCTGCGAAATATGCAAAGGGAGAAAATCCGTCGCCTGTTCCCGTTCGCAATGATCCGATGGCGCGCCCGAAATACCAAGGCTTGGCAGCTCTGCTGCACAACAAGGAAACCCAATTGGTTAACCCCAGCCTGCCGACCCAGGAAGTGATGGTCCAGTTTTAAAGCACTGGCGCAGATTCCGGTAACGACCGGAGTCACTTATCCAGAATGGTTTTGCGTCTTACAGTTATTTTTACAGGAGGTAGCAAAATGGCTCAAGCGAAAGATGTCATCTTTTCCCCGGAATTGATCGCCGAAGCGGTAAAGAGAGCTATGGTGGCCTTGGGGCAGGGTGCCAGCCAAAGAAGTGAATCGACCACCGGAAAACGAAACGGTCACTTGGACGGAAAACGAGATTATCCATTGGCCGCAAGGAGGCCCGAACTGGTCAAGTCGGCCAGTGGCTTGTCCCTGGAGGATATTACGCTGGAAAAGGTCGCCTCCGGCAAGATTACCTTCGATGATATCAAGATACGTCCCGAAACTCTCGAATACCAGGCTCAGATCGCAGAGAGCATGGGCCGTCCTCACCTTGCCGGAAATCTGCGCAGAGCGTCTGAGATGACGCAAATTCCGGATCAGCGTGTTCTGGAGATATATAATGCCCTGCGTCCTTATCGCTGCACGAAGGGCGAACTCCTCGACATTGCCGCGGAGATTGAGTCCAAGTACGACGCAAAGAGCTGTGCTGCTTTATTGCGAGAAGCCGCGGATGTCTATGAAAAACGAAATCGGCTGAAGAAATAAGGGACGAGAACGGCACATGCCTTATATCGCTGGTGTGGATGTTGGAAACAACACGACGGAAGTAGCTGTTGCTGAGGTCGGAACGAAGGGCGATATCCGTTTCCTTTCCAGCAGTCTCGTCCGTACCATCGGCATCAAGGGAACCCTCAGAAATGTCCCTGGCATCATTGATGCCATCGATCGGGCTCTGGAGCCTCTTGAGGTGCCACGCAGGGAACTCTCTCTGGTGCTGCTGAATGAAGCAACCCCTGTTATCGGCGACGTTGCCATGGAAACCATCACGGAAACGGTGATAACCGAATCGGCCATGATAGGTCACAACCCGGACACTCCCGGGGGATTGGGACTGGGTATCGGCATGACGATCGTCATCGACGATCTGACCGCGGATAAACGTGATACCGACTGGATCGTGGTGGTTCCTGCCCGGATCGAATTTCAGGAGGCAGCCGAAAGAATCAATCGCGCAGTCGATGACGGCATTCGAATCGCCGGCGCAATTGTACAACGAGATGACGGCGTGCTGGTCTACAACCGTCTGAATCAACCCATTCCAATTGTAGACGAAGTGAAGCATCTTGATCGTATCCCCATGAATATGCCGGCTGCCGTCGAGGTAGCCGCGATGGGGAAAACGGTCGAAAAACTCTCCAATCCCTATGACATCGCCACCCTGTTCGGTCTAAGTCCCAACGAAACCCGAAACGTGGTTCCCATCGCTAGGGCGCTGACCGGCGTTCGCAGTGCTGTGGTCATTAAGACACCTCGGGGCGATATTCAGGAACGGCGAATTCCAGCAGGTCGGCTCACATTGATCGGCCGATCCCGCAGAACCGATGTCGCGGTTGACGAGGGTGCGGACGCAATAATGAATCATGTCCAAAATATCGCCCCTCTAAAAGAGATCAGGGCCGAGTCAGGTACGAATGTGGGCGGCATGTTTGAAACGGTCCGCAAGGTAATGGCCGACCTCACAAACCAGCCTGCGGCAGAGGTGCGTGTTCAAGACATTCTGGCCGTCGACACTTTGATCCCACAGCGGGTGCTAGGCAGCCTGGCTGGTGAGTACGCTTTGGGCAATGCTGTAGGACTTGCCGCCATGGTTGAAACCCAGAAACTGCCGATGCAGCGCCTGGCCCGCAGACTCGAATCCGAGATCCAGGTACCGGTTCATGTGGCGGGCGTTGAGGCTGAAATGGCAATTCTGGGTGCACTGACGACACCGGGAACACAGCCCCCACTCGCTATACTGGATCTTGGCGGGGGGTCGACGGATGCTTCGATCATCCGGGAGTCCGGCGATATCACCCGGGTTCATCTGGCCGGTGCCGGTGATATGGTCACGCTTCTGATCGACAGGGAGTTAGGCCTCGATGACCTCGACCTGGCTGAAAAGATCAAGTTCTATCCGCTGGCGAAGGTGGAAACCCTTTTCCACATGCGCCACGAAGACGGTTCTGTACAGTTTTTCGATGCTCACCTTGATCCGCGGTTGTTCGAGCGTGTCGTCGTGATTGCCGACGATGGGCCGGTGCCAATCGAGACCCGCGAGCCACTTGACAAGATTCGGGACGTGCGACGAAAGGCCAAAAACAAGGTTTTTGTCCGAAACGCTATGCGGGCGCTGGCACAGATCGCACCGGCAGGCAATATTCGCCTGATCGGATTTGTCGTCCTGGTGGGTGGATCCGCCTTGGACTTTGAAATACCAAAGATGATTTCAGACGCATTGATCGATTACGGAGTGGTTACGGGGCGGGCCAACATCAGGGGTTCGGAAGGCCCCAGAAACGCCGTTGCTACCGGTCTGGTTATTTTTCATGCGAATTCATTGAGGAATCCGTGATGTCGAACTCAAGGCTCGCAATGGATGTTGAAAAACCGGCTGTGCGAATCCTGGTTTCCGGTGAGGTGGCTCCGGAGATGTTTAACTGCATCATTTGGGGGCTTGAAGAAGAAGGCATTCCGGCTTCCTGGGAAAAGGTAGTTGAAGACACGACAGTGATTGCTTTGGCCAAGCGCGCCGCTAGCGAATCCCGCCTTCACGTCGGAATCGGAATCGGCGGTGGGTTGCGGGAAGCAGTTCTTCACCACAGGGATTTGCCCGATGAAAAGCCGCTCCTGATAGCTGCCGTTGGTCCGGAAGCACAGGAGGAACTTGTTCGTCTGGGTAAAAACGCAGCACGCCTGGTGAAGGGCAACCCGCTTTGTTTGGCAAATGGAAATATCACTTCTGACTGTGAATTGGGGATCGATTTATTGTGCTCTCCGGAAGCGGTCGAGCAGATCGCCTCCGGGGTTGTGGAAGCACTCCTCAAGCATCTCCAGGAAAGGAAGGGACTATGAACGGACAAAGTCTTGGCATGATCGAGACATGGGGCTACGTGGGCGCAGTCGAAGCCCTTGATGCCGGGATGAAGGCTGCCAACGTTTTTTTCAGGGGCTGTAAGATAACCCCCAGCGCACTGGTGACGGTATCGTTTACTGGGGATGTGTCTGCGGTTAAAACCGCCGTCAGTGCAGGAGTTGCGGCTGCCCTAAAAGTGGGCAAGGTTGTTGCCCATCATGTAATCCCGAGGCCTGACACGCAGCTTTGTCCCGAACCTCCGGGGCATGATCGACCGGCTGCATCTCCGCCGTTGGAAGCAGGAAAAACAGAAGAGGATTCTTCCGGCGCCCTTAGACCGGAAACGAAAAATTCCGACGCTGTAAACGGTCTAAAGCCGGACAAGTCAGAGACTGGAAAGCAGACTATTCAGAAAAAACCCAGGAGAAAGTCCAAGACATCTCCATTCGAGAATAAGGCTAAGCGATCGGATGGAAAACCAACGTTATCACAAAAGAAAACCGCCGACCGGATGCAAAAGAAGAAACCATCGTGGGTCAACAAGAAATCCAGTGCGTATGGACCACGGCACCAACCTATGAACGAAACTGACAGGGTTAAGAGAATCTTAAGAAAGGATTAAAAAAATGGCCGAACTTAGAGCTTACGTTTACCTGGATCGAATTCAACCCCAATTTGCAGCCTACGTGGGCGCGAACGCCCGCGGCTACATTCCGGTGTCGGGCATGGCCGCAATGCTGGTGGAGATTTCCCCTGGCGTCTTGATCAACGAGGTCATAGATTCTGCTGTAAAATCAGCAAACATCCGGCCGGGCCTCATGGTGGTGGAACGGCACTATGGTGTCTTGGAGTTTCATTCCGCTGCCCAGGAAGATGTCAAACACGCAGGAAAAGCCGTGCTGAAGACGCTCAACATGAAAGAAAGCGATCGGATCAAGCCTAAAATTCTTAGCTCCATGATCATACGCAAGGTCAACCCGTACCATGCCCAGTTGGTGAACGTTTCCCGGCTTTGCTCCATGCTGCTCCCGGATCAGGATCTTTACATCCTCGAAGTCCAACCTGCGGCTTACATCGCCCTATCGGCCAACGAGGCCGAGAAAAACGCACAGATCACCCTGGTTGATTGCCGTGTTTACGGGGCGGTCGGACGCTTATCCGTGGCGGGGAAACAGTCGGACGTCGAGCGGGCATCAAAAGCCGCCGAGGCCGCCATCTTACAGCTGAGCGGCAGGGAGGCCTGATTTTCAGCCATGACGATCAAAGCTTCCTTCAATCAGAAAATCCAGGCGCTCGAGAAAGCGCTGTCACTGGGTGGTGCAAAGGGTTCAAAGGGCTCCCTGTTTGCTGGCGTCGACCTCGGAACCGCCTACATCGTTACAGCAGTTGTGGATTCACGAGGAATACCGGTAGCTGGTGCGATGACCCGCAGCAAGTCCTGCGTCCGTGACGGGTTGGTGCTGGATTACATGGGAACGGTTTCCGTTCTTCGGAAACAGATTCAGGACTTGCATCAGGCAGGGTTTTCAGTTCGTGATGCCGCCACCGCCTATCCTCCAGGGACATCCGGCAGAAACGCCCACGTTTTTCGTAACGTACTGCAGGCCGTCGGTCTTGAGGTGGCAGTACTCACCGACGAGCCGAGCGCAGCGGGGGTTGCTCTCGAGATCTCCGAGGGCGCAGTGGTCGACATCGGGGGCGGTACCACCGGAATTTCAGTCATCCGGGGAGGTGAAGTGGTTTACACTGCCGACGAGCCTACCGGCGGCATCCATGCGGATCTGGTGCTGGCTGGACACTTTAAGATATCCGATGATGAGGCCGAAACGATGAAGTGCGATCCATCCCGACAGGCTGAACTCTTCACCCTGATCCGCCCGGTCTTTGAAAAAATGGCCAGCATCGTCAATTACCACCTGGCTTTTCAGTCTGTTGATATCCTCTACCTGGTGGGCGGAACCTCCGAATTTCCAGGCATTGAACAGGTCATGGAAAAAGAAACCGGATTCAAGGTCCTGAAGCCATTGAATCCATTGCTGGTAACTCCTTTAGGGATTGCCCTGAGCTGCTGGAAGGCAAAATTGGGGTCCGATGCTTGCGCAAGGAAGCCTGATCATGGATGAACACGAGAAACGCCTGGTGGCCGAAATTATCAAACGCTTGTCTCAACAGCTCGGGGCCGACGGCACCAAAGGGGAAATCGTGGTGGCGTTCTCGGGCGCCACGGTCGGAATGGCTGTTGCAATGGCCCAAGTGAGGGGGTTAATATACGACGGCTACCAGGTGCTGACGGCCTTTTCGGAGAATGCAAAAGCCCTGTTCGGTTCCTGGGTCAAGGATCAACTGCTGGGACTGCCCTTTATCCGTTCGGTTGCGCCGTCGAATTGGCATTCGGTCTTCACCGGCGTAAAGGCCGTGGTTGTACCGCTGTTGAGCCTTAACACGGCGGCCAAGGTTTCCCACCTGATCGCCGACACGCTTCCGACAAACCTCATGCTCCACGCACTTGCTGGCGGGAAACCCCTGATCGCCGCTCAGAACGGCGTTTACCCGGATGATCGCCTCTTTCCGGAAAAGACAGGAGCATCGCCGGCATTCCGGAAGGCGGTGCAGGACCGGTTAAAGACGTTAGAGGGCTTTGGATGTCGGCTCACGGATGTCAAAAACCTGCGCATCGAGGTTAATCAAGCGCTAAGGGAGCCGAAAAGCCTGGCTGGAGGTTCGGCTCGATCCTTTTCAAATATGCCGGAGCACGAGGCATTTATCACCCTGGGTCATCACCTGATTACTGCCGCCCATATCAGGCAGGCGCGCGATCGGGGCGTAGGCTTTCGTCTTGCTCCCGGCGCCGTAGTAACCCCTCTGGCAAGGGAATTGGCGATGAATGCGGGTGTTAAACTGATTTATTCCAAATAGACCTTACACCATCGCGAAAGGAACCGCCCATGTTTATTGCAAAGGTAATAGGAACAGTCGTGGCGACCCGGAAACACGAACTACTGGTCGGTAGCAAGATCCAGGTGGTTCAACCGTTGGCGCCTCAGACCCAGAAACCCTCAGGAGAGCCCATTGTCGCTTTAGATACCGTTGGCGCCGGGGTCGGTGAGGTGGTGATGGTGGTGTGCGGCAGTGGTGCCCGCCAGGCGGTGGACAACACCTCTTGCCCGGTGGACGCTACGATTATTGGTATCATCGACCAGATCGATATCGACGCATCATGTTGATCACTGTCCGGGAGGATGCAGAGAAGAAAGGCGTAGGCAAGTGACCATCTACTCGAGACACGGGGACAGAGGAGAGACACGCCTCTTCAGCGGAGAGGCGATCTCCAAGGACCACCCGAGGGTCATGACCTATGGGGCACTGGACGAGCTCCAATCCCTGATCGGTGTGGCCCGGGCGTTTTGCGCGGCAAAAGATGTCGCTGCCGCTATGAAGGAAATTCAAATGGATCTCTTCGCTGTCTGCTCCGAGCTTGCGACTATCGGAACTGAACAACAGCTGAAAAGGTATATCGACAGAGAGGATGTGGCACGCCTTGAGGAACAAATCGACCGGACTGTGGAGGCTTACGGCATGCCGTCAGGATTCGTGGTTCCCGGAACGGGGGCAGATAGCGCAGCAGTGCACGTGGCCAGAACTGTCTGTCGGCGCTGCGAGCGGCTGATGGTCACCCTCTTTCGCCAGAAAGGGGTGCGTGATGTCCTTTTATCTTATATCAACCGTCTCGGAGACTTGTTATTTATGCTTGCCTGGTCACTTGAGGTGAGATCTGTCGTTAAAAATGCCTTGTCGGAGACCATACGTGAACAAGTAGGAGGATTTTAGTGAAGCTCACCTATCCGGTATCGTCTATTTTAGGCAATGTCGCAGTGGCCAGGGCCGAGTCCATCGGAGTACCAATGGTGATCGCGTTCACCAACGACAATGCGGACCTGATCTATTTCGGAAGAATGGAGGGATCACTTCCAGCTAGCGGCGACATTGCTATTCAGAAAGCGTATACCTCGGCGGCTCTGAGGATTTCAACCCAGGCGATAGGAACCATGGCGCAGCCGGGCGAAGCTCTCTACGGGATCCAGCACAGCATGAGCAACAAAGTCGTTCTTTTTGGCGGCGGTCTGCCGCTTTTCGACGGGAATCGAGTTTTAGGCGGCGTAGGCATCAGTGGTGGAACGGTTGAAGAAGACATTGCTGTGGCAGAAGCTGTTCGGGATGTACTGGACCAGATGGTTCAGCTCCACAGACAATTGGCGCCGTTTTTGCCTGATACGGTGAAAAACGCAAAGCTGGCCCGACAATTCTGCCAAAGCCTGGTGTCGGCACTGGAGCAGTCTGGACAGGATCATATCGCCGAGTGGATTGATGCGTTGGCCGGGGCAGTGCTAATGGCAGCGGAAAAATGAGGAAATGCACTTCTGCGCGGGGGGATCAAAGTCATGAACAAACCGACATGCAGCAGTTTATATGGCTCCTCGCTATTTTGAGTGGACTACCCTGTTAGGCGGTTACCTACCCGAAATAGCGAAGAACCAGTTATATAATATGGGTAAATCCATTATAGAAGGAGAATACGGGATGGCAATTCAGGCAGATTTACTGACTGGTGTTGTTCAAAAAGTCCTTGAGGAACTGATGGGTCTGGAAAAAGCGGATGCCAAGGGTTCAACGGGGATTCACGATACGGTGGATTCGGCAGTCTGCTGTGCCGTCACGGCCCAGCGGCAATTGCTTTCCATGCCTCTGACCGTCAGGGATAAAATGATTGCAGCCATCCGAAAGACGGCTCTTGATAATAACGAAAAAATGTCCGAGATGGCGGTTCAGGAATCCAAGCTTGGCCGCTACGAAGACAAGGTTCGTGAGAACATTTTGTGCGCGACCAAGACACCGGGCACCGAGGACATTCAGCCCCAGGCAAAGTCCGGTGACGACGGCTTGATGCTGCTGGAATACGCCCCTGTGGGCGTTATCGGGGCTTTGACGCCTATTACCAACCCTACTGGAACCCTTATCCACAACAGCATCAGCATGATTGCCGCCGGCAATGCCGTGGTGTTCAATCCCCATCCCAGTGCAGCCCGAACCAGCACCCGAATGATCGAGCTGCTGCACACCGCCATCGTGGAGGCCGGTGGGCCCCCGAACCTGATCAACGGTATTCGTAATCCGACGTTGGACAGTGCCCGGGAAATTATTGAGCATCCCAACATCAATATGCTGGTTGCCACCGGCGGTCGGCCCGTCGTCAAGGCGGTTCTTTCTTCCGGCAAAAAGGCCATTGGAGCCGGTGCCGGGAACCCGCCTGTGCTTGTGGACGAAACAGCCCATATCCGAAAAGCTGCTGAATGCATCGTCAATGGTGCCAGCATCAACAACAACATCTTTTGCACCTGCGAGAAGGAAGTGATCGTTGTGGAAGAGGTCGCAGACTCGCTCATCAAATTCATGCAGGAAACCGGAAAGGTGCGTCTGCTCTCACCCGAAGAAGCGAAAAAGATCACAAAACTGGTGGTCAACGAGAAGGGAAAGATCAATGCAAAGTACATTGGGAAAGATGTCCAGGTGATCTTGAAAGAGATTGGTATCGAGGTGAATGATTCCTGTCGACTGGCCATATTTGAGGCTCCCAAAGATCATCCCCTGGTGTGGCTGGAACAGATGATGCCTGTGATGCCCATCGTGAGAGTCAAGGATGTTGAGGAGGGTATTCGCTTTGGTGTCGAGGTCGAGCAGGGGAACCGACACACAGCCATCATGCATTCCACCAATGTGGACAATATGACGGCGTTCGCACGTGCAGTGCAAACCACCATTTTTGTCAAGAACGGTCCGGCCTATGCCGGTATCGGTTTGGGCGGTGAAGGACACACCGCTTTTACGATTGCTGGACCCACCGGCGAAGGCATGACTTCGGCACGAACCTTCACACGGCAGCGTCGCTGCACCCTGGTGGAAGGGTTTCGTATCATTTGACTCGGGGTTTGGTTGAAACACATCGGGAACGACCCGAAAAGAGGCCTTTGATGAACATATCAAACATATCATTGGATGAGGCGCTTGATCTGATTGACGCAGCCCGTAAAAAAGCCGAGGCAATACAGGTGCCTATGGTGATCGCCGTGGTAGATACCGGGGGAAATTTGGTGGCCCAGCAGCGGATGGATGGTGCGCTGTTGGTGTCGGTGGACATTTCGCGCAACAAGGCTTATTCGGCTGTTGCTGTCAAGATCCCGACCCACAAACTGGCTATGGTCGCTCAGCCCGGACAGCCGCTATTTGGTATTCACAATACGGATGGCGGCCGAATCGTGATCTTTGGCGGGGGCTTTCCGTTGTTAACCAAAGACGGGCTCGTCGGCGGCATCGGGGTCTCAGGCGGCAGTGTGGACGAAGATATCGCCTGCGCTGAAGCGGCATTAGAAAAGTTTAATCAGCAGTAAAAAATTAGAGTGGTTCTAAAAAATGCAAATTGAATTGCTCAAAGCACCTTCGGTTGCATTTCTGGAAATGCTGCTCAACAACATTCGACCGACCGGGAGAAAGCGGCTGGGAGGTATAGAATAGGGCACAGTGGGTTTGCTCCAAGGCCGGTGATCGATCGGTACTGGGCGTCCGATGTGCTACTATATTGTAGTCAGGAGTAGATCCGGTTTCGGAGGCTCACCATTCTATGACAGTTATTTCAGACCTAAAAGAATACGGAATCGTAGGCGCCGGAGGCGCCGGGTTTCCGACCTACGTTAAGATGGGCAACCCCGCGGAAATTCTTGTGGTCAATGCTGCCGAGTGCGAACCGCTTCTTCACAAGGATAAAGAGATTCTATCCAGACACACGGAGCGGTTTTTCGATGGCCTTGATATCTGTCGGGAATTAGTGGGCGCCAAACGCTGCATCATCGGCATCAAGAAGAAGTATACCGATCTGATTAAAAAACTTCAGGACTGCTGCAGCCTTACCAGCGAAATCTTCCCGCTTGAAGATTTTTACCCGGCAGGCGACGAAATTACTCTCATTTACGAGACCACCGGACGCGTGGTGGCGGCGGGAAAACTGCCGATTACACAAAGTATCGTCGTGCAGAACGTCGAGACTATTCTAAATGTTGGGAACCAGCGGCCGGTGACAACCAAATTCCTGACGATTGCCGGCGATGTGCGTAACCCAGCCACACTCGAGGTGCCTGTCGGCACTGCCTTTAGACACCTCATTCAACAAGCCGGTCCATTGTCAAAATTCTTTGATGTGTTGGTGGGCGGCCCGATGATGGGAAGACTTGCGGAAAGCCTGGATGAACCGGTTACAAAGACAACGGGCGGTCTGATTGTTCTGCCCAGCGAGCATGAGCTGGCACTACGCTATAAAACCGCTGCTTCAGGCAAGCGCGTCACTACTATCGGAAAATCTGCCTGCGACCAGTGTGCCATGTGCACGGACCTGTGTCCTAGATACCTTCTGGGGCATCCGATCCAGCCGCACCGCACGATGCGGTCCCTTTTATTTAGCAGCGGTATCTCCAAGGCCGATCCAATCACAACCCACAACCTCTTTTGCTGCGAATGTAACCTTTGCAGCCTGATATCTTGTCCGGAAGGTCTTTATCCAGCCCAGGTCTGCATCCTCAACAAACGGGCGTTGATGAATAATAAACTGCGCTATTCTGGAGAGGCCATCAATCGAGCCCATCCTCTGATCGCTTATCGACGCACGCCGATGAAAAAAATCATGTCCAGGCTTGGCCTTGACCGGTTCAAAAACAAAGGGCCTCTACTTGACCTTCGGTTTGAACCCGACCAGCTACAGATTCAGCTTCGTCAACATATAGGAGCGCTGGCAACCCCTCTTGTAAAGGCTGGAGACGAGGTGGGGTATGCCCAGAAGATTGCCACGGTTGGAGATGGTCTTGGTGCAGAGATCCATTCGCCGGTTTCCGGCATCGCATCGGTTGTGACGGAGCACCATATCGTTATCGATCGTCTGAAGCGTTAGAAAAAAGAGGTTCCTCGCTATTTTGAGTGGCTAACCACGGATCTGTCAGGCGGTTACTCATCCGAAACAGCGAAGAACCAAGAAAGGGGAGTGTATGTCTGCTGCAATAGGAATGATAGAGCTGTCTAGCATCGCCACCGGATTCCAGGTTCAAGACACCATGCTTAAGGCCGCCGAAGTTGAACTGCTCGTTGCCAGAACGGTCTGCCCGGGGAAATATATTGTTATCATCGGCGGTAAGGTAGCCAGCGTCACGGCATCGCTGAGGTCTGGGCGGCAGGCGGCGGAGGGATTCCTTGTTGACGAACTGCTGATTCCAAACGTCGATCCGATGATATTCCCGGCCTTGTCGGGATGTACCGATCTGCCGAACAACTATCAACGAGCATTGGGCATCATCGAGACGTTCTCTTCGGCCTCTGTCATCGAAGCCGCTGATGCCGCTGTCAAATCTGCACAGGTCACGCTTATAAGGCTCCACGTTGCCATGGCCATCGGCGGCAAAGGGTTTATGATGGTCTGCGGTGATGTCGCATCTGTCAAGACCGCCGTCGAGGCCGGTGTGGCACGGATAAAAAATGGTGGCGTGCTGGTCAACAGGGTGGTTATCACCGGTGCATCCAAGGAGTTGTTTAAGGAATATATTTAAATCGATGGTTCCTATCTATTTTGAGTGGGTTACCCTGTCAGGCGGTTACCCACCCGAAACAGCGAAGGACCTTTATTATCTTTTAAGATCAAAAGAAATTAAAGTCAGCAAAGAATGGATATCGGAAAAAGATATTCCCGGTGGAGCCACATTTTTTCGTAGTCCGCACAAAATCCCCACTCAATTAATTGAACAGCGTTATGGAAAAAATATTCGGGGATTCAAAGAGATATGTGAACAGCTGTCCGGAAGCCGGATCGATATGGCAGATGCAGTCTACTCTTTTCAAATATCACCGCGCATTCCAGCATCTGTGCTGTTTTGGAACGGGGACGATGAATTTCAGCCTGAATCAAAAATTGGTAACGTTCAAAAGTGTTTACATGGTGACATTTTAACTGACCGGATTTCAATGTCGAAGTAGCCTTTGATTCCAATCGTATTGGCTTTTTACCTGTTCTTTATCTTCTTCTATAAGGATCTCGAAATCCCCTTCGGTAAGCTCTATGCCTATTAGCTGCTTTATTTTATCTGTTTCCGGCTGACTCTGTTTTTGCTTTAATCCGTTCTGGCTTTGCTGGAATGTATATCTGTGCGACTTAAGCGTTCTGAAATGAGATCATCATAACCCATTAATATTTGCTCTAATAATTTTAGGATTAGAGGATCTCGAAGCTCCTTCAGCTTAAAGACATTTTCATTCAGCCCTGCTTTGCCAGTTGCAAGATTGAATCGAAGTGTTATATGTATTTCCTGTTCCATCACGATCTCTTTCTTTTGGTTTTTGTTGTGGAACTCTAACTTTAGAAAGAGCTCGTGATTTAATCAATCCTTAAACTCGTAGGAGCGGGTTGCGGTGTTTTTGAACATGGAGTGTTCCCCGGGTGCATCCGTACGAAATGGAAGACTTATTTTATCCTTTTTGCAAACTTTTTATGAACCGGTTCATCTTTCCAAGTAAAAAGTCGTTTTATGACTTTTTACGAAGGTATCAATAACAACATGACGTATTCAATCGACAGCAGTTACTTTAAGGAACTTGCCG
>Ga0180009_10002559_pt1 | contig 21373 bp, 23 predicted proteins | sample OS_PC_MetaG_FD_123537 | JGI IMG/M metagenome (GOLD analysis project Ga0180009, IMG submission 123537) | Groundwater microbial communities from the Aspo Hard Rock Laboratory (HRL) deep subsurface site, Sweden - OS_PC_MetaG | ecosystem: Environmental > Aquatic > Deep subsurface > Groundwater...
CGTCAGCCGGCGCCGGGCCGGCCGGCGGCATCAGTCGCGCCGGACAAGACGAGCACCGCCAAGCCGGCCCGCCGCCGCGCCGCGACCAAGAGCGAAAAGGCCTAAACGATGGCCGAGTCCACGCCGAAAATCGAGAACAAGGCCGAGGCAGACGAGCTGGCCGGCACCGAGGCGCCGCTGCTCGAACACCTGATCGAATTGCGCAAGCGCCTGATCTGGTCGCTGGTCGCCTTTTCGGCGCTGTTCGTCGCCTGTTTCTTCGTCTCCAAGGAGATCTACCTGTTTCTGATCGGGCCGTTCCGCCAGGCGGTGGGCGAGGGCGGCACGGTCGAGATGATCTTCACCGCGCCGCAGGAGCAGTTCTTCACCCAGTTGAGCGTCGCCATGTTCGCGGCCTTCGCACTGGCCTTTCCCTTCATCGCCTACCAGATCTACGCCTTCGTGGCGCCCGGCCTTTACAAGAAGGAGCGGGGCGCATTCCTGCCTTACATAGTCGCTACGCCTATCCTGTTCCTGCTTGGTGGCGCCTTGGTTTACTACGGCGTCATGCCCCTGGCCCTGGCCTTCTTTCTCGGCACGCAGGTGTTCGAGGAGGGCGTGACCATCCAGATGCAGACGCGGGTGAGCGAGTATCTGGGGCTGATCATGACGCTGCTGCTCGCCTTCGGCGTCTGCTTCCAATTGCCGGTCCTGCTGACGCTTCTGGCGCAGGCCGAGCTCGTCAAGGCGAAATCGCTCGCCGCCTGGCGCAAATACGCGGTGGTCGCCGTGCTCGTCGTCGCGGCCTTTTTGACCCCGCCCGATCCGATTTCGCAGCTCGGCCTTGCCCTGCCGTTGCTGCTGCTCTACGAGGTGTCGATCCTCTCCGTTAAGTGGGTCGAGCGGCGGCGCGCCCGCGCCGAAGCCGCCTCGGCGGAGACAAATACCTGAACGGGCTCAATCATGTTCGACATCAAATGGATTCGCGCCAACGCCGAGGCTTTCGACGCGGCGATGGTTCGGCGCGGGCTCGGTCCGAAAGCGGCCGAGGCGCTGAAGCTCGACGATGAACGCCGCGAGGCGATCGTTTCGCTCAACGAGATGCAGGAACGGCGCAACATCGCCTCCAAGCTCATCGGCCAGGCCAAGGCCGCGCGCGACGAGCAGAAGGCCGCCGAACTGATGGAAGAGGTCTCGGCGCTCAAGACGGCGCTGCCGGAGGCCGAAGAGCGCGAGCGCGCCGCCTCGGCCGCGTTGACCGCAATGCTCGAAACGCTGCCGAATCTGCTGCACCCCACCGTGCCGGACGGCAAGGACGAGCACGACAATATCGAAAAGAGCCGCTGGGGCGAGCCGCGGAAATTCAACTTCGCGCCCAAGGAGCATTTCGACATCGGCGAAGCGCTCGGGCTCATGGATTTCGAGGCCGGGGCACGGCTCGCGGGGGCGCGGTTCGTCGTGTTGCGCGGGGCTCTGGCCAGGGTCGAGCGGGCGCTTGGACAGTTCATGCTCGACCTGCACACGACCGAACACGGTTTCACTGAACACCAGGTGCCGCTGCTGGTCAGGCCGGAAGTGCTCTACGGTACCGGGCAATTGCCGAAATTCGCCGAGGACGCCTTTCGCACGGTCGACGACCGCTGGCTGATCCCGACCTCGGAAGTGCCGCTGACCAATCTGGTGCGCGAGCAGATCCTTTCCGTCGCCGACCTGCCGATCCGGGTGACGGCGCTGACGCCGTGTTTCAGGGCCGAGGCGGGTTCGGCCGGGCGCGACACGCGCGGCATGCTGCGCCAGCACCAGTTCAACAAGGTCGAGATGGTCTCTGTCACCGAGCCGGACAAGTCCGACGCCGAGCAGGAGCGCATGCTCGCCTGCGCCGAGGAAGTGCTCAAGCGCCTCGAACTGCCCTATCGGGTGGTGCGGCTGTGCGCCGGCGACATGGGCGCCACCATGCAGCGCACGTTCGACATCGAGGTCTGGTTGCCGGGGCAGGACACCTATCGCGAGATTTCCTCGGTTTCGATGGCCGGCGACTGGCAGGCGCGGCGCATGGGCACGCGCTATCGCGACGCCGATGGCAATATCAATCCGGTCCACACGCTCAACGGCTCGGGCGTTGCCGTTGGCCGCTGCCTGATCGCGGTGATGGAAAACCACCAGGAAGAGGATGGCGGCTTCCGCATTCCGGACGTGCTCAAGCCCTATCTCGGCGGCCTCGAGCGCATCGGACCGGCCCAATGACCAAGGGCCCGCGCATTCTGATCACCAACGATGACGGGGTCGGCGCGCCCGGTCTCGAGGTGGCGCTCGAAATCGCGCGGGCGGTCAGCGACGACGTCAACGTGTTGGCGCCATCCGGCAACCAGTCCGGGGTGGGGCATCGCTTTTCCTTCGGCACCGAGCTCGAGATCGAGCGCCGCGCGCCGCATGTTTTCGCCATCGACGGCACGCCGGCCGATTGCGTCGCGGTCGGCATGACGCATCCGGACCTGTTCGGCGGCCTTATGCCCGACATCGTCTTGTCCGGCGTCAACAACGGCCAGAATCTCGGCGACATCATCAATTGTTCGGGCACGCTCGCCGGGGCGCGGGAAGCGGCGATGCAGGGGGCGCTCGGCGTCGCCATGAGCCAGGCGGTCGACTACGAGAACGGTGTCGACATCAACTGGGACTGCGCCCTCGCGCATGGTGCCGCCGTGCTCAGGGCGCTGATCGCCGAGACGCGGCGGCCGGGTGTCTATTACAATGTCAATTTCCCGCTTGGCCCGGCCGAGACCGTGGCCGGCGTGCGCGTCGTGCCGCACCAGCGCTTCGCGCGCTCGCCCATCGGCTACTATCCGAGCCGCAACGCCGGCAAGTTCTTCATCGCCATTCCGAACCCGCCCGTCGATCTCAGCCCCGAGGCGGATTTCCACGTCCTCAACCGCGACCGCGCCATCACCGTGACACCGCTCCGGCTCGACCAGTCCGACCACGGCGCCGTTGCCGGCATGCAGACCCGGTTTGTCGACGCGCTCGGCCCCGTCCCGGCGCCAAAGCACGACAATGCCGGCGAACGCGGCGGCGACGCGGTGCGCTACAAGCCGGATCCATCTGCTTCGACGCAATGACTGGACCGGGCGGCGAAAACGACAGGCATTTCGTCGCCCGCGCTGGCCTCATCCTGGCGCTTCGCGGTCTCGGCATCACCGACCGCACGCTGCTTTCCGCCTTCGAAACGGTGCCGCACGAAGCCTTCGTGCCCGAGGACTACGCCGATTACGCCTATAAGGACGCTTCCCTGCCCATCGGGCATGGCCAGTCGATCACCTCGCCGATGATCCTGGCGCGGCTGTTCGCCGAACTCGATGCGGCTGGCGCCGGCAAGATTCTCGAAATCGGCACGGGCAGCGGCTATTCGGCCGTGCTGCTGTCGCGGCTGGGGCGGCGGGTGTTCTCGATCGAACGGGAGCGGGCGCTCAATGTCGCCGCCGCCGAACGCTGGCGGGCGTTGCGGGCCGACAACATCGTCGGCTTTGTCGCCGACGGCATGGGCGGTCTGCCGCAGATGGCGCCATTCGACCGCATCATCCTTGGCGGTTCGGTGCCGGACCTGCCGGAAGCGCTGGCCGACCAGCTCGTCGACGAGGGCATTCTCGTCGCGGCGGTGGGGCCGGCGACGGCGCGCCAGACCATCGTCAGCGTGCAGCGGGAAGGGCGCGAACTGGTGATCGCCGAGCACGGCGCGCTGCGCCTTCCCCCTTTAAGCTCGTCTTTACCTTAACAAGTCTATGCTTGGGCCAGTTGTGTTCGAGTAACGAGTTGGCCGATGAGGTACCGCATTTCGGATCTCGCGTTTCGGCGGTCGGTAGCCGCAGCCGCGCTGTTGGCCGGCGCCGTATCCCTGGCGGGATGTTCTTCTCTGGGAAGCCGGAGCTTTATCGATCCTGCCGTCACCGGGTCCACTGGGACGACGGCGGGGACGATGGCGTCGCAATCGATGCCGGCGCCGCTTGCCAGCCAGCCGACCGGCATGGGGCGTTATGTGCCGCCCGCCGATGTCGGCCGCCCTATTGCCATCGCGCCGGTCACCACCGCCGCGGTGTCGCAAGCGCCTGTTGCAGCCAACGGCACCGCCGCAGTCAGGTCGCAGCCGCTGCCGCCGGTCATTACATCGGGGGGGAGTCCAGCCATGTCAGCCCAGCAAACAGTCCAGGTGTCTTCGGCTCCGGTTCCGGGCACGCTCGGCACTCAGCCTCTCCCGCAAGCGCTGGCCCAGCCGGGCAAGACCGCGTCGCCGGTCGGCGGTCCGATCCACACCATCGCCTCGGGCGAGTCGCTCTACGTCATCGCGCGCCGGTACGGCGTTGAGCCCGACACCATCGTCAAGGCCAACGGCCTGTCCTCGATGGACAAGATCTATGTCGGCCAGAAACTGGTCATTCCGGGCGGCAAGCTCGCCAGCCAGCCGGCGGCAACGCCGGGCGCCGGTCCGGCCGCCGCGCCGAAGACGCCGACCAGTCCGGTCCGCACCGAAGTGGCCAGCACGACCGACACCACGGTCACCGCCAGCGCCAGCGAGACGGTCAACGCCATGGTCAAGCCGCCGGCCGAGGACGGCAAGTTCCGCTGGCCGCTTTCCGGCACGGTGATCACCGATTTCGCCGCCTCGCGTTCCGGCATCAACATCGCCGCCCAGGAGGGCACCGCAGTGCGCGCCGCCGAGACCGGCATGGTGATCTATACCGGCAGCGCCGTGCAGGGCTATGGCAACCTCGTTCTCATCAAGCACGAGAACGGCTATGTCTCGGCCTATGCCCACCTCAAGGACATCACCGTTGCCAAGGGCGAGACGGTGGGTCGCGGCGATGCCATCGGCTCGACCGGCATGACCGGCGGCGTCTCGCGGCCGCAGCTGCATTTCGAATTGCGCAAGGGCGCCACCCCGGTCGACCCGATGCCGCTGCTCGCCGGCTGATGCCGATACGAGTCTTCTCCTGACGTCACGAAACCCCGGCCGCGCAGCCGGGTTTTCTTCATGTCCTGACAGGATTCCTAAATGTCCATCCCCGCTTCGCCGGCGAGCTGGCGAACGAGCTGGATGGCGACACGGCCGGAGCGGGCGCCGCGCGTCTGGGACCACGCTATGGCTTTCGCCCGCAAGGCATCCTCGGCGATCGGGATGCGATAGTGGGCGACATAGGAAACGACCATGTCGAGATAGGTCTCCTGATCGCAATTGTAAAAGCCGAGCCACAGCCCGAATCTGTCCGAGAGCGACACCTTTTCCTCGGTCGCCTCGGACGGGTTGATGGCAGTCGAGCGTTCGTTCTCGATCATGTCGCGCGGCATCAGGTGCCGGCGGTTGGAGGTGGCGTAGAAAACGACATTGTCCGGCCGGCCCTCGATGCCGCCATCCAGTATGCTCTTCAGCGACTTGTAGCTCGTCTCGTCGCGATCAAAGCTCAGGTCGTCGCAGAAAACGATGAACCGGGCCGCAAGGCCGGTCAGCACGCGCAGAAGCGCCGGCAGCGTTTCGATGTCCTCGCGGCTGATCTCGACGAGGACGAGCCGCCGGCCGGCGGGCAGGCCGGCCCGGACGCGCTGGTGCACCGCCTTGATGGCCGATGACTTGCCCATGCCGCGCGCGCCCCACAACAGGACGTTATTGGCGCCGTGGCCTCGGGCGAACTGCTCAGTATTGCCCAGAAGCGCCGGCAATACGCCGCCGAGGCCCTTCAACAGGTCAAAGGGGACGGAATTGATGCGGGCAACGGGCTGCAGCGCACCGGCGCGTCCGTCCCAATGGTAGCCGTCCGCGTCGCCGAGCACCGCCTGCTCGGGCGCGGCGAGGCCGGACAACCGATCCAGAGCGCCGGCGATGCGGTCGAGTCGCGCAATTATTTGTTCATAAATGTCAATATCTTGCACCAGAAACCTCACCTGCTCGACTGGGTCGTGCTTAGTCTTTGCATTCGCGCATGCGCGACGGTATAGTCGCGCGATTTTGGCGCGCCGTCCCGGTCGCGCCTGTTGCCGCCTTTATGATATGGGCTGCATCTTTATGACAAGCCGATCCCAAGGAGCGAGTGTATGTTTGTGACCCCCGCATATGCGCAGGCGTCGGGCGCCGGCGCCGGTGGAATGGACGCAATTTTGCTGAACATCGTGCCCATCGTGCTGATGGTCGGCGTGTTCTGGTTCTTCCTCATCCGGCCGCAGCAGAAGCGCGCCAAGGAACACGCCGCCATGCTCAACGCGATCACGCGTGGCGACACGATCGTCACCAATGGCGGCATTGTCGGCAAGGTGACCAAGGCGGTCGCCAACGAGGATCTCGAGGTCGAGATCTCGCAGGGCGTCAAGATCAAGGTCGTGCGCGGCATGATCTCGGACGTCAGGTCCAAACCCGAGCCGGTCAACGACAACAAATAGGACTCCGCGCCGGGAAACCGGCTCCCCGTGCGCTCATGCTTCAGTTCTCGCCGATACGAACCGCGATCATCGCCCTGGCCGCCCTGCTGGGCATCGTGTTCGTTGCCCCCAATCTCGTTCCGTCCTCGGTCCTCTCGTCCTGGCCCGGCATGCTGCCCAAACAGCAGATCGTGCTCGGCCTCGACCTGCAGGGTGGTTCGCACCTGTTGCTGCAGGTCGACCGCGAGAGCATCGTCTCCGAGCGGATCAAGGAGCTTCGCCGCGACATCCGCTCGACGCTCGCCAACGAGAAGGGTATCGGCAACCTGATCTCGACGGAGGGCGACACCCTGATTGTCGAACTGGTCGATCCGGTGCGTGCCGCCGAAGCTGTCGAGGCGATCAAGACGCTCGACGCCTATTCGGGCGCAGTGTTCAGCACGGTCAGCGAACTGAGCGTCGAGGGGCAGGAGGACGGCCGCATCAAGGTCGGCCTGACCGAATCCGGGCTGGAACAGCGCATGACGGCGCTGGTGGCCCAGTCGATCGAGGTCATCCGCAAGCGTATCGACGAACTGGGCACGACCGAGCCGACCATCCAGCGCCAGGGCAATGACCGCGTGCTGGTGCAGGTGCCGGGCTTTGAGGACTCGGCGCGCCTCAAGGACATCATCTCGCGCACGGCGCGCCTGACCTTCCACCTCGTCTATACCGGCCTGACGGCCACCCAGGCCGAGGCGCAGGGCCTGCCGGCGGGCACCTATGTCGTTGCCAATTCCGATGGTGCGGGCAGCGAACTTTTGTACGAGGACGTCTCGCTCGGCGGCGAGAGCCTCGTCGACGCGCAGGCCGGCTACGACCAGCGCACCTCGCGTCCGGTCGTGACATTCAAGTTCGACACGCGCGGCGCCATCGTCTTTTCCGAGATCACCTCGGCCAATGTCGGCAAGCGCTTCGCCATCGTGCTCGACAACCAGGTCATTACCGCGCCGGTCATCCAGACGGCGATCACCGGCGGGTCGGGCCAGATCTACGGCAATTTCACCGTCGAATCCGCCAACGACCTGGCGGTGCTGCTGAGGGCTGGCGCCCTGCCGGCGACGCTCGACATCATCGAGGAACGCTCGGTCGGTCCGAGTCTCGGCGCCGACAGCGTCCAGGCCGGCGTCGTCGCCGGCTTGATCGGCGCCGTCGCGGTGATGGTGTTCATGGTCCTGGCCTACGGGCTGTTCGGCGTCTTTGCCGTCCTGTCGCTTATCCTCAACATCACCCTCCTGCTCGGCATTTTGTCGGCGCTCGGGGCGACGCTGACCCTTCCGGGCATTGCCGGTATCGTTCTGACCGTCGGCATGGCGGTCGATGCCAACGTGCTCATCTACGAGCGCATACGCGAGGAACAGCGCGCCGGGCGCACGCCGGTCCAGGCCATCGAGGCCGGCTTCCAGCGTGCCATCGGCACCATCATGGACGCCAACCTGACCACGCTGATCGCCGCCGTCATCCTGTTCTTCCTCGGCTCCGGCCCGGTTCAGGGCTTCGCCGTGACGTTGGCCATCGGTATCCTGACGACGCTGTTCACGGCCTATCTGGTGACGCTGTTCATCGTTGGGCGCTGGTTTTCGTGGCGCCGGCCGAAGACGCTGCACATGCAGATTTTCCGCTTCGTGCCCGACGGCACGCAGGTGCCCTTCATGTCGTGGCGCAAGATCGCGCTTGCCGGTTCGACCCTTGCCATGGTGGCGTCGGTCGTTGCCTTCTTTACCCTGGGCCTCAACCTCGGCATCGACTTCAAGGGCGGCTCGTCCATCGAAATCCAGGCCGTCTCGGGCGAGGCCGATATCGGCGATATCCGCAGCCGGCTGGGCGGGCTCAACCTCGGCGACGTGCAGGTTCAGGGGTTCGGAACACCCGAGGACGTGCTGATCCGGCTCGAGACGCAGCCGGGTGGCGATACCGCCCAGCAGGACGCGGTCGAAGCCGTGACCAACGCGCTCGATCCGGCCGTCTATGAAGTCAGGCGCACCGAGAGCGTCGGCCCGACCGTTTCGGGCGAACTGGCCGTCGGCGGCGCCGTTTCTGTGCTCATCGCGCTCGTCGCCATCCTCATCTACATCTGGTTCCGCTTCGAGTGGCAATTCGCCCTCGGCGCCGTGGTCGCCACGACGCATGACGTCATTCTGACCATCGGCTTCTATTCATTGCTCGGCATTGAATTCAACCTATCCAGTATCGCGGCGGTGCTCACCATCGTGGGCTATTCGCTCAACGACACGGTGGTGGTCTATGACCGCGTGCGCGAGTTCATGCGCAAGTTCCGCAAGCTGGCCTTGTTGCAATTGCTCGACGATTCGATCAATTCGACCCTCGGTCGAACGACGCTGACGGCATTCACCACAATCCTCGCGCTCCTGGCGCTGGTGTTCTTCGGCGGAGAGGTCATTCGCGGCTTCACCCTGTCGATGACCTGGGGCATCGTTGTCGGCACCTATTCCTCGATCTTCATCGCCTCGCCGGTGCTGTTGCTGCTCGGCCTCAAGAACAGGGCGCCTGTCGAGAAGGAAAAGACGGTCGAAAAGCGCGCCGACGGTGCTTCCGTCTAGTTCATGGACGCTCGCAAGGGACATTACCCCTATCAGGCGCGCCTCGACGCCTATGGCAATCTCGGCTTCCGCTTCGCTGAAATGTCGCATCGCGGCTCGCTCCTGTGCCTGCCTACGGGCATGCATGCCTGGGCGGTCACCGGGCCGGACGAGCTGACGCTCGATGCCTTCGCGCCGGTCCTTGCCGTCGCCGATCGGCTGGAGATCCTGCTGATCGGCATGGGCGAGACCTTCCGGCCGCTGCCGGCGGCTTTGAAGCAGGCCTTCCGCGACCACGGCATCGTCGCCGAGCCGGGATCGACGGGCAGCATGGCCCGCACCTACAACGTGCTTTTTGCCGAGGAGCGGGCCGTCGGGGCGGCGCTGATCGCCGTCGCCGATGCCGGCGGACGATGACCGGCGCCGCAGCCGATCCGATTGCCAAGACCCTCAGAACGCTCGACCGCGAGCGCTATTACGCGACGCTGATCCTGCCGGAGACCGAACGCGCCGCCGTGCAGGCGCTCTATGCGGCGGTCGCCGAAATTGCGGCGGTGGGCGAGCGCGTCCGCGAGCCGATGGCCGGCGAAATCCGCCTGACCTGGTGGGCCGAGCTGCTCGGCGGCAAAAGGCGCGACGAGGCGGAACAGAACCCCGTGGCCCTGGCGCTGATCGAGACGATGGCGCGCCATCGCCTGCCGGCGCAGCCGCTCATCAACCTGATCGAAGCGCGGCGCTTCGACCTTTATGGCGACCCGATGCCGGATGTCGATCGCTTCGAGGGCTATGCCGGTGAGACGGTGTCGGTGCCGCTGCAGCTCGCCGCGACCATTCTGAACCATGGCACGCCGCCGGCCGATGGCGACGCCGCCGGCCATCTCGGGGTCGCCCTGGCCCTGTTCGGCCACCTGCGTGCCTTCGGCTTCAACGCGGCGCGCGGCAAGCTGTTCCTGCCGCTGAGCCTCTTCGCCGAGCACGGCGTTACTCATGGCGACATCCTTGGCCGAAAGGACAGTCCAGCGCTGCGGGCGGCGCTCGCAAGCTGCCGGGCATTCGGCGCGGCGCATCTGGCCAAGGCGCGGGCGAGCCTTAAGTCGATGCCGCGGGCCATCCGCCCGGCTTTTGCCCAAATCGCCGTGATTGATGCGCGGGCGCGGCCAGTCGCCGATCCGTTCGCGCCAACAGAGCCGCGCGCCGACTGGCTGACACTACTCAGGCTCATGTGGTTCGGCGCGACGCGGACATAAAGGGGAGGCGTCATGGACATTCAACGCTGGTCGGACTGGCTCTCGCCCGATCTCACCCGGGTCTTGCGGCGCTTTCCGCTTGCCGTGGTCTTTGCGGCGGCGGCAACGATCGTCGTCATCGTTCAGGCCAACCGGCTGCTGCCGCTCGACGAACAGGACGCACTGAGGCTCTTCGGCGGCGCGGTGGTGGGATTCATCCTGGCGCTTGCGGGAAGCCTTTTTGTCGAAAACCGGCCGGAGGCAAGGCGGATCGGGGCAGTACTCGCCTACCCGCTGCCGCTTTTGGCGCCGGTCCTGTTCCAGATCCGCGACGCCGAGTGGATGGTGCTGCCGCTCGTGCCGCTGGCGGCAGTGATGTGGCTCTCGGTTGCCGGGTTCACCCGCATCGGGCAGGGCGCCGAGCGGCGTGCCAACCAGGATCGCTTCTGGTGGCTCAACGAGCGCGCCGTCATCTCCGGCGTCATCGCCGTGGCCGCCGCCGCATTGTTCTGCCTCGGGCTCCTGGCCATCGACCGCTCGCTCGACCTGCTGTTCGGCATCGAGCTGTGGGACCTGATGATGCAATGGGTGCTGCCGGTCGTTTGCTGCCTGTTCGTGCCAGTCTACTGGCTGGCCGTGCTGCCGGGGCTCGACGCATACGACGCCCAGGCGCTCGAATCTCCCGACTTCCTGACCCAGGCCATCGGTTTTGTCGGCCTGTTCGTTTTGACGCCGCTTCTGGGCATTTACGCGCTGATCCTTGCCGCCTATGGCGTGCAGATCGCCGTGACCCAGACCTTGCCGGTCGGCGTGCTCGGCTGGCTGGTGACAACTTTCCTCGTCGCCGGAGCGGCCAACTGGCTGGTGCTGCACCCGCGCTTTCTGCAAGACCGCCTGCTGGCGCGGCTCTATCGCCGCCTGTGGTTCCCGGCGACGCTGCTGCCGCTGGTGCTCCTTGCCATCGGCCTTTTCGTGCGTGTCGCCGCCTACGGGCTGACGCCGGAACGGATGCTGCTGATCGCCGGTGGCGTCTGGGCGCTGGTTCTGACCGTCTTCCATCTGCTGCCGGGGAGGCGGGGCGACATCAGGCTCATCCCGGCGCTGGCCGGCATCGCCTTTGTGGTTCTGAGCGTCGGGCCGTTCAGCATGCTGGCACTGCCGGCATCCGATCAGGCCGGGCGGTTCGAGGCGGCGCTGACGGCAGCCGAGGCGAAGGGCGGGCCGGGCTGGACGCCGGATCTGGCGCAACAGGCGCGCGGCGCCCTCGACTATCTCACCTTCGAGGGCGGCGAAGCGCGCCTCGTCGCCATTCTCGCCCGCCACGGCCATGACGCCGACGCGGACGCACTCGATTACGCCGGTGTCGTCGCGGCGATCGGCCTGCCGCCCGATCCGGTCACTGCCGGACCCGTGTCGGTGTCGCTGACACGTGAGCTCGCTGATCCGGTCTCGGTCGCCGGCACGCCATTGCTTCTCGGCGAGGTTACGGCGACGCAATCGGACACCGGCCGCGGGCTTGTACCGCTCAATGTCGTCCTGCGCGGCCGAAGCCTTGTCGTCACGGCAGAGGACGGTGCGCAGAGCGAGACCGATCTGTCCGACTGGTATGCGCGCCAGAGCGGCGACATTCTGCGCGATCCGGTCGTCGATTTCGCACTCGGTAACCGCCGCTACCGGCTCGTCGTCAATTACGTGAATGCCGAGCGCGACGAAGCCAGTACCGAAGACGAGCTGATCTATCTCGGGGGGTTGTTGTTCGCGGATGGCGCCGATTGAAAAAGGGGGGCGTTGTCGCCCCCCTTGCACTGCCGAAGATGGCGCCTTCAGCCGATCTCAGAACCGTTCGGGTTCGGCCGGCTTGTTGTCGACGATCCCTTCGATCTCGGCAAGAAGCTCGGGCGTCATCTTGGCTTTGTGGTCGAGCGCCTTGAGGTTGCCGGCGAGCTGGTCGAGTTTTGAGGCGCCGAGTATGACAGTCGAGACGTTGGGATTTTCGAGGCACCACAGCAGCGACATATGGGTGAGGCTCATGCCGGCGTCGCTGGCCAGCTTTTCGAGGGCGATCGCCTTTTTGATTTTCGCCTTGCCCTCCGGGCTTTCATAGCTGTTCTTCAGCCATTCGTAGCCGGGCAGGGTGAAGCGGCTGTCGGCCGGGATGCCCTTGTTGTACTTGCCGGTCAGGTAGCCCGAGGCGAGCGGCGACCAGATGGTCGTGCCAAGACCGAACGTGTCGTAGAGCGGCGCGTAGTCGCCCTCGACCTTGTCGCGGGCGAACAAATTGTATTGCGGCTGCTCCATGGTCGGCGGCACGAGATTGTGCTGGCGCGCCACGCCATGGGCCTCGGTGATCTGCTGGGCCGACCATTCCGAGGTGCCCCAGTACATGACCTTGCCCTGAGTGACGAGGTCGCTCATCGCCCGCACCGTTTCCTCGATGGGGGTCTCGACATCGGGGCGGTGGCAGAAATAAAGGTCGAGATAGTCGACCTCGAGGCGCTTCAGCCCGGCGTGGCAGGCGTCGAAGATGTGCTTGCGATTGAGCCCCTTGTTGAGCGGGCCGGGGCCGCCCCAGAAGACCTTGGTCGACACGGCATAGGTGTCGCGGGAAAGCCCGAGCTTTTTGATGGCGGCGCCCATGACCTCCTCGGCCTCGCCGGCCTCGTAGCCCTCGGCATTGTCGAAGAAGTTGACTCCGGCGTCATAGGCGATGCCGATCAGCTTGGCGGCGTCGTCGACATCGACCTGCTTGCCGAAGGTGACCCAGGCGCCGAACGAGAATTCGGAGAGCTTGAGGCCCGATTTTCCAAGGCGACGATAGTCCATAGAATAGCTCCCATATGTGGTTGGCCGGAACCTGTCGTCAGGTCGGCCGAAGGTTTCGCGAAGACGCAAACAAACCGGCCGGCTCGGGCAGGGCGATTTCGCCTGCGGCCGGGGCAACACGATTGTCCTGTTACGGAGTACCGTTGCATGGTGTCCGGCGCGCCGGCAATTGCGCGCCTTGGCACGATGCCGAACGGTACTGAATTGGATAACGTTAATACTCAGGGCGAAGCCGGCCTGCTGTCAAGACTCCAGCGGCAAAATACGATGAATTTTCCTCTCCGCAAAGCATTGGACGGACTTGAATCGGGCGCGCAAGGGTCCATGTTTGCGAAAAGCTCATTGTGCGAGGCAGGATGACGGACGACAAGTCGTCGAGCAGGTTCCGCCGGGCCTTCGACCGGATCGAGCGCGACGTGCCCGGTCCGGTGGGGCGGTTCTTCGCCGCCTTGCGGACGCCCGGCGCCATGCTGGTGCGCATTCCGCTCGCCATCCTGCTCGTTCTCGGTGGCATCTTTTCCATCCTGCCGGTCCTCGGCCTGTGGATGCTGCCGCTTGGCCTGCTGCTGCTCGCCGTGGACGTGCCGTTCCTGCGCGGGCCGCTGGCCGGGGCGATCGTCAGGGCGCGACGCTGGTGGAGGAACCGGCGGCAGAAACGGGCCCGGCGCTGACCGACCGGTGCGGGGCGCAACGACACCAACGCGTCGTCCTTGCGTTGGCGCGAGGCGGCGCGAGGCAAGCCGTCGCAGGTATTCGTCATGCGCAAAGCTCTGATCATTGTCGGTCGGGTCGTGACGGGGGGCGCCAGTCTGTTCCTCGCCCTGTTCGGCCTCGACGTTTTCGCTTCGGAGGCGCCGTGGTGGCAAAAGCTTTTGGGTTTTGCCATCCACTCCTTGCCCGCGATCGTGCTGATCGTGGTTCTGGCCCTGTCGTTCCGCTGGCCATTGGCGGCCGGGATCGTCTTGTTGGCGCTGGCGCTCGCCCCTTTCGCGCTCCTGTCCAACCCGGTCTGGGTCAACGCCATTCTGGCGGCGCCCGTGGCCCTCGGCGGGGCACTGCTCGTTGCCGGAGCATTCGTCGACAGGCGCGGCTGACCGGTGCGCAGAGCCGGTTGCCGCCTTACGCCGGCTTGCCGATCGGTTGGCCGAACAGGCCGAAACGGAGCGCGTGGCGCCGCGCGTTGTCGACCAGCACCAGCCCGGCCAGGGCGAGCAGGAACGCGTCCGCGCATGGTCCGGCCCACCAAATCGCTTCTCCGCCAAACCCGAAGGCCAGCGCGAAGACCAGCGGGATGTAGAACAGATAGGGCTTGGTCAGGCTGAGAAGGGCGGCGCGGCCGGCATCGCCGATGGCCTGGAAATGCCCACCAAGCATCATCAGCGGGCCAGCGAGCGCGTAGAGCGCCACCATGATCGGCAGAATGCGCCCGACTTCGGACACGACGCCCGGATCGCTGACGAACATCCGGCCCAGCGCCGGCGCGAAGAGCACCATGACCATTTCGAGGCCGAGGCAGAAAACGAAAGTCGAGACAAGGGCGAATCGGAGGCTGGCGCCGACGCGCTGCCAGTGTTCGGCTCCGTAATTGTTGCCGGTGATCGTCTGCATCGCCTGGCTCAGTCCCAATAGAGGCAGGAAGGTGAAGGTGGTGATGCGGGTGATGATGCCATAGGCCGAGACCGTCGTGGCGTAGTCGGCAACCCCGCTCATCTGCAGGGCCGCCAACAGGGCGGTGGTCGACAGCGCGGCACCGATGAAATTGAGGCTCATCGGCGCGCCGAGCGCCAGAATGCGCGGCCATGCCGAGGCGGTGACGTGCCGGAACACGGAACCGGGTCGAAGGGTCGTGCGGCGCCAGAGGCGGAAGCCGACGACAAGAACGAATGCCAGTGCCTGCGCCAGAACCGTTCCCCAGGCCGAACCGGCGACGCCCATGCCGAACAGGGCGATCAGGACGTAGTTGAAGCCGACATTGCTGATCGTGACGATCAGGCCTGCCATGGCCATGCTGGTCACGTGGCCTTCATTGCGCAAAGCGTCGACATTGACCGAAAGGACGAACATCAGCGGCGTGGTGAAGACCATGATCGACAGATAGGTCGCCGACATGGCGGCGAGATCGGCGTCGCCGCCGGCCGCCATCAGGACGGCCGGACCGCCGAACGCCAGGTAGAGCGCCATGATGGCAAGGCTCGCCATGAGAGCCAGCCATTGCGCGCCGGCGAACACGGTTTCGGCCTCATCGAAACGGCCGCCGCCGAGATGGCGGGCGACAAGGCTCGACATGCCGCCCGTCACCAGCGTCGAGAAGGCGACGATCAGCATGTAGAGCGGGAAAACGAGGGTGACGGCGGCCAATGCCCGTTCACCGACGTAATGCCCGAGGAAAAGGGCGTCGGCGACGGTCAGAAAGCCGTTCATGCTCATCACGAATATGATAGGCAGGGCCGTTTTGGCGAAAATGACGGGGATGGGGCCGTCGAGAAAGCTGTTGCGGGATGGAGCGGACAAGGCTCTGCACTCCTCATGCACGGCCTCGCTAAAATGGATGGGGCCCGCATTGCCATCCGCGCGAGACGCGGAGGAAGAACAGAAACGGATGATCCCGGCAGAGCTTCACCGCAACGCCATGACGGCGTCAGCGGGCGGCGGGCGTCTGCAGCCGTCGTGGCCAATATGCCCGTCACCATTGCCCGTCAATCCGGATCGTGCCGGCTGCACCTGCGACGGGACAGAGTGTTGCACAGCCGCAACGGCCTCAGAAGTCCCTGGTCTTGAGCAGATAGATGGGAATGGCGAGGCCGGCACCGATGGCACCGAGGGTGAAAATGACCCTCAGCATGTATTCCATGGCCAAGACGATGGTCGCCAGTTCGTTGTCGGGCTGCGGCGCCGTCACGGCAAAAAGCCCGAGGATCGCCTGGCTCAGGAAGGCGCCCGGCACCATCGGGATGCAGCCGGCCAGCGCCACGGCGTTGCGGGCCGCGCCAAGCCAGAGCCGCACGAACCTGACCGCGAAGGAGGCGGAAAAGGCGGCGGCGAACGAGGCCGCCTCGAGGCTCCAGCCCGCTTCTTGCCCGAGCGTCCTGACGCCGACGGCGAGAGCGCCCGCCGCAGCCGCCCAGACGAGTGTCTTGGGGCCGATATTGAACAACACGCCGAATCCGGCGGCGGCCAATGCACCGAACAGCACTTGATGGGTGAGGAAGTGGGCAAACGCCATGTCCATCAGCGGATCACCAGGACGAATTCGGCGAGGCCGACGCCAACGGTGGCGAAGACCATGATCATCAGCACCGTGACGGCGCGGGCGCTGCCCATGGACGGGTAGCCGTCCATGATGTCGGTCTGGGCATTGGTGGCGGGCACGCCGGGCACGAGCAAAAGGATCGAGGCGATCATGGCGAGCGGCACGGTTTCACTGCCGGCGAAACGGGCGCCCAGACCGCCGATCGTGGAGGCGAGAAAGGCGACGGCGGCGGCGATGACGTAGTAATTGACGCCGTGGCCCCGCAGGTGATGGCGGGCGAGCTGGCCGATGATGCCAGCGAGCAGGACCGGGAAGGTCGCCGCCCAGTCGATGCCGAGAAGCTGGCCGAACGCCGCGCAGGCGATGCCCACGGCGACGGCGATGGTGAGCGGGCGGTAGTGCGGCGTTTCCCTGACCAGCCGCTCCATCTCGGCTTCGATCTCGTTAACGCTCATGCCGCCCTTGGACGCCCTGACGCACAGGCCGCGCAAGGCATGGTCGAGCCGGTGGTTGACCCCGTGCGGGCCGACCGCCGTCATCCGTGTGATGGTGTTGACCCCGTGTGAGACGGTGATCTCATGGCTGGCATAGCCGGCGCGCATGCCAACGCAACTGACCCCGAGACCCTTGATGATGAGCCCGGCGCCCTCGTGCACGACCTTGACGCGCGCCCCCGATTCGAGAAAAAGCCGCGCCGCGTGCAACGCGACCATGGCAATGCGTTCGAGTTCGCGGTGCTTGAGCAGTACGGGATCGACAGGGTCGGACATGGCGAATCCTTCAGCGACTCCGATGCGCCAGCATAGCGGCATTGCCGGACGCGGGACCAGCCCGGCGCAAGCGCCAATCCGCGTTGCCGCGCCGCGTCGCAATGGCGCCTATTTGTCGAGCACGCCGAGCTTTCGGAGCGTCGTGGCGACAATGGCAACGGTTTCGGGCGACGGATCCTGGCTCGGTGGCATTACCGTGGTGGCCTCGGCGAGGCCGGCCAGTTTCATCGCCGTCTTGACGGTGGCGAAATAGGGGCTTTCGAGCCAGTAGAGCGGCATGATGTCCGCAAGCTGTCGCTGCACCGCGAAAGCCGTCTCGTAGTCGCCGGCGCGGAAGGCCTCGTAGAGCGAGACGGCGATCCGGGGCGCGAAATTGCCCGAGGCGGGCACGCTGCCGTCGCCGCCGAGAATGAGCGTCAAGAGCATGTATTCCTCGAAGCCGGCCAGTACGACGAAGTCGGGGCGCTCGGGCTTGACGGCACTGATGACGCGCCGGATGTGGCTGATGGTGTCGACGGTGTCCTTGAATCCGACGATCGACTCGCAATCGAGGGCCAGGCGCCGGACCAGTTCGGGCGAGATGTCCTGGCCGGTGGCGCCCGGGAAATTGTAGACCATCATCGGCAGCGGCACGGCATCGGCGATGGCGCGGAAGTAGCGGTAGATGCCGTCTTGGGAAAGCGACGAGTAATAGGGATTGATGGCCACAATGGCATCGGCGCCGTGCGCGGCGGCGTGTTCGGCCAGGCCAATCGACTCGGCGGTGCCCGGAACCGAGATGCCGACCATCACCGGCACGCGGCCGGCGGTGTGGGCAATGGCGAATTCGGCGACCTCGCGGCGCATCTGCGTCGTCATATGGGCGGCCTCGCCGGTCGAGCCGAGGAAGAACAGGCCGTGGACGCCGCCGGCGATGATTTTGTCGATCAGCCGGGCCTGCTGCTCGGGATCGAACTGGTCGTCGGGACGAAACAGGGTCACGACCGGCGGAATGACGCCGTGAAATCTGGACATGGGTTCTGCCTGCCTGTGGGGTGCGTTCCGGGATGAAGGTCCGGGTTGAGGGAACATGCCGCGCGTCGCAAAGCAGCGATCGGGAATGAAATCAAGCAGAATTGCGCGGCCGATGCCTTGATTTGAGGCAAGCCGGGCTGCCGATGTCCATCGGTTTTGGCGCGACCTGGTGCCGCGCCCGCTAGCCGTTGGCGGCGATGAGCCGTTCGGATTCGATCGCGGTCCACATGACGCGCCAGGAAGCCCAGAGTGCCGGTCCGAGCGTCAGGACGCCGACGATGGCGATCCCTGGCAAGCCAGGAAAGATGAGACTGCCAACGCTCCAGTCGAGCATGGCGACACTCGCCCAGAGCTGACCCCAGAGCAGTGCGATGCCGGGGACGGCCGAAAGGACGATGCGGAGGGAAAGAGGGGCTGATGGACCTGCCGCTTCGGGCAGATCCGGGGCGGATACTTCGAAAGCATCCTTGAACATCTTTGTGCCATCCCGTTGCGCCAAAGCCGGCGCGGCGCACAACAGGCGCGCCGCAATTGCGGCGGATTTGCGACTGAATTGTGACGGACCGATGGCGGATGCTGGCGCGTCGCCGCCGCTATCCGGAGGCTTTGACGCCGGCCACGAACCGGCCCAGGATGGCCCGCGCAACGCCGGCGGAAAGGGATGCCAGTGCTCAAGGGATTCGAACATGTCGGCATGGCGGTCGGCGATCTCGATGCGAGCATCGCCTTTTATTGCGACCTGCTCGGCCTCAGGCTTTTGTTGCGCAAGCGGGCGCCGGACGGCGGAGCGGAGCTGGCCTTTCTCGATGCCGGCGGCGGCCAGCTCGAACTGGCGGCGCCCGCCGGAGGGCTTACCGCCGCAAAGGACCTGCCGGCCGGGCGGGCGGGGGTCAGGCACATCACCTTCTGTTTTGACGACATCGACGCCATCTATCGGCGCCTGATGGCAGCCGGGGTGACGCCGGTCGAGCCGCCGCGCGACGCCCACACGCGCGAAATGCTCGCCCGCACCTGTTTCGTGCGCGACCCCGACGGGGTGATCGTCGAGCTGATCGAGCGCTGAGCGACAGCGCCCGGCCTTATGATACACATGGCCGCACCGTACCGCGGCGGCGCATCCCGCCTTTCGGTGCGAGCCCGTCGGGCGTATGACCGGGGCGAACTCAACCCACAAGGAGCAGTCCCATGAGGATCGCCATTCCGGTCGAAGACGGCCGGCTGTTCGGCCATTTCGGCCATGCCCCGAGTTTTGCCCTGATCGATGCCGATGCCGAGACCGGCGCGATCACGGCGCGCGAGGACCTGGCTGCGCCGCCGCACGAGCCGGGGCTGCTGCCCAAGTGGCTCGGCGAACGCGGCGTCAATCTGGTGATGACCGGCGGCATCGGCCCGGCGGCGCGCAATCTTCTCGCCAAAAGGGGCATCGCCGTTCTGACCGGGGTCGCCGGCGACACGCCCGAAGCGCTGGTCGCCGCCCATTTCGCCGGCACGCTCGCAACCGGCGTCAATGGCTGCGATCACGACGGCGAAGCCGGTCACGGACACCACCATCACCACTGACGGGTTCGGGTCGTCGCGCCATCTGTTCCGGTCCGGGGATCAGGAGAGCGTGCGTTTGTACGCTTGATCGCTTGGTCCCGTCGGAAAAAATCCGAGAACTGCGCCGGTCGAGGCGCCCGATATCCTGGAGCGGCGCGCGTTCAGATTGAACCGCTTCGCCGCTCCATCTCTTTGTGGTCGCATCGTCCTCTCACCTCCGATCGTGCCACCGGCACGATTGGCCGAAGGACGGATCGAATTGCGCAAAACCGGTGCCTGACTTTGCGCCCGATGCGCTGGAGCGTTTCGTGTTTTGATGGAAGCGGGCGCTTCTTTCACCTCTCCCTTTGGGGGAGAGGTCGACGCGAAGCGGCGGGTGAGGGGGCCTTGGCTGCGAACGCTGAGCAAAGGCCCCCTCACCCGGACCTTCGCTTTTCTACGGCCCGACCTCTCCCCCAAAGGGAGAGGTGAAAGGTGCCAAGCCGTCCGTTTCCGCCAAGACGTGAAACGCCCTAGTCGCCCTCGATCGGGCCTGTTCTTTGCTGTTTCACCGCGCCGCGCCGTGTCTTGGCGTCGAGGCGCCGGAGTTTTGCGGCGTGGGTCGGGCGCGTCGGCACGCGGCGCTTGGGCGGCACGACGGCGCGGCGGAGGAGATCGACGAGCCGGGCGACGGCATCGTCGCGGTTCTGGCCTTGCGTGCGGAATTGCGAGGCGGTCAAAACGATTTCGCCCGCCGCATTGAGCCGCGCTCCGGCCAGCCGGGCGGCCCGCTGCTTGACGCCTTGCGGCAGGCGCGACCCCATGAGGTCAAAGCGCAACTGCGCGGCCGTCGCCACCTTGTTGACGTTCTGCCCGCCGGGACCCGAGCTCCTGATGAAGCTGATGGCGATCTCGTCGCCATCGATCATCAGCGCCTCGGTGATGCGGATCGGATCGGGCATGGGCGCTGTTCCCGGAGACTGCCGGTCCCGCGCACGGCGGCGCGGGGCTTTCGGCATGCTTAGCACCCGGAGGCGGTGGGAGCGAGATGGGATGGGCAGGTGTCTCCTTTTCCCTCCCCCGTGTGGGGAGGGTGAGTCGAACAGGACTTAGCCCTTGCTAAGTCCGTCGTGAGACCGGGTGGGGGTCTTCGAGGCGTCTTCAGCCAATCGTGCCGCTGGCACGATTGGAGCCGAGAAGGCCACGAAGCCTATGGCTGAGTGGCTCAGCGCCGTCCCTTGGTCAATCGTGCCGGTGGCACGATTGAAGCTGACTTGGAAGCGTTTCGGCGTTAACCGAATGAAAGGCTCCTGCGGAGCCTTTCTAGCGCATCAAGGCCACCAAGCCTGTGGCTGAGTGGCTCGCGCCGGCGCTTGTGGCTCACCCCACCCGACCCGGCTTCGCCGGGCCACCCTCCCCATCAAGGGGCGGGAGAAGGCGGGCGCCGTGGTTCAATTTCGATGAATTTAGAAAACCGTCAGCGCAATTGCACCATCATGACAGCAGTTCGAGGTTTTGGGGGCGCAAACCCTCTCCGGCGTCATCCTCGGGCTTGACCCAAGGGCCCATGAGATGCCTGCCGCCGCGCGCAGCGGCTCAGTTTCATCGCGTGATACGCGGCCGTGTCGCGCGGGTAGCGCGATATCCTGTAAACCCAACCACCTCTGCGCGAGCGGCGATGCCGCATGGGTCCTCGGGTCAAGCCCACTGCTGTCCGGTTTAGATTTCTGGACAAGGTGCATGACATTGATTCTACTGTGTTTTGAACGTTTCGCGGCGTTTGGGACACGAGCAGGAGATCAATGTCATGCGGCACCA
>Ga0180009_10002560_pt1 | contig 21367 bp, 12 predicted proteins | sample OS_PC_MetaG_FD_123537 | JGI IMG/M metagenome (GOLD analysis project Ga0180009, IMG submission 123537) | Groundwater microbial communities from the Aspo Hard Rock Laboratory (HRL) deep subsurface site, Sweden - OS_PC_MetaG | ecosystem: Environmental > Aquatic > Deep subsurface > Groundwater...
GGATTGCTGGGAGGCTTATCGAGACGTCAAACGGCTGGGCAGAAAAACGCGATTGCCGGAAACCCAAAGGAAAGTGCTGTGGGCGATTTTCGAACAGGTGAAAGTTGCTTTAGATGCTCGCCAGTTGATAACTCTGGCTACCGTTTTTACGCGTCTGGCTCAGCATTTCACCGATCAAAAGCGGTTGCCGTTCGATTTTGCCGTCATCGACGAGGCTCAGGACATTAGCGTGACACAGTTACGCTTTTTGGCCGCCCTGGGCGGTAATCGAGAAAATGCGCTGTTTTTTGCCGGAGATTTGGGCCAGCGGATTTTTCAACAGGCTTTTTCCTGGAAATCGTTGGGCGTCGATGTGCGGGGGCGGTCGAGAACGCTGCATATCAACTATCGCACTTCCCACCAAATTCGGGCGAAAGCGGATTTGTTGTTGGGGCCTGAAGTTGCGGACGTCGATGGCAATGTCGAAGAGCGAGATGGCACGATCTCGGTATTCAACGGTCCGAACCCTTCGATAATGAAGTTGGAATCGATTGAACAAGAAGCTAACGCTGTAGCCGATTGGTTGGTCAATCTTACCTGCAACGGTGTGAAGCCGGATGAAATCGGGGTGTTTGTTCGTTCGGAAAATGAATTGTCGCGCGCCGGTGAGGCGGTCAAGGTGGCCAATTTACCGTTTCTGGTGCTCGATGAACGTGTCGAAACGACAACCGGCCATGTTTCGATTTGTACGATGCACGCAGCCAAGGGTTTGGAGTTTCGAGCGGTTGCTGTGATGGCATGTGATGACGAGATCGTTCCATTACAAGCCAGGATTGAATCGGTAAGCGATCAAGCCGATCTGGTAGAAGTCTACGAGACCGAACGGCATTTGCTTTACGTGGCATGCACGCGCGCCCGGGATTATTTGTTAGTCTCGTGTGGCGACATGCCGTCCGAGTTTGTCGATGATTTGCAATAACGTTAGAAATAAAAGAAAAGGCCCAAATCAAGGAATCCGCAATGGCAAACAATTGGCTCACACAATTCATCTTTACGCATATTCGCCAAACCAAGCCCGATGGGCGACCTCTATATGCTTATAAATGTAATGAAAAAAGCTATGGTGTTTTAAGGGATGTTCTGGTCGAACAACTGAAGACGGTGGATTATTCCAAAGCTAAAGTAACCACCATACCTTTTTACTTTTGTCTTTATGCTGCCGAAACGTTTTGCCGCGAACATGAAAGCGGAGTATGGTCTTGGGATACTGTTTTCCGGCCATTAGGCATAAAAAGGCCAGATGATATCTATATTCGAGAGTGGGTCGAACGGGGGCTGGATTGGTGGAAAAGACCATTAATTAAACACAATGGTCAACGACGATTTTTTTTAAACACAATTGCCTGCGAAGGCGGCTTACCGTTAAGGTTATTGCAAAAAAACAATGCGGCAATCAACCAGTTTTTTCGTGCGATTTTAGAAGGCTATTATAAACAAGGGTGCTGTGGCGTTGATGCGGCGGAAATGATTGGCCGTTTACAAGCAGTTAAATTGCCCATCAGTTTGCGTCAGGATGTTGTTTTTCATCTTGGCGGCGAATTAATTGCAACCATTGTCGACTTGCAGCGAGAACTAGGCAATGCGCCAAATACTATCGAGAACTTGGATAAACTTATTCCAGATTGGCGCAGGCGCTTACCACTGAGACTGGAGGATCATGCAACCGATGCGTTGCTCAAGGGTCTGGTAGACCACTCACGAGAATTATCTCGTCTCGCCCAATCTCGTCTTCGTTGGGTTGGAAAGCTCAAAGAATATCCCACTGGATGGAGAGTTCAAAAAAGTCTGGAATGTTCAGATTCTTTTACTGGTGAACAAATCATCCATTGGATTGCTCTGGACGGTGAATTGCCACCCCGATTACGATTGTTGCTAAAAACCCCCTTGTCGACGGAAACCGTAGCCCTCTTGACATTGACTCAGGGCTCTGGAAAGTCGGCTGTGTATCGTCGTGAATGGACGCGCCGTGATGGCGTTACCTTGAACGGCGCATCAGTTATGGATGAGCTCCGGTTGTTATTGCAAGTTGGTGACACTGCGCATTCCCTAACAGTTGAAAATGAAGAGGCGTGGGGGGATTTACCTTGGCTTTTTGTTGCCAAGGGTAGTAACGGAGATCTGCACTACCTCGGTGAAGGCTCAAGACAAACAAGCGCCGATAATGCCTGGGTATTTACGCCGGAAGAATTCACGGTCGAATCCGAGCAAAGCGAATGCGACAAAGTAGCAGCGGATTCCACTCTCAAAAGAATTCTTTACCGAGTCTGCGGCTCCATCGATTTTGTCACCAAAGAAGGCGATCATTACCGGATTACCTGCCGGGCGGAAAAAGACGTCGAGGAAAATTACAGCATTAGTGGAGGATCTTTACCCGGCGTTTTGAATTCTTATCCGCTGTATCTGGGGTTGCCCCGCATTACATGGAATGAAGGGGCTGCAAAGCAGACTCACCTAAAGACGCAGTGGAAACAGGTGCTTTCCGGCGCCAACTGGAATGATCATTTTGCTGAATGCTTTGGACGGGTATGGGTAAGGTTATTTGATACGGAGAATAGGATTGAAATGTTTCGGCACCAAGTGGTGGTACTGCCGAAGTCTTTTCGTATTGAGGGAAACATTGGACAAGGCTCGACTTGTGGTCGGTATTTTCTTGAAGGTCTGTTAGGTGCTTCAGTAGTTTTCACAGATAACGACGCACAGATTAACCGAATCGATAATGGCGTTGAAATCAGCCATCCCTTATTTGAATCAGTCAATTTACCTCAGGTTACCCTCAATCTAAATTGGGGCAACGGGGCAGAAGTTAGCCTTTATTTACCGTATCCGCAGCGTGGCGCTGTATTTCAATTGGCCGGGCACATGCTAGCCCGCGATGACATAGTTTCACTTGATCGATTAGGCGGCTTACGGTTGTTTTTACAAGACCATGCTGGCGGATGTCGATATTGGTTTGACGCGGAACTGATTACAACCGATTTATCGGATAGCGACTTGCCCCGATTGCGATTTCGGGATCGTTTGCCATTCTTAAATTTAGGGCGCTTGGAAACCGGTTTGATGAGTTGGCAAGATCGCATTGCATCGCTATTGAGTTGTAGCCGAAGTTTAGATGCTCTGGTGAGGTTGCAGGTCTCTACGTCGCAAGGTGAAATCTTGGCACAGTTAAACATTGCCCGTTTCGATTGCTTCTTGTCGCCCGATTTTGCAGCCGACCAGGTACGGTTATCTACGCCTACATTCGAAAAAATTGGGCAAACCGGACTGCAAAATATCCGAGTTGAGACGTTTCCTTTGTGGAATCCAAAAGAACAACCCATTCCACTAGAGCCCAATGCAGAGCGGTCTGACTCTTGGAACCTCCCTGGCCAATTAACACCCGGTCCTTGGTGGATAATCGGCAGGGATGGCGATTGGGCTCGTTTTAGGCCCATTCTTTGGTCAATTCGTGGTGATAATGATTTTGCGCTTGACTCAAAACTGCAAAAATCTATTCGCGAACCAAACACTACGTTACGTGAAGAATCGCTAGCCGCGGTTTTACAGCATTTAGGCGAAAATCCGGATGATGTTGATTGGCCATTATTATTTGATTTGATTCGACTATCCCGTGAATTTCCAACGAGTTCATTGGATGTGTTGACGCGCTTAGTATCCTATCCTGAAGCTCTTGCTTTAGCGCTTCTAAAATCAGATGACGATTTATTTGATTGTGTTTGGCGTTTAGCGGAACAATCGCCCTTTTCTTGGAGTTTACTCTCGCCTCAATGTTGGCGTAATGCAGCCGCCATGCACTTTCAAGGCCTTCAACGGGCCTTAGGTGAAATGGATGCCACTGGCGATATTGTTTTTGGGGTTTTTCAACAGTTTAGGGAAAGAGCTTGTTCCAGAAGGCAATATTGGGCAGTGCTTTGTGATTGGTTACATGGAACGATCTTTAAAGACAGGCCATTAACTAATAGTCCAATGCTAATTGCGCGTACCTTGCCGTCTTTTTTTAATGAACAAATCGATAACGCGGAACTGGAGCTGCAGAGCCGTCACGATGCCGACGAACATTGGCCTCAAAGCGAAGAAGTATTGAGCAGGTTGGAGTTGCTGAATGAACAGAATCAATATCAGCATCTTGACCCCATATATCGATCTGTTCGATGTGCGCCGTTCTTGGCTAGTCGGCTTAGCGTTAAAGGCGCGCTAATAAAACAGGGTAAAGAAACCTCAAAATTATCAGCACATGACTGGACAAATTTGAACACCCAAATGAGTTATTTGCAAAGTCTGCATTCCTATTTGATAACCGAGAACCTGATATACGAACTCCGTTTGCTCAGGGCTTTTGATCCCGATTGGTTCGATACGGTTTACGCTCTGGCTTTAACCATTGAATTATCTAAACTTCCACCGGAATCCGCTATTGATGACTAATCTTTTTTATACGGACTTGATCGAGCAACTAAATCGGCGCGCAACCCGAGCGGCTTTAGGTTTGTTGGGTTTTCGCAATGACGCATTACGTGCATATCTAAGCAGCTATTTCGGTAAGGAGGCGGGTTTGCCGGGCTCATTTCTTGCCGATCCGGTTTTCGAGGCCACTTTCAGTTGGCAAGCTTCTGAGTTTTCTTTAGGCGAACTCAGCGGAAATTTGTTACATAAAGATATGGTCAACGCATTATCCATGCCCCAAAATTTAAGTGATTCAGAAGACTATACATTCGATACTAACCAGTATCCATATCGCCACCAGCTGGAAGCTTGGCGTGCATTAATCGAAGGTAGTCCTACTCGATCGGCATTAGTCAGTAGTGGAACGGGGTCGGGCAAAACCGAATGTTTTTTAATACCGATCCTGAATGATTTGGCTACAGAATTGGAGCAGCGGCAAGGTGATCCGTTAACTGGTGTTCGCGCTTTGTTTTTGTATCCTCTGAATGCTTTGATTAAGAGCCAGAAGGACCGGTTAGTCGCTTGGTCTGAGCCTTTTAAAGGAAAGGTTCGTTTTTGTTTATACAACGGCGATACGCCCGATCAAGGTAAAAGCGAATGGAAAAGTGAAGTCGCAGACCGCAAAACGCTTCGTTCTAATCCGCCACCCATTCTAGTAACGAACGCTACGATGCTCGAATATATGCTGGTTCGGAATGAAGATCGTCCTATCCTTGCTCAATCACAAGGTCAATTGCGTTGGATTGTGATTGATGAGGCGCATACTTACTTGGGGTCACAAGCTGCGGAATTGACATTATTGTTGCGGCGGGTATTAAACGCCTTCGGTTGTCGAGCAGAGGATGTTCATTTTGTAGCCACTTCGGCAACGCTTGGTGATAGTAGTGAAGAATCGCGGAATCGATTAGCGGAGTTTTTGGCTGACATCGCCGGCGTTTCCGTCGATCGTATTTCAGTCGTTGAGGGCAAGCGACAAGTTCCTGACTTACCTGTTGTAGGTTCAAATGCAGTGCGAACAAAGCTCGATCTCGACAGATTGCAGGGCTCATCAAATACTGAAAAGTTCAATTTTTTGTCGAGTCATGACGCAGCACGCCACATACGATCCCGATTGACTCAACAAGCGGTCCGACTGACAGATTTAAGTCAGATTGTGTTTAAATCGGAAGCCAGTGCAGCTCGTCGGAACACTCTAAAATTTTTGGATTTATGTGCTCAAGCCAAGAGCGATAACCAGGAGCCGTTTTTACCGCTACGTGGTCACTTGTTCCATCGAACGATCAACGGTATTTGGGCGTGTGTAAATAATCAATGCCAGGGGCGAGAGAATACGGCATTAGACGATGAACGCTGGCCATTTGGTGCGGTGTTTCTGGAGCGGCGTGTGCATTGTTCGCATTGCCAGATGCCTGTGTTCGACTTGGTTCAATGCGGTGAATGTGGCGCCGAATATCTGTCTGCGAATGAAGCTTTTAGGGATGGACAGGAATGGCTGATCCAACATGAGTACGCTCAGGATGAAGATGAGTACCAGCAAGAGTTGGAGCCGTTGGAGGGTGAAGATGAAGATTCCGTGGCTCCAGAACATAAGAAAGGATCAATCTCAGTTCTCCATCGCTTACTCACCAAAAAGGTTTCTGCACATGCGCAAGGTGTTGGTTTGAGCAATGAAGGAAAACTGGATTGGTCCGGGAAAGAAGGGATTCCTATTCATCTTGTCATCCCCTATGAAGAAACCATTAGCTGTTCGGTATGTAATAAAAAAGAACATGGTGGCAATATTTTATTTCGTCCAATACGGTTGGGAGCCCCGTTTCTTTTATCAACCGCGATACCGACAATACTAGAGCCTTTGCCTTCAATGGTGGGCGGTGAAGACGCGAGGCCGTTGGATGGAAAAAGGCTGATTAGTTTTACCGATAGCAGGCAAGGAACTGCTCGATTCGCGGCAAAGTTGCAACAAGAAAGTGAGCGAAATTACGTTAAAAGTTTGCTCTACCATTCTCTAGCGGCCCAACAAACATCGCGGGATGAACAACAAATTGAGAAGTTGCTAGTAGAAATAAAAAGCTTGGAACCAATCGCGCAGACTAATCCGGTTATTCAAGGGGTGCTCGAGGAAAGAAAAGCAAAACTCGCAAGCTTGGAATCGCCAGAGCAGGCGCAATTAACTTGGGAAGAAGCAGAGAATAAATTACTGAATTCAGAGGATTTCATTCGCTGGATGCTGCCTAACTTGAAGGAGTTAAGCTTTGGTCAATTGAACGATCGCCAATTGGCTCGCTTGTGTTTATTTCGCGAGTTTTTTATCAGGCCCAAGCGACAATTTTCATTGGAAGGTTTAGGTCTTGTCCAGCTAAGTTATCCCGCCTTGGTTAAATCAGAATTGCCGGCCGTCATCAAGCAGCATGGCATTAAGAGTGATGAATGGCATGCATTATTACAAGTGGCGTTAGATTTCCATATAAGAGGAGGGAAGAGTGTAACTATTGCACCGGACATTGGGCGTTGGTTGGGTTATCCAGGTATTCCAACCATCCAGCTGCCTCCAGGCATGGCTAAACCCGGCACAGCAAGTAAAAAAGAGAAACGCATACTTAGGCTTTGGCCGGCTACCGATTCAAACAATCCGTATGCTAGTCGATTGATACGCATTTTGGCTTTTGCATTTAAATTGGATGCAAAGAATGAAAATCATCGAGGCCAATTAAATGAATTATTAGTCGCTGTTTGGCAAGGGATTCGGACAAATTTGTCGCAAGGGGAAAAGGGCTTTCAAATAGAATTGGAAAAGCAAGCTCTACTACAAATCGTTCGTGAAGCTTGGTTTTGTCCTGTTACTCGGCGTTTACTGCCGGTTACCTTTCGCGGAATAAGCCCCTATTTACCCGAACCTGATGTGGCCGATGACATGGTTTTATGTACTAAGGTTACGATGCCTGAACTATTAAAGCCTTTTTGGTTTGGTTGTGACATTCATGAGGCGGATAGCTGGTTGGAAACGAATCCAGAAATCGCGAAATTACGTGAGTTAGGCGCTTGGTCTGATATCAGTGATCGTATTGCCTCGCATACGCGTTATCTTCGTGCAATGGAGCATTCTGCGCAAGTTGCAGGCCCCGAACTGACCAAGCGTGAAACGGCATTCAAGAACGGGCAAATCAATCTACTCAGCTGCTCCACAACAATGGAAATGGGGGTTGATATTGGAGGCTTAACGTCGGTTGCAATGAATAATGTGCCGCCTCATCCTGCCAACTTTCTGCAACGAGCGGGTCGAGCCGGGCGACGGGGCGAAACAACTGCTTTGAGTTTTACCTTATGCAAATCCACGCCTCATGGTGAAGCGGTTTTCAATAATCCGCTGTGGCCATTCGTGACTCGGCTGGCAATGCCTCAGGTTGCATTGCAAAGTGAAACCATAATTCAGCGTCATGTCAATTCAATGGCTTTGGCTTATTTTTTGTCGGATCGTATACCGGATAAAACGCATAAAGTTACAACTGGATGGTTTTTTGAATCCCCTCAAGAAGATGAGTCGGCGCCTTGTGATGTTTTTGCAATTTGGTGCGAAGAGCAAGCGTTAACAATAGAGCGGTTGCTCAATGGATTGATTGCCTTAACCAAGCGCAGTATTTTTGCTGGAAAATCACCGGAATTTCTCCTTGGTGCTTGTACCGAATCATTGTCAAACGTTGTTTACAAATGGCGTCATGAATTGGTTGGATTATTGTCGCAATATGAAGTTTTGAAAACTCAAGAGGGCAATAGTAAGCCAGAACAAGCCGTTCAAATTCAACTTGCCAGGTTGAGAGGTGAGTATCTGCTAGGCGTGTTGGCGAGTATGGGATTTTTGCCTGGCTATGGATTCCCGACTGATATTGTCCAACTAGTGACCACAACGCTGGAAGATTTATCGCGTAAAACAAAAAAAGAAACGACCCGCGAAGATAATCGCTCGAAACGAGCGGGCTTTCCAAGTCGTAATTTAGCGATTGCAATTCGTGATTATGCCCCCGGAACTGACACTGTGCTCGATGGGCGCGTATACCGTAGCAGCGGCGTAACGTTAAATTGGCACATGCCGGCAGAAATAGAGAGTGCGCCGGAAATTCAAAACTTACGTTGGGTTTGGCGCTGCGATACTTGTGGCGGGAATGGCACGCGGTTGATAATGCCGGAAATGTGTCCGCATTGTGGCGAGTCGGATGCTTCTAAATTAAATCGAAACCGTTACCTTCAGCCCGCCGGGTTTGCGGTCAATATTCGTTGTAAACCGCATAATGATATTTCGATACCGCAATATATTCCGGTTCGTGACCCTTTGATTTCTCTTGATGGAGCGGACTGGATGCCATTACCGAACCCGTCCTATGGTCGCTTCCGCTCCAGCATTCAAGGTGAAATTTTCTATCGTAGCGAAGGCTTGCATGGCAATGGTTTTGCAATTTGCTTGCGTTGTGGCTTTGCGGATTCGATGTCAGAAAGTTCTGAGCGTCCTGAAACTATTAAGGGCCATAAGCGATTACGTGGCGGAAAAATGGATGATCGGGAAAAGGAATGCCCGGGCAACAATGAAGATTGGGCCATTCTTGACCCCATTTTTATGGGGCTGGCGACAAGAACCAATGTTCTTGAATTGCAGTTGCGTGATTGTGACGGCAAACCATTAGATAAGACGACTGCTTACACGCTGGCGGTTGCAGTACGTCAAGCCTGGTCGCTTTTGTTAGGGATAGAAGAAAATGAAATTGGATCACATGCGGCGCCAAGTCGAAATCAACAAGGTCAACCTGCTTACAGTATCTTTTTATTTGATACAGCAACAGGAGGTGCTGGCTACGTCAGTCAAGCAGTATCTCGGTTACCAGAATTAATCAGACTAGCTGAGTCGATCTTGCATTGCCCGAAAAATTGTGACTCGGCATGCCAAGCATGTTTGCTGACTTACGATACGCAACATCATAGCAATGACCTCAGTCGCCAAGCAGCCTTGGAGATATTGACGGCGTCATATTTAAGTTCTTTCGATATACCTGAAAATATCAAGGCATTTGGTAAGGAAAGCAAATTGGAAATGGAGCCGCTGATTTTGGCATTAAATAGGGAATGGCAAAAGCATCCCATTTCATTGGTTAGAGTTTATCTCGGTGGTGATGCTACTTTATGGGAGCCATTGGCTTGGTGCTTAAGAATTGAGCTTAATCGACTAAATTGCGCAAAAATAAAACTGCAGTTCGTTTTAACGTCTGAATCGTTGGAACAATTAAGTTTTTGTCAGCAGGCCGAATTAGAAGCTTTGGCGACTTATGTCAATGCCGACATTTATAAATCAGAAACTATTTTGACTGAAGGTAGCCCGGCATTGCCTTTGATTCTTGAAGCCGGCTCCGACCAAATTGAAATTCGTTGGGTTGCAAGTTCCGAAATAGCCTTAGCGCTGGTTCCTCGGTGGGGAAATGGTGATTCAGGTGTTCAATATGTATTTGCTCGCTCAACGCATGCTATTGCTTCTGAGCCCATCAATGCTAAGTTGATCGACATTAAAAGCTTGCGAAATCCTCAGCCCGGTTTGATAGAGTTGGAAATATGCCAAGAACTGAATGGCCCTTCAAACTCATTCGGTGAAAGAGCCTGGGAGCTCATTACAATGTATGTTCCGAAGCTCAGTGAGATGTTGAATGGTAACGTTGATTTGATAGAAGTCGCTTATACGGATAGATATCTGCGATCACCACTAGTAATCATTTTGCTTAATAGTTTTCTCACTGCTTTATGCAATTATCCAAATGGTATGAATGCGAAAACTAAAATATCTATTACTACTTCCAGGTTAGATCGCCTAAATAATGACTCGCCGAGGTTTCTATTCCATGACTGGTGTAATGCTAAAGATAGAACGGATATTGTAAACTTATGGTTCAGCCAGAAGTTCTCTAATTTTTCATGGGGCGATAGTAATTCAAACATTCAATTACCGCACGAAAGAAAATTACAACTTAAATGGGCTGATGGAAGCCAATCAAAGATCGTTCTTGATCAAGGTGTCGGATATTGGCGATTAATTCGAGGCATTAGAGCGGATTTTCCATTTGAAAGTAACATAGAAAAACAAGTCTGTTATTTAGAAAAAGCGAATGTAATTGTTGAGTCGTTGAGTAAACACCATTCGACACGCTGGTATTACGGGAATACATAGGCGTTTAGCACTGCTTGGTTAATTTAATCTTACTCTACTGGCACTAATGATCCATAAGTACCGGTAGGAATCCTCTTTGTTTTTTGTGTTAAGCGGAGCATCGTAAGAGATTAATATTATTTTCACAGTTATGAGTTGAATTCGCCAATATATGATCGGTTGCTGCAGGAAAATTATCAGTTAGTCTAAAGCCTTTCTATGCTCTAGTTCGTCACAATAAATGGTTGCTGCTGCACTTGGAAAAATATTAAGGCGCTCAATCGCTGTAAATAATCGATTTGTCCGCTAATTCGCGCAAGGTTTTCAAGCCTTGATCGATAAACAGCTGCGTATCGCTTGCCTGGAGTTCGCCGGCGAGTTGCGTTAAGCAAGATTCGGCATTGATTCCCGGGGTATTTTGTACGATTTCCAAAAGACGATAGGTCGATGGCGTTATTTGCATGAACTTCACGTTATCGTCCGGAGTCCGGTAAACGATCAAAAAACTGGGGGCCTCGGGCGGTTCATAAGGAATGAAGTCCGTTGAGATTTGATGAACCGGAAAACGATAGGCTAAAAGCCATGCCAGTGGCGATAGAAATAACGGCAAAGGACCCAAATTCATCTCAGACGCAATGGTTGCCGGCGCTTCTTCCTTTGCGATTGCCAGCGCCATTTCCACCCATTCGTAATGTGCGAGTTCGAGCATGAACGGCAAATCGTCCGAACCCTGGCGTTCGTTTTGCAAATAATCCAAAAATTCTTCGGGGATTTCAGAAAAATAGGGGGTGCTGCTGCGGTGTTCCGAGTAAAAGTCCCGCGCGAGCGTAAGCCAGTTTTCCTGTGAGAGCAGCGATTTCAATACCGGAAAGTTGCTCGATAAAAAGCTTTCGACATTATTGAAAAACAACTCGCGGTACATCGACATGCGTTCCGGCGCCACATCGTCCGGAGCCGGGTTTCGGTCGGGATTTCGAATGAAGGCGGCAAATTCTTGCTGTTTGGCTTTGAAGTCGATTTTGGCTTTATGCTGTTCTACGCTCATGTTGCTTTTTCCAAGCCTGTTGAATGGCGGCGATCGTTTCTGTTTCTTTGATTAACTCCGGCAGTGGCGGAATGTTGAAGTCCCGCTCCAGCAAGGTTGGGAATATGCCGTAGAGTTCGTATGCCTTGCCAAGCAGTTTCCAGACCGGGTCGATGACCGGAGCGCCGTGCGTGTCGACTAAAAAGTCTTCGGCTTCGACATAATGGCCGGCAATATGTGCATAGGCGATTCGCTGCGCAGGTATCGCCTTTAAAAACGTTTCGGCATCGTAGCCATGATTGACGCTGTTGACATAGATATTGTTGAGATCGAGCAAGATGTCGCAATCGGCTTCGTTGACCACAGCGTTGAAAAAATCGATTTCATCCATTTCACGGCCAGGCGCAGCATAATAGGAAACATTTTCGATCGCGATTTTTTGTTCGAGAATGTCCTGAACGCGGCGGATACGCGCAGCGGTATGGGTAATCGCTTCTTCGGTAAAGGGAATCGGCATTAGATCGTACATGTGGCCGTCTTTACTGCAATAGCTAAGGTGTTCGCTATACAGTTTGATGCCGTGTTCGGCCATGAATGATTTGACGGCCTTGATAAAGGTTTCGTCAAGCGGGTCGGTGCTGCCGATCGATAAGGAGAGTCCGTGACAAACGAAGTCGAAACGCTCGGTCATATTGCGCAGTTGCCGACCGAATTTGCCGCCGATCGTTATCCAATTTTCGGGAGCGATTTCGTAAAAATCGACTGATGCGGGGGGCGTGTCGACGATGCTATTTAGAAAAGTTCGGCGTAAACCGAGGCCTACGCCACGGATTAGATGTTGAGTCGTGTTCATCGGAACACCTGTTGTTTTTTGCTGGATAGAGGGTGATTGAATCACCCTCTATTAGGGCGCAATTGCTTTGTTTGAAGTAAAGCAATATTTTAATGAAAGCTGTTTTGCTTCATTTTATTTAGCTTTATCGGCATCGCCTTCCGGTTTTGTCATGCCGCCGCATTTGCCTTCGCCGCAAGTCATTTCCTTGCTTGACTTTTCGGCAGCTGCAGGTTTTTCGTCTTTTTTGCCGGCGCATTTGCCTTCTTCCATTTTCGGCGTGCTGGTCATGCCGCCGCATTTGCCTTCGCCGCAGGTCATTTCGGCCTCGGCGACTTGCATGTAACCGGAAGAGAGTTCGGTCATGCCGAATGGATTAGCCTCGGCGTGTGCAGTAGATAAAGCGAGAGTAGAAACCATAGCGGTGCCCATTGCTGCAGCGAATGGCGATTTGTTCATTTTTTTCATAATAAATCCCAGTGTGTTTTGGTTGTGGAAAAATCAGATTGATTAATACCTTGTAAGGCTAGCAAAAAAATCTGAATCGTTTATGAATTGCGTTAAGTGCAGTATTGCAACATTGCTGCGACAGCGCAGCAACAAGATCAGTTCCTCTTTTTACAATGTTTTGGCGAGGCATGCAAACAGCGTAAATGTTTATTCTAAGGATACAATGGCTTTTTGCAGGGTCAATAGTTAGCAGTTAGCAGTTTGACGTATTTGTAACTTAATTGCTCCTTAGTCTTTAACCTAAATTCAGCAGTTTAACCATGAAATACATGAAGTTCATTTAGTTTTTTAATGGCTTGTCCTAAGATTTTGAACAACCTTTTAAGTGCAAAAAGGATTTTCATAGGCCGAATAAACCATTGAAGTAACTTCTTATTCTTCATGATCTTCATGGTGAAATAGATTCAAATACTCTTCTCCTTGAATTCGCAGAGGTCGGCGATGATGCAATCCGGGCATTTCGGTTTTCTCGCCGTGCAAGTATATCGGCCGTGTAGGATCAGCAGATGATGCGCATCTTTTTTGTGGGCTTTCGGGACGAACTTGTCTAGTTTTCGTTCGACTTCGAGCACGTTTTTTCCTGGGGCGATACATGTTCTGTTCGCGACTCGGAAGATATGGGTGTCGACTGCAATCGTCGGGTGGCCGAACGCGGTATTCAAAATGACGTTTGCCGTTTTACGGCCGACGCCGGGTAACGCTTCAAGCTCGTCGCGGGTTTGCGGAACCTGTCCATTGTGCTTTTCCAGCACTTGCCGACACAGTTGAATGATGTTTGCAGCCTTGCTGTTGAACAGCCCGATAGTCTTGATATGTTCTTTTAATCCGGCTTCGCCTAGATTCAAAATCGATTCGGGCGTATTGGCGATGGGGAATAATTGTGCCGTGGCTTTGTTGACGCCCTTGTCGGTGGCTTGGGCCGACAATACGACAGCGATAAGCAGTTCGAAGGGCGACGAGTAAGTTAGTTCGGTAGTCGGTTCCGGGGTAGCTGTCGCCAGTCTGTCGAAAATTGCCTGACGTTTGGTTTGGTTCACTGTTCCTGGGCGGCTTGAATCGGGATCTGAATATGGGCCGGTTTACGCTGTTCGACCTTGGTATCGATAATATTTTTTAATGCGATCAACAAGCCGAGGCCGATAAACGCACCTGGCGGTAAAATTGCCAGCAACATACCGGAATAATCGGTTATCACATCGATTTGCCAGGTTTTAGCTGCTTCGCCGAACATCAATTCGGCCTTCGCGAATAAAGTTCCGGAACCGATGATTTCACGCAAACTGCCAAGCGTTACTAGAGCAAAGGTAAAGCCAAGGCCCATCGATAGGCCGTCTAAAAAAGCCTTGTCGGCACGTTGCTTTGAAGCATACGCTTCGGCCCGGCCGATGATAGAGCAGTTGGTGACGATCAACGGAATGAAAATGCCGAGGATTTTATAAAGTCCGAAGAACCACGCGTTCATCGCGAGTTCGATCATCGTGACCACGCTGGCGATGACTAGTACGAAAACCGGTAAACGGATTTCGTCGGGAACGAAGTTACGGATCAGTGAGACGACCGTGTTCGAAACGACTAAGGTCATCGTCGTGGCAAGGCCAAGTCCGAGGCCGTTAATGACCGTGTTGCTTACGGCAAGTAGCGGGCACAGTCCGAGTAATGCGACGAAGGCTTGGTTATTGAGCCATAAGCCGTCTTTGACGATTTTACTGTATTCGGAGAACATTAATTTCCTCCTTCGGGAGTCGATTCTGTCGTTGAAAAAATCCGGGCCTGGTTGTGCTTGAAATAAAGCAGTGCGTTTTTAACAGCCCCTACAACCGCGCGCGGCGTGATCGTTGCGCCTGTTAATTGGTCGAAGTGGCCGCCATCGCGCTTAACATCCCATTGCGATTGGTGAGGCTCGTCGAGCGATTTACCATCGAATGATGAAATCCAGTCGCTACGCTCGATTTCAATGCGGTCGCCAAGGCCTGGTGTTTCGCGATGCGAAAGGGTACGGACGCCGCTAATAGTGCCATCGGTTTTTACGGCTACCAACAGGCTGATATTGCCGCTATAACCGTTAGGTGTTATCACCGTCATGACCGCTGCGACCGGCTCGCCTTTTTTTCGGGCGCGATAAATGACTGTCGGTTTTGTGGGGTCCGGGGTGAGTTCGGTCACTTTGAGTGTGTCATTGACGATGTCGTTGTCGTAAAGCGACTCGGGAATCACGGCTTTCAAGTTAGCCAGTAAGGCTTGCCGTTCATTTTCCTGTATTTTGGCTTCGGTTTTATGAAAAGTGAGTGAGGTTAAGCCCAGGCCCAGTAACGAAAATCCGCCCAATATCGCGGCTGCCGATAAAGTTTTTTTAATAATAGCGTTCATGCTTTTTGACCGAAGACGCGAGGCCGCGTGAAATAATCGATTGCCGGTGCCGTTAAGTTAGCCAATAAAACCGCGAAAGCCATTGCATCCGGGTAGCCGCCCCAAACACGAATAATATAAACCAACGAACCGATAAGTAGTCCGTAAATAAGTCGGCCATTAACCGATGTGGCTGCGGTCACCGGATCGGTTGCGATGAAAAATGCGCCCAGCATCGTCGCGCCGGCAACTAAGTGAAAACTTGGCGCGGCAAACTGATTGTTGTCGATCGCATAACAGATACTCGCGAATAGACCGAGTCCAAGCAGCAATCCGACCGGAATTTGCCAGCCGATGATTTTACGCCACATGAGCCAGAGCCCGCCAATCAAATAGCCTCCGGCCACCCATTCCCAACCCTTTCCTGCTAAAAGTCCGAAAACGGAATCGGTTTTTATTTCCGGTACCGATCTGCCTAGCCCCAATTGAGTCCTGACGCTATCCAGCGGTGTGGCCATCGTGATTGCATCGAATTCGATGTTTGCCGGTAGTTGCTCGAGAAAAATCAATTTAAGCCAGTCGACTTCGTTCAATGCGACCGAGCCGAGTTCGATCGGCGCGAGCCAAGCGGTCATCTGCATTGGAAACGAGACCAATAGTAAGACATAGCCGGCCATCGCCGGATTAAACGGGTTGTAACCCAAGCCGCCGTATAAATGTTTGGCGATTACGATCGCGAACAAGATACCTACGACGGTAATCCACCATGGCGCAATAACCGGCAACGAAATTGCCAGTAGCACGGCGGTTACGACGGCGCTCAAGTCTTTGAGCGTCGAGCCGATCGGCCTGCCGCGTAAACCCAGAATCGATGCTTCGGCAAGCAGCGCAACGACAACTGCTAGGGCAATGTTGATTAAAACGCCGATGCCGAAAAACCAAGTCATCGCGGCAATGCCGGGAATCAAGGCCAACAAGACTTGCAGCATTACCCGATCAACACTGTTGACAGGTTGAAGGTGCGGCGACATGACGGTTGAGAATTTCATTTATTCCGCTCCTTCGGTGGCGGTTTCAGCGGCTTTTAATTTGGCCAGAGCTTCTTTTTTGCGGCGAGAGCGTTCGGCTCTCTCGGCCTGTTCACGAGCCTTGCGTTCAAGAAGGAAGTCGTGCCGGCGTTTTGCGATTGCCGCTTTTTCAGCCTCTTTGGCCTTGGCGATGGTCTTACTTTTCGCGGCTCGGTAATATTGCACCAAGGGTATCTGGCTCGGACAAACAACCTCGCAACAGCCGCATTCGATACAATCGAATAGGCTAAATTCTTTACATTTCTCCAAATTGCCGGCTCGGCTATGCCAGTAAAGTTGTTGCGGCAGTAAGTCTACCGGGCAGGCTTTCGCGCAATCGCCGCAGCGAATACAAGGTCGGGTTTCTTTACTTGTGGCGACTTCGGATCCGGCAGCGGCCAAAATACAGTTGGTGGCCTTGACGATTGGTATGTCGTCCTCGGGTAACGCGAAACCCATCATGGGGCCGCCCATGATCAAACGCTCCACAGAGTCTTGATAGCCGCCGCATTGGTTGATCAAATCGCTAATCGGCGTGCCGATGCGCGCACGCATGTTTTGTTGTTGTTTTAAGCCTTGGCCGGTGACGGTCACGACTCGCTCGGTTAACGGTAGGCCGCGGCAAATGGCGTTATACACGGCCGCGGCCGTGCCGACGTTTTGACAAATTACGCCCACATCGGCCGGAATGCCGCCTGACGGCGTTTCTTTGCCGGTAACGACGCGGATTAATTGTTTTTCACCTCCGGTTGGATACAGGGCAGGGATTTTCACTACGGTCAGTCGACGATCCCTCGATTGTTCGATGGCGGCCGATAATGCCTGAAACGCTTCGGTCATATGATCTTCGACGGCGATAATACCATCGCCGACTTGTAGCGCATGCATCAAAATCAGCGCGCCTTGAACGATAGCATCCGGTTCGGCTTGCATCAGGACATTGTCGCAGGTGATATAGGGTTCGCATTCGGCGCCGTTCAATATCAGTGTGTCGATATGGCGTTGCGGTCCCGGGTTTAGTTTGATCGAGGTAGGGAACGCCGCGCCGCCGAGACCGACAATGCCGGCTTGGCGGATTTTGGAGCGCAACGTAGCAGCGGGCTCTAAGCGGTAATCTTCAACGGGTTCCGGCGGCAATGCTTCATCGTGTCCGTCGGTGTCGATGATGATGCACGGATCCGATAACCCGGAAGGGTGAGGTATGATGCGATCTTCAATTGACTTAACGGTACCCGAGCTTGCTGCATGAAGCGGGGTTGCCAGGAAATGATCGGAATCTGCGATGATTTGGCCGCGCAGCACGGTATCGCCAGGAGCGACGGTCGCTTTGAGTTGTACGCCGGGCCTTTGTTGCAAAGGATAGGTCAGTTGTTTCGGCAGCTCAGCATTAACAATCGGTCGGTGTGCCGACAGGTTTTTATGAGCGGGCAGGCGCAAGCCGCCGTGAAAGCGCCAAGTTTTAAGCATATTTCTTTACCGGTTCCGGCCATTGCCAGTTGTTAAGGTCTTCGGGTATCGGTTCCATAACGATGCAATCGACCGGGCAAGGGTCGACGCAAAGCTCGCAGCCGGTGCATTCGTCGGCTATCACGGTATGCATCATCTTCGCGGAGCCAAGTATCGCATCGACCGGGCAAGCTTGAATGCATTTGGTGCAGCCGATGCACAAGTCTTCTATGATGACCGCGACGCTCTTGGGTTTTTCTTCGCCGAATTCGGCGTTGAGCGGTTTCGCTTCGACGCCCAGTAAGTCGGCCAATGCTTCGACGCCGTCTTGTCCGCCCGGCGGGCATTGGTTGATATCGGCATCGCCGGCAGCGATCGCTTCGGCATAAGGACGGCAGCCGGGAAAACTGCATTGCCCGCATTGCGTTTGCGGAAGGATCGCTTCGATTTTATCGACAATCGGATCGCCTTCGACCCTAAAATAGATGGCCGAAAATCCGAGTATTACGCCAAATACGGCAAATGTGATGCAAATGATTAGTATCATCGGATTTATCTGGTCGAATTAGAATAATTGGTGTTTGAGTAACAATCCACGCTCATCGTTCCATCGCTTTGCATTGATGGCATGAGGTTTATTATATTTTTCATTCGCCCTTGGTGTGTCGAGGGTAAATGAAAATTAGAACCGGTTTGCGTGAGCGATTACTTGAAATTGATTGGTTGTTTAGCCTTTAACTAAGCCGCTGAATCCCATGAAGGCCATGGACATTAATCCGGCCGTTACTAGCGCTATCGAGTTGCCTTTGAACGGCAGGGGGACGTCGGCAACGTCGATTCTTTCGCGCAGCGTCGAGAAAAGGGTCAATACCAGCGAAAAACCGACCGCGGCACCGAAACCGTATAAAGCCGATTCCAAGAAGCCGTGTTGGGTTTGCACGTTCAGCAGGGCAACGCCTAGAACCGCGCAATTAGTGGTAATCAGCGGCAAAAATATGCCCAGTACCTGGTAAAGGAGCGGACTGGTTTTGTGAACGACCATTTCGGTAAATTGCACGACAAAGGCAATCACGACGATGAAGGTGATCGTGCGTAAATATTCCAGCTCTAATGGGATTAATAGATAACGATTCGCCAAATAACTGCAAACGGCGGATAAGGTCAGTACAAAAGTCGTCGCGAACCCCATTCCCAGGGCCGTTTCCAGTTTTCGGGAGACGCCCATAAAAGGGCATAATCCTAAAAATCTTACCAATACAAAATTATTGACCAGTATCGTACTTACCAGAATGATTAGATATTCTTTCATCGACTGAACTAAGCCCGGATATGCCGGAAAAGGGTTATTAGAGATGTTGCTTTTTCAAGACAACGCATGTCAAGTGATAATAACCAACTATAACACTAAAGAATTATTCTGCAAATCAACGCCTGTCGATATATAACGAACAAGACCATGCATTATAGCGATATTCGCCAAAAAACAAAAACTAAGCGGATTTGTTGCGGTTGATTTAATAAGCTAGGGTCGTTGCTATTGCTTTGTTGTTCGGCTGCGACAATGTAGAAGTAGGCTATTCAAAAAAACTGACTATACCGTTTTCAATATTATACATGGCGCCGATTATCCCGATTTCGCCGCTATTTGCCATCGCATTCAGAAGAGGGCTCTGCTGTCTGATTTGTTTGACCATGATTTCGACGTTGCGTTCGGCAACTTGTTCAACGAGAGAGTCGTCAGGTTTGCTGATTCGAGCTAGCCGACCGTTTTTAACCGAGTCGACCGCAGGTCGAATCTTATCGAGCAAGCCGGTTAGGTGATCGAGTTTTGCGTCGGCGCAGGCGCCCTTGATTGCGCCGCAGTGGCTATGGCCGAGTACGACAACCAGCTTGGATCCTGCCAATTTACAGGCAAATTCCATGCTACCTAATATATCGTTATTAATAACATTGCCGGCAATGCGAATGCTGAATATGTCGCCTAAGCCTTGGTCGAAAATTAATTCGGCCGAGGTGCGCGAATCGATGCAGCTAAGAATAATCGCAAATGGAAACTGGCCTTCGACGGTTTCATTGATTTGTTCCAACAGGTTACGGTTGGCTTTAAGATTGTAGACGAAGCGTTGGTTGCCTGCTTTTAAGATTTCTAAAACATCTGCCGGCGTCAGCGACTGTTGCGATTCTTTGTCGAGCGGATGAACTCTTTGTACTGGCTCGAGAACGCCGTAACCCCTCAGGTTTTCGATAACTAAATGAATATTTTTGCGTTCGGCTTCGGTTTTAAAGTTCTGAATGATTTCATAAACGTCGAAGTCGATGTATTTGGAGCCGGTTGCATCGATAACGACCTCCGAATTTTCGGGAAGCTGATCTAGCAGCTGCAGAATATTGGCCTTATTAAGAAAGGAGACATTTTCAGATAACGTAATGAAGTTTTTATTGGCTTTTTGTTCCTGATGCAGATAAAAACCGACTTTCAAATTTTCCAGCAAAATAAAAAACAGCGCGATGCTCATGCCGATCGCAATGCCGGTTAGCATGTCGGTAAAAATAAGCCCAAACACAGTCGCGGCAAAGGGGATGAAGTGATATATTCCGGTTCGATACAGCGTTATGAAGCGACGCAAGTCTGCCATCTGGTAACCGATGACTAACAAAACCGCCGCAAGACTAGCCAGCGGAATGGTATTCAATAGGCCGGGAATCGATATTACCGCTGTTAGTAATAATGCGCCATGAATGAAAGACGAAGCCTTGGTTCTGCCGCCCGATAAGATATTGGCAGAGCTGCGCACGATGACTTGGGCGATCGGAATGCCGCCTAACAAACCGGAGCAAATGTTGCCGATGCCTTGTGCTTTCAGTTCCCTATTATTTGGTGTCACTCTTTTATACGGGTCTAGCTTATCGACGGCTTTGACGCACAATAGGGTTTCAAGACTGGCAACCATGGCTAGGGTGAATCCGGTCTTGTAAACCGATGGGTTGGTGATTTGCGAAAAATCCGGCAGCGTTAGGTAAGCAATCAGTTCGACGGCTCGATCGACCTCGGGCAATGAAACCAAATGATTGCCGCTCAAAGCCAACTCGGGAAACCATCCGAGGAATAGTTGATTAAATGCTACGCCGGTTAATATGGCCGCCAATGCGCCGTGAATCCATTGCGTAAAACGGTATCGTTTAATGAATGGCGACTCCCAAAGCAGTAGAATAGCCAGCGAGGCCAACGAAATAATGACCGCGCCGGGAGAAATAAAATCGAGCATATGGATCAATTCGGATGTCGTTGTGAATTGGTCGCTTTGTGTAAAGAAGATATCGCCTTCGTAATCTACGTCGTAGCCGAATGCATGCGGGATCTGTTTCAGAAAAATGATAATGCCGATTCCGGTCAACATGCCGGATATGACCGCGGATGGAAAATAATAGCCGACGATGCCGGCGCCGATTCGTCCCATGATCACCTGCATAAAACCTGCGATAAC
>Ga0180009_10002561_pt1 | contig 21361 bp, 18 predicted proteins | sample OS_PC_MetaG_FD_123537 | JGI IMG/M metagenome (GOLD analysis project Ga0180009, IMG submission 123537) | Groundwater microbial communities from the Aspo Hard Rock Laboratory (HRL) deep subsurface site, Sweden - OS_PC_MetaG | ecosystem: Environmental > Aquatic > Deep subsurface > Groundwater...
GAGGTTGCGGCTATGATGCGATTTTGGCGCGACGGGCCACTAGTGAGGCGTCGCGCCTTAGTTGACCGATGGTGCGGCGAGGTTTGAGTCAACTAAGGCGCGATAAACGCCTCACTAAGCCATAGATGTTGCTAGTGGCCCTGATGTCGCGCCAAAATCGGACGAGGTTGCGGCTATGATGCGATTTTGGCGCGACGGGCCACTAGAGCATGTTCGGCAAAAGTATCGGCGCTTGCGGCTAGAAAATGCGACAAATCAAAGACTTGGGAAGCGCGGGCCGTGGCTCCTCGAGAAGCCGACGCGCTTTGGGCGCTGTCAAGCTTCCTACGCCACCGCGAACCTCCTTGGCTGCTTCAGCCGCGCCACCACACCGGAATCCGATACATGGCCGCTTCACCCCTCATCAACGTCATGGTCGCGGCCGCCCGCAAGGCCGGGCGCAGCCTCAACCGCGACTTCGGCGAGGTCGAAAATCTCCAGGTGTCCGTCAAGGGACCGGCGAATTTCGTCTCCGCCGCCGATCTGCGCGCCGAGGAGATCATCTACAACGAGCTTTCGAAGGCCCGCGAAGGCTACGGCTTCCTGATGGAGGAACGCGGCCTCGTCGAAGGCGCCGACAAATCCCACCGCTGGATCGTCGATCCGCTCGACGGCACCACCAACTTTCTGCATGGCATCCCGTTGTTCGCCATTTCGATCGGTCTCGAACGCGAGGGCGAGCTTGTCGCGGGCGTCATCTACAATCCCGTGCTGGACGAACTCTACACCGCCGAAAAGGGCAAGGGCGCCTTCCTCAACGACCGCCGCCGGCTGCGCGTCGCCGGCCGCCGCGACATCGGCGAATGCGTCATCGCCACCGGCATTCCCCATCGCGGACGCCCTCAGCACGAGATCTTCCGCAAGGAGCTTCGCGCCGTGATGGACACCGTTGCCGGCATCCGGCGCACCGGCTCGGCGGCGATCGATCTCGCATGGACCGCGTCCGGCCGCTTCGACGGATTGTGGGAGCGCAACCTCAAGCCCTGGGATATGGCCGCAGGCATCGTCCTCGTGCGGGAAGCCGGCGGCAAGACCAGCGATCTCGACGGCGACGACGCCATGCTGGAGAAGGGCAATATCGTCGCTGCCAACTCGGATATCAAAAAAAGCCTTCTCGCCATGCTCACGGTCGCAACGGGGGCATGAGTGTTCCCTTCGGAACACCACCGGTTTGAATTGTTTGGCCATTGTTGCAAGCACCGGTAGAAGATCTGTGCCGGTGAGCCCAATCTTGCCCGTTTCAGCTGTATAAAGGTTAGGTTAAGACAGTCTGGCCGGAGAATTCGCTGAACACCGCTGGAGGCCGATGCATGGCGAGACGACGCAAATCAGACCTCGGTTCGGGCACGTTCCATCGAACGCTGAAGCCGCCGGGGCTCTTCCTCGCGCGCATGGTGATTTTCCTCACCCTCGTCGGCTTCATTGTCGCAATTCTCTACCGGCCCCTGGCGGATGCCTTCGCGAACAACCCGGCGCTGAACGGCCTCATCGTCGCGGTTCTGTTCTTCGGCATCCTTTATTCGTTCAACCAGGTGCTGCGGCTTTACCCCGAAATTCGCTGGGTCAACGCTTTCCGCATCGCCGACCCCGGCCTGGCCATCGCCCACCAGCCCCGCCTCCTCGCCCCCATGGCAACGTTGCTGCGCGACCGCACCGGCGCCATTTCGCTGTCGACCGCTTCCATGGGGTCGATCATGGATTCGCTGGCCTCACGCCTGGACGAAGCCCGCGACACCGTCCGCTACCTTGTGGGGCTCCTGGTCTTTCTCGGCCTGCTCGGCACATTCTGGGGCCTTCTCGAAACCATCAAGGCCGTCGGCAACGTCATCGGCGAGATCGATACCAATGCTTCCGATACCGTTCAGCTGTTCGGCGATCTGAAGGCCGGTTTGTCGGCTCCCATGAAAGGCATGGGCACGGCTTTCTCCTCTTCCCTCCTCGGTCTTTCCGGTTCGCTGATCCTCGGCTTCCTCGAACTTCAGGCGAGCCATGCCCACAACCGCTTCTATAACGAACTGGAAGAATGGCTGTCCGGCATCACCGAAATCTCGCCGATCACCGACGCCAGCGACGGCGCCGTCAACCGTCAGCTCGCCGCAACGCTCTACGACATGCAGCGCGTGCTGGAGGAGTTGAACGTGCGCCTTGGCGAAGGCGCGCTCGCCAGCGCCCAAAACGACGCCGAACCGGTCAAGGATCTCGCCCGCGGCGTCAGCCAGCTCATCAACCAGATGCGCTCGGAACAAAAGATCGTCCGAGAGTGGGTCGACGAGCAGGCCTCCCAGCAGACCATCGTCACCGATACTCTTCGCGAACTCGCCCAGAACATCCAGCGGCGCGGGAGCTGACGGATGGCCCGAACACGGCGCGGCGCCGACTACGGTGAATTCTGGCCCGGATACGTGGACGCGCTGTCGACGCTGCTTCTCGTCGTCACCTTCCTCATGTCGATCTTCATGCTGGCGCAGTACTTCGCCACGCAGGAGTCGTCGGGCAAGGACACCGCCCTCAATCGCCTCAACCGCCAGATCGCCGAACTCACCAGCATCCTCTCTCTTGAACGCGGCAAGACCAAATCGGCCGAAGACGAACTCGCCGCCCTGCAGGCTTCGCTCGCCACCTTGCGCGAGGAAAACACCAAGTTGTCCGGCTTTGCGCTAAGCGGCGATGACGCCCAGAAGGCCGCCACGGAGCGCATTTCATCGCTCACCAGCGATCTCGAAAACCAGAAGGAAATCTCCAACGAGGCCCTCGCCAAGGTCGATCTCCTGAACCAGCAGATGCTGTCCTTGCGCCGCCAAATCGCCGCCCTCAACGAGGCGCTCGAAGCCAGCGAGAAGAAGGACCAGGAGGCCCAGGATCGCATCAAGGATCTCGGTTCGCGCCTTAATGCGGCCCTCGCCCGCCAGGTCCAGGAATTGAAACGCTACCGCTCGGATTTCTTCGGCCGCCTGCGCGAACTGCTTGCCGGGCGCAAGGATATCCGCGTTGTCGGCGACCGCTTCGTCTTCCAGTCCGAAGTTCTGTTTCCCTCCGGCAGCGACCTGATGACCCCGGAGGGGCTTGCGGCCATGGACCAATTGGCTTCGGCGATCATCGAGCTTGAAGGCCAGATCCCCGATGAGATCGAGTGGGCACTCCAGGTCGACGGCCACACCGACGTGCAGCCGATCAACACGCCCCAGTTCCCTTCGAACTGGGAATTGTCGACCGCTCGCGCCATGTCGGTTGTGCGCTATCTCATCTCGCGCGGCGTCCCGCCGAACCGGCTGGTCGCCGCCGGCTATGGCGAATTTGCGCCCCTCGAACGCGGCCGCGATATCGATTCCCTGCGCAAGAACCGCCGCATCGAGCTCAAACTGACGAACCGCTGACGAGCGCCAGCGTCCGCCATCCAACAAATAGCGCTGCCATTTCGCCACGAATTCTAAAAAACCATGTCGTCAACGCCAGTTGACGAAGAGAAAACTTGCACAAAGACAGTTGTTACCTAGGTTATTGTTTGGTTGCGATTATGCAGTAGCATCATATCAATGCCGCAACTGTCCCGTTGTCACGAGCTTGACAAATAACGGCGCGAATGCGGCAATGCAGTTCAAGATTGGTGCACCGCATCATCATCCGGTTTTAGGTGCCGCTGAAAGGGTCCAATGAACTATTATGCGTACGAGTTTGCGCACGCGCTGATCTCGCCCATGCGCATGGCAGCACAGGGCCTCAAGATGCAGATGCAAATGCCCTTCAACCCGATCGCGATGACCCCGATGGGCAAGTCGATCGCTGCTGCCATCGACGTGTTCGAGGGAATTACCCGCCGCTACGGCAAGCCAGACTGGAATATCAACGCAGTCCACATCGACGGCATCGACGTTCCCATCCGCATCGAAACCGTCCGCCGCAAGCCGTTCTGCAACCTGATCCATTTCGCCCGTGAGGAATGGGTCGGCAATGGCGAGGAACTGCCAAAGGTCCTGATCGTCGCGCCGATGTCGGGCCACTACGCAACGCTGCTTCGCGGCACCGTTGAAGCCATGCTGCCCGAACACGACGTCTATATCACCGACTGGATCGACGCCCGCGACGTCCCCGTCACCGACGGCCGCTTCGACCTCAATGATTACGTCGACTACGTCATCGAGTTCATCCGCCACGTCGGTATGCGCACCCACATCATCGCCGTCTGCCAGCCCGCGGTGCCGGTACTCGTCGCAGCCGGCTTCATGGCCGGCGAGGATGATCCCTACCAGCCGATGTCGATGACGCTGATGGGCGGCCCGATCGATACCCGCCGCAATCCAACCGCCGTCAACCAGCTCGCCGAGCAAAAATCGATGGACTGGTTCGAAAAGAACGTCATTTCGCTGGTACCCTTCCCCAACGCCGGCTTCATGCGGCGCGTCTATCCCGGTTTCGTACAGCTGACCGGATTCATGACCATGAACCTCGAGCGCCATGCCAAGGCGCACATGAACCTGTTCGAGGATCTCGTCAAAGGCGACTGTGACAGTGTCGCCCAGCACCGCGAATTCTACGAAGAGTATCTCGCCGTGATGGATCTGACCGCGGAGTTCTACCTGCAGACGGTCGAGACTGTTTTCCAGACGCACGCCATCCCTGAGGGAAGGTTCATGCATCGCGGCGAACGCGTCGATTGCTCCGCCATCCGGCGCACCGCGCTCCTCACCGTCGAAGGCGAGCGCGACGACATCTCAGGTCGCGGCCAGACCGAAGCCGCCCAGGATCTGTGCAGCAACCTTTCTTACGATGAGAAATTCCACTACGTGCAACCCGGCGTCGGCCATTACGGTGTCTTCAACGGCCGGCGCTGGCGCAGCGAGATCCAGCCGCGCATCCGCGACTTCATCCGCTCCACCGAGTTCCGCCGTGACCGCGGCGCGACGCTGGTCTCCAATGGCCACCACAACGGCCCCTATCAGTCGCTGCAGGCCCACGACGACGCCATCCCCGAATGGGACCGCGCCGACGTTTCCGGCATGAAGCACGGCTGAATTGGACTGGCCTGCAGGCTACTCGGCGGCTTCCAGCCCGAACTGCAATTCGGCAAGCCGCCCATAGAGGCCGCCGGCTTGCGACAGCGTTCGGTGATCGCCCACTTCGACGATGCGGCCGTCTTCGATGACGATGATGCGGTCGGCCTGCTTCACGGTCGCCAGCCGGTGCGCAATGACGAGCGTCGTGCGTCCCGCCATCACATCCTCCAGCGCCTTCTGCACATCCTGCTCGCTTTCCGCATCGAGCGCGCTGGTGGCTTCGTCGAGCAGCAGGATCGGCGATTCGCGCAGCAACGCCCGCGCCAGGGCGATGCGCTGGCGCTGCCCGCCCGACAGCGTCACCCCGCGCTCGCCCAACTGCGTTGCATACCCCTCCGGCAACGCCCGGATGAACTTGTCGGCATGAGCCGCTCGTGCTGCCGCCTCGACATCCTCGAGCGACGCCCCCGGCGTGCCATATCGGATGTTTTCGGCGACGGTATCGGCGAACAAGGCGACGTCTTGCGGCACCAGCGCCATGCGCGCGCGCACCTCGTCCACGTCCGCCTGCCTGATATCGACGCCATCGACCCGGATCACCCCGCTAACTGGATCGAAAAAGCGAAGCAACAGGCTGAATATCGTCGACTTGCCCGCCCCTGACGGTCCGACCAAAGCCACCGTCTCACCGGCCGCGATCTCGAATGAGACATCGTTGAGCGCGGCATCGCCCGGACGTGAGGAATAATGAAAACTGACGTTCTCGAAAACCACTTGCCCGCGCGGCGGCCTGGGCAGCCCAACCGGCTTTTCCGGAGAGCGGATTTCAGGCGCGACCGCCAGAAGCTCCATCAGCCGTTCGGTCGCCCCTGCTGCCTGGCTCATCTCGCCCCAGACTTCGGCAAGTTCGGCAAGCGCGCCCGCAGCAAAGACGGCATAAAGCACGAACTGGCTGAGCCGCCCGGCACTCATTTCGCCCGATACGACGGACGAAGCGCCATACCACATCACCGCGACAATGCTCGTCGTCACGAGCCCGATAGCCACCGCCGTCAGGCCGGCGCGCGCGACAAGCCGCTCCCGCGCGGCCTGAAATGCTGCTTCGACGGCCACGCCATAGCGTCGCGAGACTTCCCCCTCGTGGCCGAACGCCTGCATGGTGCGCACCGCCGACAGGTTTTCGGCAGCATAGGCCGACGCCCCCGCGAGACTGTCCTGGGCTTCGCGCGATTTCTTGCGCACAACTTTGCCGTAAGCCATCAGCGGCAGCACGATCGCCGGGATCGCCACCAGCACGAGTAGCGAGAGCGTCCAACTCGTCACCAGCATCATGACGAGCGCACCGACGAGCATGATCGTATTGCGCAGGAGCTGGCTGAGCGCCGTTCCGGCCGCCGCCTTGATCTGCGTCGTATCGGCCGTCAACCGGCTCATCATCTCGCCGGAATGCGAGCGCTCGAAAAACGCCGGGCCGAGCCGGGCCAGATGCGCGAAAACATCGGTGCGCAGATCCGAGACGACCCGCTCACCGAGCCAGTTGACGAAATAGAAGCGTGAAGAGCTCGCCAGCGCCAGCACGATCCCGATTACGATCAGCATCACGAAGTACTGGCCGATCAGCGTATGGTCCGTGCCGGTGAACCCGTGATCGATCATGCGGCGCACCGCGAGCGGAATGCTCAGCATTGCCAGCGCCGAACCCACCAGGGCAACGCCGGCACCTGCCAGCACCCCCGGATAGCGCAACACATAGGGTTTCAGGCCCATCAACGGCTTCAACGAGCGGCGTTTGGCGGCGGCTTCAGCCTGACTGGAATTTTCGTCGTGCTTCTTCAATGGGACGAACTCTTTGATATGATTGGAAAGGACGCGGCAAGCTGCGGAGAGGATGCCCAACCTTAACCCACCCGGCAAGGCAGCCGTCCTCGAAACTTCTAACTGCTTTAAGGACAAAACGCCCCGCCCGCGCCGATTTTTCATCTCGCCGCCTTGTTTCTTCGCACGTTTCGGACTATTGAACCGGCTTGAATTCCTTGCAAGACAGGCGAACCCGATGCCTCGGCCAGGGCTTGCGGCCCGACACCGGTCCGTGGGCGTTGGCTTCACAGCCGTCGAAGGCATCCTCAAGTTGGACGATACGCAATGAACAAAGATCCCGAATTCCACCCGCATTACCACCAGGTCAAGGTGGTCATGACCGACGGCACCGAGTTCATGACGTACTCGACCTACGGTCAGGAGGGCGACACAATCACCCTCGACATCGACCCCAATTCGCATCCGGCCTGGACCGGCGGCGACCAGAAACTCATGGACCGCGGCGGCCGCCTGAGCCGCTTCAAGAAAAAGTTCGAAGGCCTCTTCTGAGCCTCGGCTTCAGTCCAGAAACGCCAAAAGGCCCGGAAATCGCTCTGGGCCTTTTTGTATACCGGTGCTGTGCAACCTGAAGCGTCATCCCCGCGCAGGCGGCAGCCGAACCGCCCCACCACCGTCATCCCACACACGCCGGGGCCGAACCACCCCCACCACGTCATTCCCGCGAAGGCGGGACCCAATCAAATCACAAGAAGCCGCCATATCTCGGCCTGAAGACGTCGGTTGCCGGCTCCGCAAAAATGACTGCAAGGCTAATTCCCGAACGCCTGCCGCAGCATGTTCAACTGGGCGGCGACGGGATTGCTGATCGGTAGTTCATCCAGCCCGTCAGCGCCGCTGGAATTCTCCGAAGTCACTGCCCGGTCGAGCTTCACGATGCGGTCGTGCAGCGCGAAGCTGCGCTCGATGAGATCCTGCAGCGATGCGGGTAACTCCTCGAAGCGCTTGATGTGACCTGGACGCCCGAGCGCCTTCAGCTTGACGCGCTGGCGCTTGCGCTTGGCCTCGTCGGCGTCGATTTCCCCCTCTTTCAGGGCGCGACGGATCAACAACCAGGAGGCGAGGTCGAGGAGCCGCGTCGTCAGCCGCATGCTTTCGGTTGCATAGAGGACGGAAAGCGGCGGCTTTAGAGCCTTCGACTCGCGCCGACCCAACCCGTCGAGATAGGCGGCGACTTCTTCGACGAGGCCCATACCTTCCCGGAACACCGCATCGAATTGTCCCGAGGCCTCGAACCTTTCGCCAAACGACACCGTCACCCGGTCTGCCGCCAGGCCATTCTGCACGCTTCTAAACTCGCTCATGTCACACAACGCTACTTGAGTTACCGGACCCATTACCAAGATTACGCGGAAAACATAAATCCGGATAGTTAACAACAAGGCCCAAAACGAGGCAGTTTTCAACTTCTCCCCATCTTGCCTGCAAGAAGGGCGCCTTTGTTGTCTCGAAAGGCTGATCCGCGCTTGCAACGCGGGCCGCTCCGACAGTCGCCAATCGATGGGCCAGCCGCCGGCCAGCCGCCGTATCTTTGCATCTGGCACCAACACGCGCTTGCCCAGTGTTGGGCCCCAAAAAAGCGCCAACACGGGCTTGCCCAGTGCGGCATCGCGCAGGTCTGAACGGTGCCGGATGCCGAGACCGAAGGCAATGGCCCCGCGAACCGCACCAACTGTCGTATCGTTGCATCTGGCGCCAACACGCGCTTGCGCAGTGTTGGGCCGAACAAGAGAGCGCCAACACGGGCTTGCCCAGTGTTGGGCCGAACAAGAGAGCACCAACACGGGCTTGCCCAGTGTTGGGCCCAATAAAAAAGGAGCCGCAAGCGCAAGCGCCGGCGGCTCTTTAGTCAACAGGGAGGCGTCAAAACGAAGGTGGCGAACCACCCTCACAATCCAGAAGACTGGATAAGCCTCAACCTAACCCGTGATGCTTAAGGAAGGCTTACTGAACAGGCGTTTTTTGGGATGCGGGGGAGGCGCCACAAAGGTTGTAGCGGCGTCCCGGTCACGCGTCCGAAGACCGACACCCATACCTGGTCAGGGGACATATGAAGAGTAACCCTTGAGCCGGCCATCGCGGTGAAGAATGGCAGGCGTGGGCGGTTTCTCGAGACTTGTCCGGATCCCCGCCTTCGCGGGGATGACGGATGCGGGTGCCCCTGCGCGGGAGGCTGCTGATCCGCATGCAAATTAGCGGGCCTCATTAGCGGCAAATCGCCTGGCAGGACCGGGCTTGATGCCAACGACCTGCTGCTACCCTTGAAACAGCCGCGCTGCAGCATCGGCCTGCGCCTTCTTTTTCGCGGCCTCCGTTTCGACGCGCGCGATCTCGCCCTGAAGCGCAACGATACGCTCCTCGAGCTCCGCAATCCCAAGGTTCGACAGGTCCTCGCCGACTGTCACGGTTGCCGGCTTCTTCGTGGGTTCGTCCCAATCCATGCTGCACCTCTTGCGCTCGTGAAATCATTGCAGCCATCGTCCAACGCCTTGGCCAACCGGGTCAACCGCGGCCATGGAGAGTGCGTGCCGGGCAAACCCGCAGACCGATAGGCTTCAACCGCCCGGCCCACCCAAGAACGCACGCCGATTTCGATTGCCGGTCAAGATTGCGCAGCGGAATGGCATCCATACGGCCCCGACCTGCGCGTCTCACGTAGTGTCGGAAAATCTTTAGAAATCATGCTCGGGCCGCCAATCCGAGAGCGCGAGACGGATGCCGCCCAGGGCTGCGAATGCCGCTTCGCGGCACGTCAGCACGACGACCTGATGCCGCACGGCGGCAATCTGCAACGCCGCGAACATCTGCCCGATGCGCTCCGCGTCGCTGTAGACGAGCGGATCGTCAAGGATGATCGGAAGCGCTTCCCCGCAATCGGCAATCAGCCGCGCATAGGCAAGCCGCACCACAATCCCGAGCTGTTCCTGCGTCCCATCGCTGAGCATGTCGATCTTTTCGAGCCCTCGGCCAACCCGTTCCAGTCCCTCGAGGCCGAAGCCTTCCGCAAAGCGCGCACGCGCCCCGCCGAACACCGCCGAAAGATAGGGCCCGACCCGCTCCTGCAACGGCGCCAGAAGCCGGTCGCGCGCATTCTGACGTGCTGCGTCCAGCGCGTCGCTCAAAAGGTTCAACGCATCGATCTCGGCCTCGATTTCACCGACGTCGGCAGCCGCGCGTTGCAACTCGCCTTCAAGCTCGGCGACCCGCCGTCCAAGACCGCTATCGCCCGCCATCTCGATGCGGGCGCTCGCAGCCGAAATTGCTTCCCGCAGGCGCCCCGATTCCAAGCGAGCCGCTTCCACCGCCAGGCTCGACTCGCCGGCGCGCCGGCTCAGGGCCTCAAGGGCATCGTCATCAGGCAGCACCTCTTCCAACGCGGCCGCCTTGCGCACCGCATCGGCAAGTTTCTCGTCCGCCTCCCTGCCGCGCGCCTCAAGCTCTGCTGCCTGTGTCTCCCGCTCGTGCGGCGCTCCCAACAACCGTTCCAGTTCCTCGATCCGCTGGCGCCGGGCAGCCGCCGCCGCTTGCACTTCCGCGAGGCATTTTGCCGAAGCCTTCTGCGCCGCCGCGCACTCAGGATATGCCCGCCGTGCCGCATCGAGTTGCTCACTAACCTGCTGCAGACGAGCGCCAATCTCTTCCACGGACAGCCCGCCAGCATCGTCGTTGCCGGCATCCTCCAACCGGCCGAGCTGGTTTTCGAGATCGCCGACATCCGAGCGCAGCGAAGCTGTGCCGTCGGGTGCGAGCCCTCGAAGTTCGGCGATTGCCGATGCCAGCCGCCGGTCGCGCTTCTGCCGCTCGCCATAGCGCGCCTGCGCTTCTGCCACGTCGCCGGCGCCCAATTCGCCAAGCAGACCGTCACGTTCCGCCACGAGCGAGGCGGAACGCACTAGGAGTTCATCGCGTCCTTCACCGTCACCGGCTGCGATTTCGATACGCCCGACGCCGGAAATCTCTAGGACGAGCATCTCGCGGACACGCATGCTGGCGCCATCGGCCAGCGCCGCGCCATCCGCAAGTATCGGTTGCCGTGCCCCCGCCTCATAGACGATCTGCACCGTCGGACTTTCCGCCGCGATACGCCCTTCGGCCAGTAGATGCTGATGCTCCAAACGCTGCAAACGGTCGATACGTTCGCCGGTCACCGGGTCCGATCGCATGCGCTCGGTGTCTTCGGCGATCACGCGGTCGAGCCGCCCGGCCGCCTCCAGCACGCGCGACTTTTCTTCGAGTTTCGCCGACAGCTCCACCCTGCTGCGCGAAACCTGCAGCCTGCGCTCCTCTTCGCGCAACCGCTCGCCATCGCCGCGCACCTTTTCGTAGGCCGCCTGCGCGTCGTCCGCCGCCTGCATCAACTCGGGCAGCCGGGCATCGTCCTGATCGATACCAGCCGTCAATTCGGTGAGCCTTGCCGCTTTGACGTTGAAATCGGCAAGTGCGGTTTGCGCTGTCTTCTGTTCGTTGCTGCAGAACTGGACCGCCTCCTTGGCCTGCCGCACACGCAGCCGTTGCCGCTCCGCCTCCTCGACCGCTGACTGGGCCGCCTTGGCCTTCGATACCAGGGCCGCAAGCTGCGTTGCATCCCCGATCTGGCCGAAGCGGACCTGGAGTTCTTCGAGTTCCCGTTGCGAGCCTTCCACGCTGGCGAGCGCGCCGCGTTCGGCCTCCAGCTGCTTTTGCGCCTCGCCCTGTCGCTCCAGCGCCACCGCATAGCGGCTGCCCTTTCTCGGACCGCGAGTCGTCACGAGTTCGCCGAGCTGTTCGGCAACTCGCGCGCGCACCGCATCCGCGATCCCGCTGCCGCTCATCGCGCCGATTTCGGATTCGATTGCCGCCATCAACGCGCCGCGCTCGCCTCGGACATCGGGCTGCGGCGCCACCAGCGACTCTTTCTGCCCGACCCAGACGAGTCCGTGCGCACCGAACCCGGATGCTTCCGACTGCAGCAACTCGCTGAGCATCTCGTCGGCCTCGCTGTTGCGGGCGAGGATCGTCTCGCTTTCCAAGTCGATGAGCTGGGCGCGCGGACCCCTGCCGAAGCGTTTAGTGATCCGCCACGCCTTGCCGCCGAGTTCGAGGTCCGCCTCGATCAGCGGCTGCCCGCCGCTGTAGGGCGTCAACCGGCCGACAGCATCGCTTTTCGAGCTGTGCTTGACGTTGAGCACCAGCCGCAATGCCCGAAACAGCGTCGACTTGCCCAATTCGTTCGGGCCGGCCAGCACATCGAGGCCGCCTGAAAAGCCTTCGACGGCAATAGGTTTCTCGAACCGCCCGACTTCGCGAACGCGCACCGCCTTGATCTTCATGCGCCCCCCGCCGTCTCCCGGCGCGTCAGGATCGCAAGGCGGACCAGGGCCGCAGCCGCCGCCGGCTGCCGCTCATCGCTTTTCTCGGCGGCCAGATTGCCAAGGAACCGGGCCGCATCGCCAAGTTCCTCGCTCACGGAAAACAAATAGAGATCGTCGTCATCGGCGCGCGGCAGCAGCCCAGTCGTGTCCGCTTCGAGGTACTGCACCCTCGCCTCGAAATCAGCGCACCACCGCTCGACATCGGCGATCTCGTCGAGCCGCACACGCCCAACGAAGCGCAACCGCAACACCAGATTGCCGCTATCGACCGACAGTGCCGCAAGCTCCCGTCCGATGCCCGCCAGTTCGCCGGCGCCGCTGATTTCGAATTCCCGCTTCGCCCACACCAAGGCGCTGCTGGCGATCGCCTGTACCACGGGCGCCGCGCCGCCACCTTCGAGCGCGACCGCCAGAACGGAACCGGGAACGTTGTCGGGAAACCTGTCCGGCTCGGGCGTTCCCGAATACCACGTCCGCGCGTTGATCTTCGCAAAACCGTGCCAGTCGCCCAGCGCCAGATAGTCGAGCCGGGCCTTGGCGGCGCGATCCGGATCGATCGACACGGCACTTTCCTGCGCGCTGCCGAACCCTTTGATGGATCCATGCGCAAGGCCGATCCGCAGTGTGCCGGCCGGCGTCGCCGCCGCATCCATCCACGCCGTCGGATCGCCGCTCAGGCTGCGCGCCGTCAGCGGCGCCGGCAGCAGGAACACGCCAGGCTCCATCTCGACCATATCGGGCGTATCGAGAATCCGGATATTTGCCGGCACTCCCTCTGCCCGCAGCCGCTCCCACACGCCCTTCGCCCGTGCCGGATCGTGATTGCCCGGGATGAGCCACCATGTCAGATCACGAGCCTGCTCCATGCGGTGCATGGGTTGCATCAACGTCTTGAGCGGCACGCTTTGCGCGTCGTAAATGTCGCCAGCAACCATGACGTGACGCGCGCCGTGCTCGCGAGCTTGTCCAGCGATACGGTCAATGACCGCCAGCCGCGCTCCTTCCAGCCGGCCGGCCACCCGCTCCTCGAAATTGCGGAACGGCTTGCCGATCTGCCAATCGGAGGTGTGAATGAAACGAAACGTCAAATTGCCGGCCTCCTGCGCCACGATCCTTGCAGCGAATCTTTCCAGAATAGAGTTCTCATTTTGTTCTTCAAAAAGTCAAGACGCGATTGAGGCTTTTCGACAGCTCATTGCGGCTATCATGGCGAGCCACCCCGCAGGCAAATCGAGGTCCCATGCCGACTGCTCAGTTGCCGACCCCGGATATCGAGACGATCGTCGTCGGCGGCGGCGTCGTCGGCTTGGCCGCCGCCCGCAGCCTCGCTGCTCGCGGTATGGAAGTCATGCTGATCGAGCGCCATGATCGTACCGGCACCGAAACCTCCTCGCGCAACTCCGAGGTGATCCACGCCGGGCTCTATTATCCCAAAGACAGCCTTCGCGCGCGGCTCTGCGTCGCCGGCCGACACCAGCTCTACGAGTTTGCCGCCGAGAATGGCGTCGCAGTCAATCGTTGCGGCAAACTCGTCGTTGCCACCGGCGAGGAAGACCTCGCCTCCCTCGAGCGGATTGCCCAGCGGGCGCAAGCGAATGGCGTCTGCGACATCGCCATGCTCGATGGTGCCGCCGCCCAACGCCTCGAGCCGGAAGTCGCCTGTATCGCCGCCCTGCATTCGCCTTCGACGGGAGTCATCGACTCCCATGGCCTGATCACGGCGCTCGAAGGCCATCTCACCGCTGGCGGCGGCAGCATCGTGCTGTCCACCGAAGTGACGTCCATCGCAGTGCGTCCTGACGGTCTCTACGCGGTGACGGCCCTGAGTACCGGCAGCAGCGCGGAACGCACAACCGCCCAAACGACAATTACCGCGAAAAATCTCGTGCTCGCCGCCGGCCTCGCAGCGAGCGATGTCGCAAAGTCGCTGAAGAGGAGTTGGCGCAGCGGCTACGTCTGCCCGGCGACGTATCTCGCCAAGGGCCACTATTTTACGCTTGCCGCCCGCGCCCCATTCTCGCGCCTCATCTATCCGCTCCCAACCGGCGCCTGGCTTGGCATCCACCTCACCCTCGATATCGCCGGCCAGGCCAAGTTCGGCCCCGACCTGACATGGATCGAGTCCCTCGATTACGCTTTCGAGGATCAGGACGGCGAACGCCGCCGCCGGTTCGTGAGCGAAATTCGCCGCTATTGGCCGAGCCTGCCGGCCGGCGCGCTGCAGCCCGGCTACACCGGCATCCGACCGAAGATCTACGCGCAGGGCGAGCCGCCAGCCGACTTCGCCATTCACGGCCCCGCCACCCACGGGCGCGACCGCCTCGTTGCGCTCTACGGCATCGAAAGCCCCGGCCTGACCTCGTCCCTTGCGATCGGCGATTACGTTGCCGACATGCTGCTGGGCCCATCGCGCGGCTGACACGGCTAACTCTTGTGGCCGGTGTCGAGGCGGCGTTCCAGCCACACCGAATAGCGACTCATGCCGAAGCAGAACATCCAGAACACGAACGCCGCAAACACATAGCCGGTAGCTGCCGTCTGCGGCGAGAACCACTTCGCATCCGAAGAAATCCCCTGCTGCACGATGCCGAGCAGATCGAAGACGCCGATGATCAAGACGAGGCTGGTATCCTTGAACAGCGCAATGAAGGAATTGACGATTCCTGGGATGACGAGCTTCAAGGCCTGCGGCAGTACGATCAGCCCCATCTTCTGCGGATAGCTGAGCCCCAGCGCATCTGCCGCCTCGAACTGTCCGCGCGGGATCGCCTGCAATCCGCCGCGCACGACTTCCGCAAGATACGCCGCCGAGAACAGCGCCACCCCGATCAGCGCCCGCAGAAGTTTGTCGAAGGTCACGTTTTCCGGCAGGAACAACGGCAGCATCACGGAGGCGAAAAACAACACCGTCACCAGGGGTACGCCGCGAACGAACTCGATAAAGCCGATGGCCAGCCATCTGATCAGCGGCAGTTCGGATCGCCGCGCCAGCGCCAGGATGATACCGATCGGAAACGATGCAGCGATCCCGACGCATGCAACGACCAGCGTCACGAGCAGCCCGCCCCACATCTCGGTCGCGACGTTTTCGAGCCCAAGCCATTCCGCGCCGGTCAGCAGAAAGAAGGCGATGACCGGAAACACGACGAGCATGTAGATCGAAAGCCACAACTTGCCGCCGACGCCCGGCAGCATCAACGGCACGAGACCGGCGAGCGCCAGCATATAGGTGAGATTGACGCGCCAGATCTCCTCGCCGGGATATCGTCCATACATGAACAGCTGGAACTTGTGCGCAACGAACGGCCAGCACGCCCCCGCGCCCGCAACCCGGCAGGTCGAGCCGTCGCTGCCGCTGAAGACCGCGCGCAGCACCGCCCAGTCGAGCACGCTCCACACAAGCCACACCGAGATCATGGCCCCAACGAGTGTCAGGATCGAATTTCCCCACGACGAGAAAAGGTTCGCCTTCAGCCATCCAATAACGCTGATGGTCGGCAATTCCGGCCGCAGCTTGAACGTGCCGTTGGTCATCGCTGTCTCACCGCTCCACGATCGCGACGCGCGCATTGAACCAGTTCATGAACGCCGACGTGAGCAGGCTCAACACGAGATACACCGACATCGTGATGAGGATCACCTCGACGGCCTGATTGGTCTGGTTGAGCACCGTGCCGGCAAAGACCGAAACGAGATCGGGGTAGCCGATGGCAACCGCCAGCGACGAGTTCTTGGTCAGGTTGAGGTACTGGTTCGTGAGCGGCGGGATGATCACGCGCAACGCCTGCGGGATCACGACGAGGCGCATGATCTGGCCATCGTGCAGACCGAGCGCCGCCGCAGCCTCGCGTTGGCCTTTCGGTACCGCCAGGATGCCGCTGCGCACGATTTCGGCGATGAAGGCCGCTGTGTAAAGCGACAGACCGGCCAGCAGCGCGATGAACTCCGGCTGCACGACAACCCCGCCCTTGAGATTGAAGCGGCCCGCCTCGGGATAATCGAACGACAGCGGAGTTCCTGCCAGGAAGAACGCGACGAGCGGAATGCCGATGACGAGAGCGATCGCAGGCAGCAACGCGCTGTTGGCACGCCCCGTCAGGAGGCGCTGCCGGCGCGCCTTCCAATACACTAGCAAAGCACCGGCCAATCCGCCGATCAAGCCAAGGACGAACAGCCATGTGCCCTCGCCCCAGATCGGCGCCGGAAAATACAGACCACGGGTATTGAGGTAGCTTGAAAACGGCAGCTCTACGCTGTTGCGCGGCGACGGCAGCGTCTTCAACACGCCGAAGTACACCGCGAACAGCATCAGCAGCGGCGGAATATTGCGCAGCGTCTCGATATAGACCGTTGCCAGCGTGGCGATCAGCCAGTTACCCGACAGCCGCGCAACTCCGACGATGAAGCCGACGACGGTTGCAAGCACGATCCCCACCACGGCGACAAGCAGCGTGTTCAGAAGCCCGACGAGAAACGCGCGAGCGTATGTCATGGTGTTGGTATAGGCGATCAGCGACTGCGAGATATCGAACCCGGCGGTGTTGTCGAGGAAGTCGAAACCCGACGCGATCCCCTGGGCCTCGAGGTTGCGGATCGTATTGTCGACTATCCCGGCGACGAACCAGACGAGCAGCAGCGCAACGATTGCTTGCAGAGCCAGCCCGCGCGCCTTCGGATCGTAGACATAACCGGATAGCGAGCGTGGAACCTTTGCCGGGGAAGGCCGCTTCGACGGTCTCTTCAACGCTCCACCCCTCCTTGGTGCCCATCCGCTGCGGAATAAGTGCGCCGCCAAGCCGGCAAGCAATCCCCGACGCAGGCTCGGCCACAGCGTCACAATTCTAGCGCATCATCCGACGATACGCGATCGCTTCTCGCAATCGGATGGTCGGATAATTATGGTTCCGACATTTGCGCTTAGATCTGCTGCAACGGGACGCAAATGTCGGAACTGGAACACTAGCGGATAGGCGGCGCGTACTGCAGTCCGCCGTCTTTCCACAGCGCGTTCTGTCCCCGCGCAATGCCGAGCGGCGAACCGGCGCCGACGTTGCGGTCGAACGACTCCCCATAGTTCCCGACCAGCTTGATGATCTGGTAGGCCCAGTCGTTGTCGAGTCCGATGGCCTGGCCGAATTCGCCTTCCACGCCGAGCAGCCGGCGGATTTCCGGGTTCTTTGAATCCTTCATCTGGTCGACGTTCGCCTGCGTGACGGCAAGTTCCTCCGCGTTGATCATGGCATAGAGTGTCCAGCGCACGATATTGGCCCACTGCGCGTCGCCCTGGCGCACGACGGGCCCGAGCGGTTCCTTCGAAATGATCTCGGGCAGCACGATGTGGTCGGCCGCATTGCCGAGCGTCAGGCGGATCGAATAGAGCTGCGAGACGTCGGTGGTGAAGGCATCGCAGCGGCCGGCGTTATAGGCTGCAAGCACTTCCGGAAGCTTTTCGAACACGACCGGATCGTACTCGATCTTGTTCGAACGGAAGTAGTCGGCCAGGTTCAATTCGGTCGTCGTTCCGGTCTGCACGCAGATGCTCGCCCCCGAAAGCTCTTTCGCGGAAACGACATCGAGCGACTTCTTCACCATGAAGCCCTGGCCATCGAAATAATTGATACCCGCGAAGCTCAGACCAGCCGACGTGTCCCGGCTCATCGTCCAGGTCGTGTTGCGCGACAACACGTCGATCTCGCCGGACTGCAATGCTGTGAAGCGTTCCTTGGCGGTCAGCGGCACGAACTTGATCTTATTTGCGTCCTTGAAGATCGCTGCCGAGACGGCGCGGCACAAATCGACATCGAGTCCCTTCCACGTACCCGAATCGTCGGGCGCGCTGAAACCGGCAAGGCCCGTGTTGACGCCGCATTGCAGTTGTCCGCGCGACTTGACTGTATCGAGCGTGCTCGTCTGCGCGCTGGCCTGGTCGGCCAGTTGGCCCGCACCGGCTAGCAAAGCCAGACAACCCGCAAACCAATACTTCATGCGATTTTTCCTCCCCATTTAAGGGTGTTGCGATGACTTCGGCGCTACGATTGCGCCAGTTTCAAAGGTGGTGGGCTCGGCCGCTCTCCCGCAATCCTCCTGAACGGTGAACAGATAAGGCGACGTGCGTATGGCTACAACAGGTCAGTGCGCCAGGATCTGGGCAAGAAACTCCTTCGTCCTTGAAGAACGGGGGTTTGCGAAGAATTCCGCCGGTGCCGCTGCCTCGACGATCTCCCCTTCGTCCATGAAAATCACCCGGTCCGCAACCGCCTTCGCGAACCCCATTTCGTGGGTCACGCATAACATCGTCATGCCCTGTTCGGCCAATGCGATCATGACGTCGAGAACCTCCTTTACCATCTCCGGGTCAAGCGCCGAAGTCGGCTCGTCGAACAGCATGATCTTGGGGTTCATGCACAGCGCCCTCGCGATGGCGACACGCTGCTGCTGGCCGCCGGAAAGCTGGCCGGGATATTTGTCGGCCTGCTCGGGAATTCGCACGCGCTCGAGATACTCCATTGCAAGGCGCCTCGCTTCGGCTCGCGGCATCTTGCGGACCCATTGCGGCGCCAGACAGAGATTGTCGAGCACGCTCAGATGCGGAAACAGATTGAAGCTTTGAAAGACCATGCCGACTTCGGAGCGTATCGTATCGATCTTCCTCAGGTCGTCGGTGAGTTCATTGCCGTCGACGACGATGCGTCCGCTTTGATGCACTTCGAGACGGTTGATGCATCTGATTAGCGTCGACTTGCCCGATCCCGAAGGTCCGCAGATCACGATGCGCTCGCCGCGCGCGACTTCGAGGTTGATGTCCTTCAGGACGTGAAAGTCGCCATACCACTTGTTGACGTCGACCATCTCGATGGCCGCAGATCCCCGAAACTGCTCGCGGACGCTGGATTGCGAATTGCCGAGTGGTTTCGCCATGACGTGTCGAGCACTCCTTTTGCGTTGCGGGTGTTCCGGTTCCGAATTCGCTTCCCGATGCAGCAGATCTCAGAGGGCACTGCCCAATGAGCGACATCTCGAGCCGGCGTCACCAACCTATAACCGCAAACCGCGCGAGGCCAGCCCCGTGCGCGCCGGGGGCCACTGTCAACCTTGAAGGACGCTGCGCGCGAGCATGACGCTATCGCCCGCCACGCCCTTGATGACTTTGCGCAACTTGAACCCATTTCGCAGGTAGAATGGAATGTTGCGCGAATTGTGCCCGGTAACGAGGTGCACGCCGCCGACTCCTGCCCGTCGCAGATCGGCGATAAATGTTGCTATCAGGCGCGACCCGATACCGCCGCTGCGAGCACCTTCTGCAACGTTGACGTGAAAATGTGCAGGATACTTCGCCGTCTCCTCCGCGATCACCTTGAAATAGTCGATATCGGAAAACCGCGCAGTGCGCGCCGGGTCCTCGATCGCCCCCGCCAGATATCCGGCGAGGCGGTCGCCGCGAACTGCGACGTAGAACCACTCGCGGTCATGATCGAGATAGCGTCCGAGCCACCGTTCGCGAAACGTTGACCGCGCGGCTTCGCCGGCAAAGTTTTGCGTGGCGCTTGAAGTGAAGAAAATCTCATCGAGCTGATCCGCGAAGTCCGCGAGCGGCGGCATCTCCGCCAGCCTCGCAATCTTCGTTTCCAAACCAGCATTGTCGAGATCGCCAGTCATCGCACTCCGGCAGGTTTTCCAGTCGGTCTGGAAATTCTACGAGCCCGACGATGCTTTCGCCAGTCTGTCGCGGAATTCTTGCGGCAGGTCGTTTGGAACGTAGACCGGCGAGCCGCTGGCGTCATCGCGTTTCAGGGCAGTGAAGCGCCCATAGTTGGGGCTGAAGGGCTCGGTGGGATCGTCGACCTCAGGCTTGCGGGCCAGCGGCGGAGCGGCTTGCGCTTCCATGCCGTCATCCTCGATCTCGACGCGCCGAGGCTCATGTTGCTGTCGATAGCCGGCAACACGCGCCGGTACATCGGCCTGTCCGGATGGCTGGTACACCGGAGCCCGCACGTACGTTGGCGCACGCGAAGCGCATCCGGTCACCGAAAGTACGGCCACCAGCCCGAAAGCGACACCAATGTAAAAGCTTTTCCTCGCCGGCACCGGACCGGGAGGGTACGCAAATCTCGACACAACCAACGCTCCTGCAAATACGCAACGCAACTAGCCGGAAGCGAACCACGACTCCTCCTAAGAACACCTTAACGACCGAACTGGAATCATACGTTTAGAACACTTGGCAGCCTTCGAAGGCTGCTTGCCTGCCGATATCGATCACGCGGTTCCAATATCAGTCACGCAATTGCGATGAGCGGCTGGCGACCTCTTCAACAGATCGTTGCAATAAAGTGATGCAATTACTGAAGCGTCGGGTTTGTCGCAAATCTTTCTCAAGACTCTGATCGGCACAAGCCTAAGGCGGCCCCACGAAGACAACCCAAAAAAACATATTAAAACACTGAAATAAAACAGTTTTTCACGTCTCGACGCCTCCTTGCGTGACCCTCGAAGTATCTTGACCATTGGCTCTCATCCAAGTGAGATGGCCTTACCGCCAAGTGATTTCTTTTTCCAAAATCTCGGCCTTACATTTCGTTGTGCCAGACGAAAACCTGGCTTCGCCGATTTAAAATTAAATGCTTCGGCGAGCAAAAACGTTGAACCGCAATAAAAGGAATTAGGCCATGAACACCCTTTTCACCGTTCTCGCAGCCGCAGCCCTCTTCGCCGCGACCTCCGCCGTCCAGGCCGGCACCGCCAAAGACTTCTTCGAGAAGCAGCAGCTCTATGGAGAAAATGCACCGACGGACATTTTTACCGAACAGCAGTTCTACGGCGAAAACACACCGACCGACATCTTCACCGAGCAGCAGTTCTACGGCGAGAACCTCGATACGCGCTCGTAAGTTCGAAGAGCGAAAAACTCCAATGCGTACACGAGTTGCGACGGAGATCACCTTTGTCTATCACACCGGCAATCTCCGTCGCGTTTCAGTGCTAGTGAGGCGTCACGCCTTAGTTGACCGATGGTGCGGCGAGGTTTGAGTCAACTAAGGCGCGATAAACGCCTCACTAAGCCATTGATGTTGCTAGTGGCCCTGATGTCGCGCCAAAATCGGACGA
>Ga0180009_10002562_pt1 | contig 21350 bp, 23 predicted proteins | sample OS_PC_MetaG_FD_123537 | JGI IMG/M metagenome (GOLD analysis project Ga0180009, IMG submission 123537) | Groundwater microbial communities from the Aspo Hard Rock Laboratory (HRL) deep subsurface site, Sweden - OS_PC_MetaG | ecosystem: Environmental > Aquatic > Deep subsurface > Groundwater...
CCGTCAACACCAGAGCCGCACGCCTCGACTTTCCCGCCATGGTTGCCTCCATGCGTGAGTCGGAACAGGACCATGGCAAGTATAGCTCATTACGTAACGTTATTGTTGGAACGTACTACTAGTAGCGCTTGAGCAGCTTCCAGATTGCGCGGTGCACGACGTGAGGGCTGGCTGTCGGGGCCAGGTACATCACCGCGCAGCTCCCCGTCTCGACTGTGGCGCCGCGGCTCTTCGCGAGTTCGACGGCCTCCGGCGTGTCCGTCATCTGATGGATCCAGAGGTGGTCGAACCCTCGATCCAGCGCCGCCGCCACGACTTCGGCGGTCTTCTCCTTGGCCACCTCGATGATCGCGGCCTCGGCGTCCTCGGGAACCTCTGCCAGTGAGCTCAGGTACCCCTCCCGGCCGCCCGCGAGGTCCACCGCGTAAACCGTCTTGTTGTGGTCGAGAAGGTACTTATGGGTGAACTTGGGGAACTTCTTGCTGGTGGAGTCGCCCACTAGTGCGAAGCGCTGTCGTTCGAAGAACTCAGACTTGCCGGACACCACGCCCTCCTCTGTTGCTCGATCGAGCCTATCTGCCGGTAAGTATCCCTCATGGCATCGCCGGCTGCGCCGCCGGGTGTCGGTTGCTGGCGCGGACACGGTGGGGCACGGTAGGATGGGCTGATTCATCTTGTCGACTGCGACGCGGCCTTGACATCGAGGTGACTCCACGGGGGCTCAAGACTTCACACCTGCGCGCGGTCGCGTACACTACGCGTGGTTCGTGCTTGCGGCGGCGACCCTCGCCGTCTTCGGGTCGCTCGGGTTAGCCCGCTTCGGCTACACGGTCGTTCTGCCCTCTATGCAGGCCGGGCTGGGCCTCGACAACACTCAGGCCGGAGGACTCGCGACAGCCAACCTCCTGGGCTACTCCGCGCTGGCGCTCCTGGGCGGCGCGCTGGCCTCCCGTTTCGGCCCTCGCATCGTGATCACCGGCGGCCTGCTCGTGGCCGCCGCCGCCATGCTGGCCACCGGTACGGTGCAGGGCTTCGCGCCCGCAGCCTTCTGGCGTCTGGTTACAGGAATGGGCAGCGGAGCGGGCAACGTGCCGGCGATGGGGCTGCTTGCCGCCTGGTTCGGCGCCCGTCGGCGCGGCCTCGCTTCCGGCGTCGCGGTGGCCGGGTCTTCGATCGGCCTGATCGCTCTCGGGCCGAGTGTGCCGAGGGTGATCGCCCACGTGGGGGAGGACGGCTGGAGGGTCTCGTGGTTCTTGTTCGCCGCGGTGACCCTGGGTCTCGCCGTTCTCTGCTATCTCGTGCTGCGCGATACGCCCGCGGATATCGGGCTGCAGCCACTTGGGGGCGACACGGAGGGCGCGCGGGAGCCGGCGCCGCGGACCGTGGCCTCGGTGGGAACGCGTGGCGGCGACGCCGCCGATGTAGCGGTGACCACCGGGGACCTTACGGCTCAGGCGGTGAAGACCGGGTGGGGAGGCGGGCTGAAGTGGGGCCTCGTATACCGGTCGCCGACGGTGTGGCATTTGGGCGTGGTGTACGTCGCCTTCGGCTTCTCCTACATCATCTACATGACCTTCTTTACCAAGCACCTGATCCAGGCCGGAGGCTACTCTCCCGCGCAGGCCGGCAGCCTCTTCATGACGATGGGGTGGTCGAGCCTGCTTTGTGGAGTGATCTGGGGCGGGGTGAGCGACAAGATCGGCCGCAAGTGGGCTCTGGTGATCGTGTATCTCATCCAGGCGACCTCGTTCGCGCTCTTCTATCTGTGGGCGGCTCCGACCGGGTTCTTGATATCGGCCGTGCTCTTCGGCCTGACCGCGTGGAGTATCCCGGCCATCATGGCCGCGGCCTGCGGCGACGCTCTCGGCTCACGGTTGGCACCGGCCGCCCTTGGGTTCATCACCCTGTTCTTCGCCCTCGGCCAGTCGGCCGCTCCTACCGTGGCCGGCGCCCTGGCCGACCGCAGTGGCGGATTCGGCCCCGCCTTCCTGCTCGCGGCCGGTGTGGCGCTGCTTGGAGCAGTGTTGGCGTCGTTCCTGAGGACGCCTACCAGGAACTCTTGATCGCCGCCCTGATGTCGGCCACCGTGACGCACCCCGCTCGATCGGCGGCCGGCCGCCCCTCGCCGGTGCCGCCATCGGTGTCGCCGGCGAGCAAGACCTCAGCCGCCTCGAACTCCATCACCGAGCGTACGTCGGGCGAGAGGAAGCGGCTGACCTGGGCGTAGCCGAAGGGATCGGCGGGCCGCCTGGGCACGGTGTGATAGCGGAAGGGGCAGCACACGTAGAGGTGGTCGCGCGCCCGGGTGAGCGCGACGTAGAAGAGGCGGCGTTCCTCGTCGATCTCCTCGGCGGACCCGGTGGACATGTCCGACGGGATGTTGCCGTCGGCGGCGTGGATGACGAAGACCGCGTCCCACTCGAGACCTTTGGCTGAGTGCATGGTGCTGAGTATGAGGTAGTCCTCGTCGAGGACCGGCGGCCCCGCTAGGTCGCCGGTCCAGGACGGCGGGTCGAGAGCCATGTCGGCCAGGAATCGGGCGCGGTCGGGCGTGCGCACCGCCAACCGGGCGAGAGCTTCGAGGTCGGCCAGCCGCGACTCCGGGCTGTCGTAGAGGCTCTCAGCGATCGGACGGTAGAAGGCGTGCACTCGCTCCACCTGCACCGAGGGAGGTCCCGGGTCGGCGACGGAGAGCCCATCCATGAGTTGCACCAACCCCGGCCAGAGAGCGGCCGCCGCTTCGGGCGGCCGGACCTGGTGCCACGCGGCGAAGGGACCGCGCGCGGTCGCTCCGCCGCGATCTTCGGAGCGCCCCCCGCTGCCGCTCGGACCCCCGGTGATCGCGGCCCCGTCGCCAGAGGCGCCGCCGGAGGTCGGGTCGGGAGCCTCTTCCCGCAGCAACTCGCGAAGGTCGGCGGCTCGGCGAGGTCCGAGGCTGGGAAGCAGTTGGAGCACACGTAGGCCGGCCATCTCGTCGCGGGGGTTCTCGGCGAGACGAAGGAAGGCGACGAGGTCCTTGACGTGAGCCGTCTCCATGAACTTGAGTCCGCCGTACTTGTGGTACGGGATATTGCGCCGGCCGAGTTCCATCTCCAGTGAGAGGCTGTGGTGGGCCGCCCGGAACAGCACGGCCATCTTTCGGAGAGGTATGCCTTGCTCGCGGTGTTCCAGGATGCGTGTGACCACGAAGCGAGTCTGTTCGTCTTCGTCGCCGCAGGTGACGAGATGTGGGCGTTCGCCCGCGGGGCGTCGACTCCACAGGTGTTTCTCGTAGCGCTCGCGGGCCTGAGCGATCACCCGGTTCGTGACATCGAGGATCGCCGGTGTGCTGCGGAAGTTCTGATCGAGCGTGACCACCTCGGTCCCCTGGAATTGCGTGGGGAAGTCGAGGATGTTGCGAACCGTCGCTCCTCGGAAGGCATAGATGGACTGGGCGTCGTCGCCGACGACCGTCAGACCGCTACCGTCGGGGCGAAGGAGCGCGAGGATCTCGGCTTGGAGGGCATTGGTGTCCTGGTATTCGTCGACCAGTACCCGGTCGAAGCGGGCCCGCACGGCGGCGCCGGCCGCCGGGTCGGAGAGGAGGCCGCACCAGAAGACGAGCAGGTCGTCGTAGTCGAGTACTGAGCCCTCGGCCTTGCGGTCGACGTAACCGGAGAACAGGCGGCGAAGCTCATCGGCGTGTTCGGCGCACCAGGGGAAGTGCGTGCGGAGCGCCTTCTCGAGTGGATGCCGCGTGTTGACGCAATGGCTGTAGATGTCAAGGCATGTCGCCTTCTGCGGGAAGCGCCGGTCGTTCCGTGCCAGCCCGAGCTTGGTGCGCACGGCACCCATGAGATCCTCGGAGTCGGCGCGGTCGATGATGGTGAAGCCCGGGTCGAGCCCGATGTCGCGCCCGTGGATGCGGAGCAGGCGCGCGGCGGTCGCGTGGAAGGTGCCGCCCCACACCCGGCTGCCCGCCGGTATGGAAGGCATGGGTGGCGGTCGCTCGGTACCTCCGTTGGCGGTGGCGCTACTCGCCCGCGCCGCGGCCTCCGCCTTGCGGAGGGCGGAATCAGCGCGGCGCAGCATCTCCGATGCGGCGCGGCGCGAGAAGGTGAGCAGCAGAATGCGGGCAGGATTGACTCCGCCCGTGATGAGGTGCGCCACGCGGTGCGCGAGCGTCGTGGTCTTGCCAGTGCCGGCCCCCGCGATGATCAGCAGCGGCTCGTCACCGTGGAGCACGGCTTCTTGCTGCTTGGGGTCGAGGTCCCCCAGGAGCGTGTGGAGTCCTCCGCTTGTGGTGTGGCCTTCCACCGTGCGTATCCCAGCCAATACGACCCTCCTCTCCGACCTGTAGAGCATAGCGGGGGCCTCGGACAGAAAGCGCCGTGGGCGCGCGGCGGACGCTCTGCGGTCGGGGCGCGGTGCGCGCGGGCAGAAAGCGCCTCGCTCTCCGGTCCTCGCGACGCACGCACCGAAGCCGGAGGACGTCCGCATGACATGCGATGATGTGAGCATGGTACTAGAGGACCCCCAGACTCTGCTTCGCGCCGTGGCGGCCGCCCGCGGATGGGTGTTGGGCGCGGTACCCGCTGCCCGAGTGGTCGAGGTGCGGCGCGGTCTCGAGGGGGCACACGCCGCGGGCAGCTTCGACTCCGACTTCTACGATCTCGAACTCGCCGACGCCTTCCATTGGGAGCCACCGGCGGAACTGGGCGAGGCGCGATCGGTGATCGTGGTGGCGCGGCCGGTCACCGCTGGACGCCTCGTGTTCCGCGTTGGTGGGCGAACCATCCCGGTGGTGGTGCCGCCCACCTACCGGAGGTTCCGGGCGGTGGGTCAGGAGATGGTGGCTCAGGTCGACCAGGTGCTCCGCTCGGTGGGTCACCGGGCCGTCGCCGCCGAGCTGCCCAAGAAAGCGCTGGCCGTGGGCGCGGGCCTCGCCCGATACGGGCGCAACAACATCGCCTACTTCCCGCGGATGGGGAGCTACGCGCAGATCGCCGCTGCCTGGTCGGATCTGCCCGCAGGGGAGGACCCCTGGCGACAGCCCGCGATGCTTGAGGACTGCGCGGCCTGCCGGGCCTGTGTGGTGGCCTGTCCGACGGGGGCGATATCCACCGAGCGTTTCCCCCTGCACGGAGAACTCTGCGTGACCCATCTCAACGAGTGGCCGGGGTCGTTCCCCGATTGGCTCCCCGGGAGTGCGCACAACGCCCTGGTGGGGTGCATGCGCTGCCAGACCACCTGTCCTGCAGACAAGGACGTGGCGGGGTGGGTTGAAGACGGGCCCGTGTTCTCGGACGAGGAGACCCGACTCCTGCTCGCCGCCGTTCCACGCGAGGAGCTGGCTGCGGAGACCCTCGCCAAACTCGACGGACTCGACACCTTCATGGAGCACGGGCTCCTCTGCCGGAACTTGGCGGCGGTGCTGGCCGGCGAGATCTGACCGTCGCCGGCTCCACTGGCGTCCGCGTACCTCTTTTCGATACAGTGTGGCGAGCGAATCGATAGAGGGGTCGCTCGGTTCGTCGAGGTCGAGCAGGATTGCGTGACGCCGGAGCCGGGGAGGGCTGAGTGCGGCGGGAGGTCGCTGGGCGAGCGGAGCGCAGCCGGTGTGGAGGACGTGCGTGTGTCCTCGCGGCGGCAGTGGTCGCGGCCCTCCTTCTCTTCTGTTTCACGGGCGCTCTCGGGCCCGGCCCGGCCCGTGCCGACGACCAGGTGGTCCAGACCTCCAGCGTAAGCACCCACGTGACCCTCGCCTTCGCCGGCGACCTGCTGATGCACACTCCGATCGGCTATTCCTGCTATGACTCCGCGACCGGGCGCTACCGCTTCGAGGAGGTGTTCGCGCCGATCGCCCCGTATCTGTCCGACGCCGACTGCACCATCGTCAACCTCGAGACCAGGCTGGCGGGAGCGAGTCGCGGCTACCAGGGGTACCCCGCCTTCAACACCCCGGACGATCTGGCTCCCGCTCTGCGCGGTGCCGGTGTCGACGCGCTCGGTACCGCCAACAACCACAGTCTCGATATGGGCTGGGACGGCGTCGTGCGCACCCTCGACGTCCTCGACCGGAACGGTCTGCGCCACGCCGGCACCGCCCGTTCGCAGACGGAGCGGGACTCGCCCCGCATCCTCAACGTCGCCGGGATCAAGGTGGGGCTGCTCAACTACACCGACTACCTGAACGGCATCCCGCTCCCGTCAGGCCGTCCGTACGCGGTGAACGTACTCCTCATGGGTGCGGTGGCCTCGGATATCGTGCGCGCCCGCCAGGCCGGGGCGGAGTTGGTGGTGGCGTTCGTGCACTGGGGATCGGAATACCAGCGCTATCCGAGTTCGAGTCAGACCGCCGCCGCCTCGAACATGATCGACCTCGGCGTCGATCTGATCGTGGGGCACCATCCCCACGTGGTGCAGCCCATCGTTCGGGTGCGCGGGCGGACAGGTCGCGAAGGCTACGTGGCCTATTCCCTCGGCAACTTCGTGTCCGACCAGCGCTCGCGCTATCGGGACAGCGGTCTGGTGGTGTGGGCGGACGTGGTGCGCGACTCCGGCGGCACGCGCGTCACCGGGCTCCGCTACCTGCCCACGTACGTGCAGAAGACGTGGTCGGGGGGTCGCACGCGGTTCCGCGTGCTGCCGGTGCATCCGAGCGTGACCTCGCCGAGCGACCTGGGCATCTCGTCGGGGGAGCGCTGGCGTATGGATCAGGTGTGGGCGGAGCTGACTTCGCACGTGCCCTCAGCGGCCGGTGTGACCGTGTACCGCCCGCGGCGCCCGGCGCCCCCGGGGCCGGCGGTCACCTACAACACGTTCACGGGCAAGGACCGCTACGAGACCGCCCTGCTCATCTCGCGGTCGGCCTTCCCCAACGGGGCTCCCGCCGTGTGTTTGGTCACCGGCGACGACTTCCCGGACGCCCTTGCCGCCGCTCCGCTGGCCACCGCCTATGGGGGCCCGGTGATACTGACGCCGCGGAGGGGCCTCACCCGAACGGTGGCCGAGGAGTTGGCGCGCCTCGCTCCGAGCAAGGTGTTCGTCATCGGACTCCCCGGGCGCATGAAAGCCGAGGTGGCGGCTGTCCTGCCCGATGCTGCGATCGAGATCATCCGGGGCGTCGACCGCTACGAGACATCGGCGCTCCTCGCTGAGGCGTTGTCAGCAAAGATCGGGGCGGTGGAACGTGTGGTGATCGCTCCGGGGGACAAGTTCCCGGACGCGCTGTCGGTGGCGCCCTTGGCTGCGGAGAGGGGCTGGCCGATCCTCCTGACTCCCGCTGCCGGGCCTTTGCCTGAGGTGTCGGCCGCCGCTTTCGATACGTTGGCCGGGGTGGAACCGCCGGTTGTGCCGGAGGCGCCGGTGGGGGAGGCCTCGACATCTGCGGAACCGCCGGGCTCGGAGGTGGGGCCTGCGGGCGGTGACGCCCCGGCATTTGCCAAACCGCCGGGCTCGGAGGCGCCGCCTGCGGGCGAGGTTCCGGCGATTGCTGAGGAACCACCAGTCGTGACGCCCCCGAGCATCGACGCGTTGATTGTTGGAACGTACGTGCAGCCCCCGGCTTCGGCCGGGGACGTGAAGCGCATCGTGGGTCGGGACCGCTACCACACGAGCGCATTGGTCGCGGCCTACGCGCGGACCCAAGGCCTCTCCTTCTCGCACCTGGCGTTGGCGACGGGACAGAACTTCCCGGACGCCCTCGTCGTCGGCCCGTTCCTCACCGGCCACGACGGCATCTTGCTGCTCACGCAACCCAACGGGCTTCCGAGCCCGATCGGGGCGCTGCTCGATGCCCGTCGCGCCGACTTGCGCGTAGTCGACCTTGTGGGGTTGCCCGCGGCGTTGCAGCCGGAGGTGGAGTGGTGGCTTGGGGGGTGAGGGGGGTCCTGGTGGTGCGCTGCCGGGCGATTCGCTCCGCAGATCCCCGGCGTGGCGGCACGGATTTCCGGGTTCATCGTGAAGCTGCCGTCCGCGGCCTGTACACCGCGAAGACGTATTCCCCTGAGCGTTTCGCGCAAGAGCCTCGACCGGGTCGTCGGTTGACGTGGCTGTGTTCCGAATCCGAGCCACCCGCGAGTGGCTGCCCCGCTCGCGGGCCTTGTCGAACCGGCCGCGGCGGACACGGTCTGCTTGACGGCCGAGAGCAGTGACTTGTACAGTCTGCCCATGTAAGCGTAGCGTGGGGTCCGAAGCACCGGTCACTGCTGAGGAAAGCCCAATTCCCAGGGTTCCGACACTGGCGACGTTGCGCTGCATAGACCGGCCGAACGTCGTCGAGGCCGGAGTTCGGCAGACTGCAGAAGTATTGTTATGCGGACGCGAGAGGCAGACGTGAGAGGCAGGCGTGATGTATGACACCGCCAAACTCGATGAGGTCGTCTTGGCCCTGCTCCATCTCAACTCGTTCACGGATCATGGCACGACCCGCGCCTGGAAGGGTTTCGACTGGGACTCGCTGGATCGTCTGCACGCGCGTGGACTGATTTCCGAGCCGAGGTCGACGGCCAAGTCCGTGGTCCTCAGCGACGACGGTGCGCGGGTGGCCAGCGAGCTGTTTGCGAAGCATTTTGGCGGAACCGCATAACAAGCGCATCAACCTGATGCGCCGGAGGTCTCCAGTAGACTGAAGCCGCACGGCGCACAGGTTATGCGCCCGACGTTATCCGTACGCAGCATGCCCGCATGCACAGCGTTGGTGGTACAATATTCGCTATCAAAGGAGGTACCATTGATGAGTGTATTTCCGACTATCGTCCCCATTAGCGAGCTGCGACAGGATGCGTCCGGAATTGTGAAGCGGGCTTCGGCTTCCGGTGAGCCGGTGTACATCACGCAACATGGGCGCGCCTCAGCGGTCTTGGTCAGCGCCGGGTCGTACGAACGGACCCAGCACGAGCTTGCCATCCTGCGTTTGCTCGTTCGAGGGGAGGCGGACATCGCAGCCGGCGAAGGGTACAACTTGGACGTTGTCATGGCGGAGGCTGACGCACTGCTCGACGTGTCGTGAGTCTCAAGGTCAGGCTCACTCCGCCGGCCCGCGCTCAGTTCCTCTCGGCGCTCGCCTACATTCGCGCGGATAGGCCGGCTGCCGCCCTGGCGTTCCGTCGGCGGGTCGAGAGTGCTCTCGCTCGTCTGGCAGACTTTCCACACTCGGGTTGCAGGGTGCCCGAGTTCCCCGATCTGCACTTCCGCGAAGTGGTTGTCAACCCGTACCGCTTCTTCTACCGCGTTGAAGCAGACACTGTGTGGGTGGTGGCGGCTTGGCACGCGGCGCAAATCCCGGACACTCCCGAAGACACCACCGACGGATAATAACGGCATCCAGACGGACGCCGCTCTGCGCCGCGGCTGAGCGGCTGCCCGTTGGGCTGACCCCATGATGTATCGGCTGACCGGGGGTTGCTGATGGACGAGCGGCCGTTCGAGTCCTACCCGGTGTGGATCGTCCTGGGATCGCAGGCCGTCTCCTTGGCTACATACGGCCTGGGGACCCTCGTTCTCTCCGGTTTCGGCCTGGCCGTCGCGCTCGTGTACCTGGGGTACTGCGCCTTCGTCGAGGTGTCGGTCCTTCGAGGCAGTTGTCGCCACTGCTACTACTACGGCAAGCTCTGTGCTTTCGGCAGGGGCAAGACCTGCCCCCTACTGTTCAAGCCGGGCGAACCGCAGCGGTTCCTTGGCCGTCAACCGTCGGTACGGGACACACTGCCTGACCTGCTCGTGCCTGCGATCCCCGTCGTGGGTGGGATAGTGCTGCTCGTGCGGGACTTCCGCTGGCCGCTCCTTCTTGCCGTGCTCTTCATCGTCGCTCTCGCCACGGTGGGCACCGGACTGGTGAGGGGGCTCCTCGCTTGCCCGCATTGCGCTCAACGGGAACTCGGCTGTCCTGCGGAGCAGCTCTTCTCCAAGCAGCGGGCGTAGGGCAGCAGCAGGCGACCGAGGTCGGCAGGCGACTTGTTGCGGCAGTCTTGAAGCGCGTCGGTCAGCTCACAGTGTTCCCGGATAGCGGCAGGATCGTCCCTGAGTTCGATACCCCGTGGCTTCGCGAACTTGAGATGTCCCCATATCGAATAGTCTATCGCCGTGACGATGCCGTGGTCACGGTCGTCCGAGTGTGGCGCAGTGAACGGATGATGGACCCGGATCTGGAGGGAAGGGCGTAACAGGCGACTGCAGACCGACGTCGCCACGCGCCGCTCCGCTCGCCGCGAAATGGCGGCGGCGGCACGTATCCCAGCAGAATGGTGAAGGAGGTGCGAGATGGTTCAGATGCTGGACGACAAAGCCGATTCGATTGCGTTGATGTGCAGGAAGCACCGCGTCGCACGCCTCTACGTATTCGGATCCGTGCTGCGTGAGGGTTTTCGCCCCGGGGAGAGCGACGTCGACCTTCTCGTCGAATTCGAGGCCATGGACGGCTACTCGAGAGCGGAAGCCTACTTCGACATGCTTGAGGAGCTTGAGGGGCTGCTGGGAACGAGGGTTGATCTCGTAATGGCCGGCGCGGTGAAGAATCGATTCGTAGCCGCCGACATCGAGCGTGCGAAGGAGATGCTGTATTCGGCGTAGCGTCGGTCCTCCGCCCGGCTGTCGCAAGCTCATCAATATCGTGGAGGCCACCTACCCCCCGACGCAGAGCGACGCGTAGGCACAGTACCCGCTGCAGATGCCGGATTCCCGGCGCTCGAACTCGTCCTCGGGTAGGGGAGCGTTCTCGTATGGGTCGCGCAGCAGGTCGCGCATCGCCTTGATGCCGGCCGCCACGACCTCGGCCACGAAGGACTCGAGGTCGCGCGGCACCTCCGGTGAGTGTGAGTCGCCGGTGAGAAGGTAGTGGAGCTCGGGGCGAAGGGTCGTGGCGGCGGCGCCAGCGCCACCCGAGGAGCCGAAGGCGCCAGCTCTGCCCGAGGTGTCGGTGGTACCCGAAGTGCCCGCAACGGCACCCGTGCCCCGGGCGCCCGGTGCCGGCGCCCAGTCCGCGAACGGGTCGTCCGCGTCTGCTGTCGCTGCTCCGGTCGCCATCCCTGCGTCCAGCGCCACCGCGTATGCGGCCAGGAGCACCTGGGTGGTGTCGTCGTCGCCGGGTCTGCCGCTCTTCCAGTCGATCACATGGAGCACGCCGTCGGCGATGTAGGCTAGGTCGCCGGCTGCGAACACCTTCACTCCGCCCAGCATGAAGTGGGCGAAGTCGGGGATCAGCACGCAGCCGTCGCCACCGCAGGCCGCGAGTCGTTCCCAGTCGGCGACGGCGAGGAGGTTCGCGATGCAGGCGGGTAGCTTCTCGTTGATGCGGTCGACCGTGCGTTCGTCGGGCGGCTCGTTGTCCAGGTAGAAGGACTGGAGCATGGTCACCCGGTTGGGGGAACGCTCGAAGGCGGCGCGCTGATCGCGCGAGGACTTCCACGCCTCGCGGAGCGTCCGTCGGGTGCGCTCCTCGAGCTCGTCGGCGCTCGGTGGGGGCGACCCTGCCCGCACCGCGGTCTCGATCTCACGGGCGCGCTCGTCCATCTCGGAGCCGAGGATGGCGTCGAGGCCGGTGAGTTTGCTCAGCCGGTAGGCGAGGCGGGTGCGGTCACTGGCGCCGTCCAGCCAGCCGTTGTGTCCGAGGTAGTAGCGGATGTAGTAAGCGCGGGGGCAGGTGTCCAGAAGCCGCTGGCGCGTCATCGACCAGGAGAACTGCGGATATGGTTCGATGGTGAAGGCCACGGTGGCGGTGGATCCCCGACCGGGAACCGACTACTCCTTGATGCCGCTGTAGATGGACCGGCACGTGGGCGACGCCTTGCCTGCCTTGGCGGCCGTGGCGGCGGCGGCTGCCGCGTCGGTCGCGTGCTCCGAGGCGCCGAGTTTGGCCGCGTACACGGCGGCGTCCACCAGTGTCGCCGCCGCCTCGGGTGCGAGGGTCATGCGGAAGAGCCAGGTGGAGTAGGGTGACTCGTTGGCGGCGTCGGCGGTAGCAGCGGGGTTGGCGGCGGTGACCATGCCGCCAACCGGGCTCATGAAGTACTTGATGGCCTTCCTGGTAGTGGCGAAGGCCACCTCCTCGCTGACGACGATGGCGGCGCCGGCCTCGGCCAGCACCTCGAGGTCGACGAGACCGCCGGTGAGGGCCACGCCCGGCTCCGTGGTGCCCACGTCGAACTCCGTCAGGCCGGTGGCCCGAATAGGGGCGGCGCCGCCCGCGGCGCCCGAGTCGCCGGCAGTAGTGGCAGTAGTGGCAGTAGTGGCAGTAGTGGCGGCGGCAGCGGTGGCGGCAGCGGTTGCGGCAGCGGTTGCGGCAGCGCCGTCGCTGGCGCCCGCGTCACCGGAGGCGCCACTGCCACTGGCGGAGGTCGCACGGAACCAGTAGTGCGAGGCCGCGTGGTAGAGGCGGTCCTCGGGCACGTCCATGTCGCGGCCGAGGAAGTTCTTGACGATCGCCATCGTTCGTTCCCCTAGTTCGTGGTGTCCATCGTCGTGGTGCTCCGGGTCGTCGTGTCCCGGGTCGTGGTGTCCAGGTGTCGGGTCAACTCGTTCTGTCCGCGCAGACGGTCGAACAACACCTCGCGCAGCAGGTCGCAGGCTTGGATCATCTTCGGGTGAGCGATGCTGTAGTGCACCTCTTGGCCGTGACGCTGGTGGTTCACGAGACCCTCGCCGCGGAGGGTCGCGAGGTGTTGGGATGCGATCGGTTGGGCGACCCCGGCCGCCTCGGCCAACTCGCCCACGCTCCTCTCGCCGTCACGCATGGCGTTCAATAGTGCGAGGCGCACGGGGTGGGCCATGGTCTTGCACACGCGCGCGTGCAACTCCAGGATGGTCGCGTCGATGCGATCGCTCTCGGTCATGCGGCGGCGCCCGGGCGCATCAGTAGATCAGTACCTTGTCGGCCTCGACCGTCCAGTGAGCGAGCACTTCCATCGAGGCGCGCACCGCTCCCTCGACCACCGGCACGGACGCCAAGCCACGGGCGTCCATACACGAGCCTCATATGGCCACAGGCACGCCCTTAGCCATCAACCCCTTGAGCAGTCGCTCGATCGAGTAGTATCCCTCGGGGAGGGTCTGCCCGGCCACGGCGCAGGCGGTGGCGTCGGCGGTCAGGAACACCCGCACCTCTGTGTCGTCGCGGCGGGAGAGCGCGAGCGCGTGGCGCAGCGCGTTGTAAGGGCGCTCGGAACCGTACGGCCCGTCGTTGAGGGCGAAGAGGATGGTCTGCATGGCGCCTCCGTTGTGGGCGGAGCGGCCGGGTGCTTGGCCCCCGGCGGACAGAAGCGACTACCGGGGCTGGGGCTGCATCCGCGTCTTGTACCTCGACATTCGCTCCAGAATATATGAAAATCGCTATATTGCAATATTGCTGTTGATTCGCGGCGAGGCCGCCCACCTCCGGAGATGCCCTCCGGAAGCCGGTGCGCTTCGCCGCCCGAGAGTGTCTGGGGGATACATGAGCAGCGCACAACATCGGGTGGTCATCGTTGGTGGGTCGTTCGCTGGGGTGAACGCGGCGTACCAGCTCAAGCGGAAGCTCGGCGACAGGGTGTCGGTGGACGTGATCTCGGCCGACGAGGCCTTCATCTTCATGCCCAGCATCCCTTGGGTGATGATGGGCTGGCGGGAACCGGGGCGGCTCTCCGTGCCCCTCGCCCGGCCGCTCGGCGCCAAAGGCATCAACTTCGTGCACGACCGCGCCACGGCCATCGACAGCGCCGCACACACGGTCACGACCGCCGGCGGGCGCACCCTTCCCTACGACAACCTGGTGCTGGCCACCGGCGCCGACCTCGACTGGTCGAACGTGCCGGGCTCCGACCCCGCCGAGGGCACGGTGCACACCTGTTTCACGATCGAGCAGGCCGTGACCGCCCGAGCCGCCATCCGGCGCTTTCTGGCGCTGCCCAGGGGCCGGGCGATCGTCGGGGCGAACCCGGGCGCCAGCTGCATCGGCCCCGCCTACGAGCTGATCATGATGCTGGAGACGGAGCTCCGCCGACAGAAGCGCCGCCACCTCTTCGACCTGCACCTGGTCACTCCGGAGCCCTTCATCGGCCACTTCGGCGTCAACGGGATCGGTGACGTGCAGAACATGATGGAGTCGGAGTTCCGCTCGCGCCACCTCGGGTGGACGGTGGATGCAGCCCTGAAGGGAGTGGAGCCCGGCAAGGCGACGCTCGGCGACGGCTCCGAGATGGAGTTCGACCTCGCCCTGCTGATCCCGGCCTTCTTCGGCGCCCAAGTGGTGCGCGACACTGAGAGTCTCGGCAATCCGCGTGGTTTCATCCCCACCGACCAACACCTCCGCTCCACCGCGTTCCCCGAGATCTATGCGGCGGGAGTCTCCGTGGCCATGGCGCCTCCCGTGCCGACCCCCGTGCCGGTGGGCGTGCCCAAGACGGGGCACATGTCTGAGGAGATGGCCGTCCGCGCTGCTACGAACATCGCCGCCGACCTGGGCGAGGGCGAGCATGTCGACGGGCTGACGCTGCCCGCCACCTGCATCGCCGACGCCGGTGACACCGCCTTCTACATCAAGGCCGACCCCTTCCTCCCCCCGAGGAACGTGGCCGTGCTCCGCAAGGGAAAGTGGGCGCACTACATGAAAGGCGCCTTCGAGCGGTACTATCTGGAGAAGATCAAGCGCGACCTGCCCTCGTCGCATTTCGGCTGGTAGTGGGCGCAGGATGACGCGGCGCTCGGCGCGTCTCGGCGCGTAGCTTCGGGCGCCCGCGACCGGTCGGCTGCGTCGACCGCGTCTTCGCTCATGTTGGAATCGAATCCGGCGGTTCTGGGTATCGCTGCACTCGAGCGGCACGCTTCCTCGGATAGTCAGACCGGCCGCGAGGAGCCGCCCAGATCCGCGAGACCAAACGGAGGTGCACACGTGATGGTAGGAGGGGAGAAACCCCAGCGCGATGTCGAGAAGAACTACCCCGCGGACCAGTTCGTCGAGAAGCTGCGTCGCTTGGCCGATAGCATCGAGCGGGGAGAGAAGTTCCGCATCCAAGTGGCCGGTGAGCGCATCACGATACCTCCGAGCGCCGTCATCAGCATCGAACACGAACGCGGTGGGTCGGAAGAGGAACTCGAGTTCCAGCTCAAGTGGTCGATCGAGCAGGGCGAAGACGATTCCGAGGTCGACGAGGAGCCCGAGGCCGATGATGAGCCGGAGGAGTAGTCCAGCATGATGATCACCGCCAAGACGAAGATCCACGAGTTGTGCGAGGCCTACCCGTACATGAAGGACTGGCTCGCCGCTTACGCGCCTGAGTTCGAGAAGCTCAAGAACCCCGTGCTCTACAACACGATGGCGCGGGTGGCGTCGATGGAGATGGCGGCGGGCCTGGGCAACGTGACGGTAGAGAAGTTCCTCGACGACGTGAAGCAGGCCGTCGCCGAGCACGAGATCGTGGCCGAGGAGACGTCCGGCGCGGCTCCCCGTCTGGACGTCGACGAGCGTGAGCGGAGGCAGGTGCTGCTCAAGGGCATCATCATGGACCTCCACGACGGGGCATCGGTGGAGGCGGTCAAGGCCCGCTTCGACGAGCTCGTGCGCGACGTTGACGCCACCGAAGTGGCGCTCATGGAGCAGTCCCTGATCTCCGAAGGCCTGGCGGTGGAAGAGGTGCAACGTCTCTGCGACGTTCACGTGAGCGTGTTCAAAGACGCGCTCGACGACGGCACCGAAGCAGCCGTGGCCGACGACCACCCCGTGGCCTCCTACCGCCGCGAGAACCGGGTGGTCACCGAGATCACCACCACCCTCCGTTGCACCCTCGAGGCTCTCGGCGCCCCGGCCGACGAAGCAGCGAAGCACGCGGCGATAGCCGACATCGCCCACGACCTCGAACGTCTCGCCCAGATCGACGTGCACTACCTGCGCAAGGAGAACCAGCTCTTCCCGGTGCTCGAGGCACACGGCGTCTCCGGTCCGACGAAGGTGATGTGGGCACTCGACGACGACATCCGCACCCGCATCAAGGCTGACCGCGCCCACGCCGGCCGCGAGGACGCCGCCACCCTCCTGCGCTCCCTGCCCGAGACCCTCCGCATGGTCGACGACATGGTCTACAAGGAGGAGAAGATCCTCTTCCCGACCTCCTTACAAGTGATCGAGGCCGACGAGTGGCGGCGCATCGCCGCCGGCGACGCCGACATCGGCTACGCCTGGATCGAAGGCCCCGCTGGCGACCACGCCCGCTGGGCCGCCGACACCTGGGCCCCCGAGCAGGGCGAACTCCTGCTGCCTCTGAGCACGGGCGCACTCACCCCCGAGCAGATCGACTTGCTCTTCCGCAACCTGCCCTTCGATCTCACCTATGTCGACGCGGACGACCGGGTCCGTTTCTATTCGGAAGGGGAGAGGGTGTTCCCCCGTTCGCCCGCGGCCATCGGTCGCGAGGTGCGCAACTGCCATCCGCCCAAGAGCCTCGACAAGGTGGAGAAGATTCTCGCCGAGTTCAAGGCGGGCACCAAGGACATGGCCGAGTTCTGGATCGAGCTGGGCCCGAAGTTCGTGCACATACGCTATTTCGCCATGCGCGACCAGGCGGGCTCCTATCAGGGGTGCCTCGAAGTGGTGCAGGACGCCACGCACGTGCGCGGCCTGAGAGGTCAGCGGAGGATCGTCGACTGGTAGGAGGCGGCGGTGGCGGCGGCGGCCGGTTTCCCCCGGCGCCGCCCGCCCCGCCCCGCCCGTTAGGCGCCGCCCGCGAGGCGCCGGCTCAGCCGAGCCTTCGCCACGCGGAGGCGAGCCGCATGTCGAACGTGAGCAACGGGGCATCCAGCGCGCTCGCCACGTACACGTAGGCGGCGTCGTATGCGCTGAGGTCTTCGGCCAGGGCAAGGCTGAGGACACCGTCGAACTCCGGCGACACCAGCTTCACCGGCAGTTCAAGCCAGCGGCGGAACGCCCGAGTCACAAGGCCTGAGCTGCTCGGATCCCTCAGTGCTTTCGTGCGGGCGATGTTGGCCATCTCGTAGCGCACGAGACCGGGGGCTACCGGAGTGACGCCGGCCAAGAGGCCGGCCGCCTCCCCGCTTCGGGACTCGTTGAAGGCGAGGGCTCCGAACACCGACGCGTCCACCACGGCGAGTGCGCGGGCCTCGCTAGCGCCCATCGCGGTCCGCCCGGATGGTCAAGACCGAGTCGTCCTCCGTGCGCAGTCCGAGCGAGACGACGTAAGCCCTCAGCTCCTCGGGGGTCAGCTCAGCAGGCGCTTCGACCGCCTCCTCGACGATCGCGAGGAGTTCTCCTTGAAGCGAACGCCGGTGCGCCTTCGCGCGCCGCCGGAGCTTGGCCGCGACCTCGTCGGGCACGTTCTTGATCGACAGGCTGACAGGCATGTGGACCTCCAAGAGGACGGCACCCCCATCCGCTTCGTGCACGCGGGCGTGTGCGTCCTGCTGCGACACCCGATATGACGCCATTATGGTACCACGATGTGGGGTCGTCGCGTTGCTAGAGGCGCCATCGGCTTCCCCCAGCACCGCGCCGAGGTTGTGCGGGCCCGAGTGGGCCCGGCCCCGCTTCAGATGCGGGTCGAGTCCAGGGCCTCCCGTACGCGTCGCGCGAGCATCGCCGGTGTGAAGGGCTTCGGGAGCAAACTGATGCCCGGCTCGACTCGGCCTTCGTGCATGATCGAGTCCTTGGTATACCCCGACATGTAGAGTACGCCGAGTCCCGGCCGAGTCTTGGAGTCGAGACCGCCGAGCACGTGGCTCACGAAGCGGCGCACCGACGGCTCGTCCTCTACGACCAAGATCGTCTCGCTGTTGGACTGCGCGGGGGGCTCGGACAATGGGGTCTGCTCCGTGGGGTCTGCCGCCTCCGTGGGGTCTGCCGAGACCTTCGGGTCCACGGCCTCCGCCGCGCCCACCGGAACCGCGGCCGCAGGATCTGCCGGACCGGCGATTGCGAGGCCTGAGTCGTCGTTGTCGGTCTCGGCCGGAAGCCCCACGCGCGGCAGGAACACCTCGACCTTCGGTGTGGAGGGTGATATCGTCGCCGATCATCCGTCCAAGAACTCGCTCCAATCGGGCGATCACGTTGTTCAGGTCGATCGGCTCGAGGCGCACGATCTGACGCCGAGAGAAGGCGAGGAGCTGCCTCACCAGTTCGGCCCCGCGCTCCGACGCGGTCCGTATCTCCTCCAAGTCGGGCTCCGGGTGATCCGATTCCTCAAGCAGGAGGTTCGCGTAGCCTGAGATGGTGGTGAGGAGGCTGTTGAAATCGTGAGCGATCCCGCCGGCGAGGTTGGCGATGGCCTCCATCCGCTGGCCCTCCCGCAGCCTTCGTTCACCCTCCACGAAGACGGCTTCCGCGGCCTTCCTGTCCGTGATGTCCGCCCAGGAGCCCACCACTTCGACCGGCGTGCCGTCGTCATCGGTCACCAGGCGCAGCTCCTCGTGGGTCCAGCGGTACGAGCCGTCGGAGTGGCGGAAGCGGTACTCCGACCGCGAGGCTCCCTTGGCGATGACGTCGTCGTTCGACTGCAGCGCCTGCGTCTGATCGTCGGGGTGTATCCCCCGGTACCACCAGGTGGGATCCGCCAGTATCTCTTCTGGGGTGTATCCCAAGATGCGCCTCGCGTTCTCGCTGATCCACGATAGGCGGAAGCCTTCCTCGTGTATGTCGAGTACATGGGTCATGGTCGGGCTGATGTCGAACAGCTGCTTCATGCGCCGCGCGCTCAGCATCAACTCCCGCTCCACCTGCCTCTGCCGGGTGAGGTCGCGCAGGAGGGCGAAGACCACGGGGAGGCCGGGTAGGTCGACCGTCCAAGCGGTCACCGCGACGTCGAGCACGTCCCCGCGCTTGGTGGCCACGCGTGCGGCGAAGTCACCGGCGGCCACCCGTAGTCCCTCGCCGAGGCTCCGCCCGGCCTTGTCGCCCGTCGGAGGGTTCAACTGCCCCACCGTCAGCCATGTGAGTTCCTCTCGGCGGTATCCGAGCACCTGGCTCGCGCGCTCGTTCGCGTCCACGAGCTTCATGGTCGTGCGGTTCACCAGGAGGATGGCGTCGTTGGAGTTGTCGAACAGGGCCTTGAAGCTGAGCTCGGCCTGCTCGAGGCGCCGACGGATCTCCTCGGTGCCGTGGTGCGGGGTGATGTCGGTGCCGGGGCGATCGACGCCGCCGGAGATGCCGGTGCGGGGTGAAGCGGCGGAGGGTGGGGCGGTGGTGGTGTCTGAAAGGTCCGTGCGCGAGCTGTGCTTGGAGGGCGCCATCCGTCAGGCCTCGGGCACAGCCGCGACCGCCCGGGTCCGCGACGTCGAGGGAGGCGCGACCGCGCGGCCGAGGCGTGGGAGGCGAAGGCGGCCTTCAGTGACGATACGCACGCTCATCCACAGGGTCCAATGATGTCACTCCGAACGTGTCGAGTCAGTTGCGCCATCGTATCAGCGGAAGGGATTCGTTTCTCAGTCGTCTCCTGGATTCTGGAATGGCTGACTGCGTGCCCTCAGTGGGGTGCAGCTTGCCAGGCGGTCACCCCGGTGGGACCCCGGCTGCGCGCGACCGGCCGGTCGGATTCGGCGCCCGAGTCGGGCGCCGACGGGCTAGCGCTCCGGCACCAGTTCGATCGGGTAGCCGTCGGGGTCTTCGACGAAGGCGATCACCGTCGTGCCGGCGTTCATGGCCTTGGGCTCGCGGGAGATCGTGCCGCCGCGCTCGCGGATTGCCTCCACAGTCGTACGAACATCAGCCACCGCGATGGCGAGATGGCCGTAGCCGTTCCCGCGGTCGTACTCGTGGGTGTCCCAGTTGTACGTGAGCTCCAGCATCGAGGACTCCGGCTGGTCGGCGAACCCAACGAAGGCCAGCGTGAATCTGCCCGCGGGGAAGTCCATGCGGTCGAACAGCGTCATGCCGAGTACCCTCGTGTAGAAGTCGAGGGATCGCTCGAGGTCGGTGACGCGGATCATGGTGTGGGCGAGACGCATGTCTACCTCCTACCCGGCTTCCACCTGCACCACACCGAGGATGCGGGGTCCCGAATGGACACCCACCGCCGGCCCGAGTTGGGTGAGCGCAGCCTCGATCCCGTACCGGTCTGTGAACTCCCGGCGCCAGCCCTCTACCTCGTCGCGGTTCAGCCCGTAGTGGAAGCCGGCGTAGCTGAGGCCACGATCGGCCGAGGCCGAGATCAGCCGCCAGAGTTGGGCCGTCGCCTGCCGGCTGGTGCGAGTGTGCCCCACCGGGACGATCTCGCCATCCTCGAACCCCAGGAGGGGGCGTAGCCTGAGTAGGGAGGCGGCCAGCCCCGCGGCGCGGCCAACCCGGCCGCCGCGCACCAGATAGGTCATGGTGTGGAGCATGAAGCAGACGCGCACCCGGGGGATCATGTCGCCGAGGGCCGCGGCGACCGCCGCCGGAGCCATCCCTTCGCGCGCCAGCCGCGCCGCCTCCATGACCAGGAAGCCCAGGCCCAAGCCGGCGCTCCGCGAGTCGACCAGGTGGATGTGGCCGGGTGGGTCGCTGGCCATGGCGGGGGTCGGGAGGCCGGCTCCACCTGCCGTCGCTTCCCGGCCGCCGCCGCTGGCGGCCTGCGCCAACGCCGCCTGACTGCGCGCGGTCTCGAGGGTGCCGCTGAGCTTGGCGCCGATGTGGATAGAGAGTACCTGGTCGCCGGCGTCGAGGGCCGCGCGGTAGACGGCGGCGAAGTCCTCGGGCCGCGGTTGACTGGAGGAGGCGGTGGCGCCGCGCTCGAGGAGGCGATAGAAGTCGTCGCCGGGGAGGTCCACGGTCTCGCGGTAGGCGGCGCCGTCCACCACGACCCCCTGGGGGATCACGGTGACCCCATGCTCCTCGGCCCAGCCTGCGGGCAGGCAGCTGCTGCTGTCGGTGACGATGCGCAGGTTCATCGGGCGGGGCACATGCGGCCACTCCTCAGGGTCCGTTCGGCGCCGCCATGGTATCGGCGGAACTCGCCCGTGTGTTCGCCCATCGAACGGTGTCCCCTTTGGTTGTGTCGCTGATCCGCTTGCTGGAGGGGCGTTCCCAGCGTACAATCAACTTGTACAAGTTGTCCATATCGGAGGATCCCAATGCCTGGCAGAACCTCCAAGGCGATCAGTATTGCAGGCAACAAGACCCCAGGCCACGTCTTCAAGATCGGCGAGGCTCGTGAGAACCTCTCGAAGATCGTTGTTGACATCGAATCTGAGGCGTTGCGCAGCGTTGTCGTGGGCAGTCGGGGCAAGCCAACAATGGTGTGCGTGTCGTACGAGCGATTCAAGCCCATGCTTGAGCATGGCAACCGATCGGAGAAGCTAGTAGTCCGTTCCTGAACAAGAGTTACACATCAAAGCAACCCCAGATCGAACTTGTTCCAGCGGAACACCACCGGGGAGGCGTTGAACTCGTCGATACCCAGCAGGATGCGCGCCTTCAG
>Ga0180009_10002563_pt1 | contig 21345 bp, 20 predicted proteins | sample OS_PC_MetaG_FD_123537 | JGI IMG/M metagenome (GOLD analysis project Ga0180009, IMG submission 123537) | Groundwater microbial communities from the Aspo Hard Rock Laboratory (HRL) deep subsurface site, Sweden - OS_PC_MetaG | ecosystem: Environmental > Aquatic > Deep subsurface > Groundwater...
GTATCAATAATAAAATCTTTGCGCAATACGGGTATGTTAATCGCGTCTTTGACTTTCTTTATATCCGATAACCGACCGCAAAAATTAATATCCGTAAGAACGGATATGGCGCAAATCCCGGCTTTTTCATAGATGCGCGCCGCCCGCGCCAGGTTGAGCTGTTTGCGTAATCTGCCTTTTGACGGAGATGCCTTTTTTAATTCTCCGATAATGTTAAATTTGCGCGGCTTACAAATACTTGCTTTAAAATTACGTTTTTGGTATTTGTCAGCTTTAATTTTTAATAATAAAGTTTTAAGAGGAAGCTTTTTTTTGACACCGGCCACCTCTTTTTTTTTCTCGTCGATGATCTTGTGCAGTACAGAATCCATTAGTTAGTATTTTTTATTAATAATTGAAGCTTTTCCTTGGCCCTGCCTTCAGAAATACAGCTTCTTGCTGTGTCCATTGCCTGCTGTGGCGTCTTTGCCGAATCAGCTGTATAGATGGCAAATGCCGAATTTAAAATAACAGCGTCCAGCAGCGGCCCTTTTTCCTGGCCATCTAAGATTTTATGGGCGATCACCGCTGCTTCGGCTGCATCCGTAATCTGCAGGGCTTTGATATCCGCCCGTTTTATGTTGAAATCATCCGGGCTAACCGTATATTTTTTAACCTGATTGTTTTTTAATTCGCAGATTGCCGTTTCACTAGCAATACTTATTTCATCCAGGCCATCCTTAGCATGGACAATAACAGCATGTTTTGCCCCTAAATTACCTAACACCCGGGCCAGAGGCTCTAGCCATTTAGCATCATATACCCCCAGAAGCTGATGAGTGGCAGAGGCGGGGTTAGTCAGGGGGCCCAGGATATTAAAAATAGTTCTTATACCAATTTCCCGCCGCGGACCAATGGCATATTTCATCGCCTTATGAAAAGTCGGGGCAAACAAAAACCCCACCCCGATTTTATTAATACATTCTTCAATCTTGGCCGCATCTGCGCTAATATTTACGCCCAGCTTTTCGAGAAGATCAGCGCTGCCGCATTTACTGGAAACGCTGCGATTGCCGTGCTTGGCTACGTTGATACCGGCCGCACTTGCTACCAGCGCAGACAGCGTGGAGATATTGAATGTATGCAAGCCAGAGCCGCCAGTACCGCAGGTGTCCAGAATGATTTTGCTGTTGACCTTGATTTTGGTAGCGAATTTTCTCATAATCCAAGCCGCCCCGGTAATCTCCTCTACTGTCTCTTTTTTTAAACGTAAGGCGGTTATAAACGAGGCGATTTGAGCGGAGGTAGCTTCACCCTGCATGATTTCGGTAAAGATGGCCTCGATCTCACTTCGTGTAAGATCATGTCCGTCCATTAATTTTTTTATACCGTCTTTGATCATTATTTTTTCCTTGCTTTGAGAAAATTCTTTAGAATGTTTTTCCCTTGCTTGGTAAGGATTGATTCTGGATGAAACTGTACCCCCCAAAGCGGAAGATGCTTATGTTTTATAGCCATAATCTCACCGTCATCCGAGCGAGCTGTAATTTTAAAACAACGAGGTAAGCTCTTTTTATCAATCACCAGCGAATGATAGCGTGTGGCAATAAATGGATTAGGCAGCCCTTCAAAAATTGTCTTTTGGTCATGATAGATCTTGGATGTCTTGCCATGCATAATTATCTTAGAACGTACAATCTTGGCTGCCCAGGCGTGGCCAATACATTGATGACCAAGGCAGACGCCAAGCATCGGCACAGAATCCGCAAACCGTTTTATGATTGCACACGATAGTCCCGCTTCTTTTGGCGTACAAGGCCCGGGAGAAATTACGATATAATCTGGCTTTAAGTCTTTTATCTTACGCAGACTGATCTTATCGTTACGAAAGACATGTATCTTTTGTTTTAATTCACCAAAATATTGCACAAGATTGTAGGTAAAAGAATCATAATTATCGATCAATACAATCATAATATTCCCTCTTGGGCCAGGGCAATTGATTTAATCAAGGCCTTGGCTTTATTCTGGGTTTCTTTATATTCTTTCTCGGGTACAGAATCAGCTACGATCCCGGCACCAGCCTGCACATAAGCAGAATTGCCTTTTAACACGATGGTTCGGATGGTAATACAGGTATCTAGATTGCCCGAAAAGCTAAAATATCCCACGCACCCCGCATAAGGACCGCGTCGGACATTTTCCAGCTCATCAATTATCTCCATCGCCCTGATTTTAGGGGCACCGGTTACCGTGCCGGCGGGAAAGGTGGCCCTGATTACATCAAAGACCGTCCTGCCTTTTTTAAGCACGCCTTGCACATCACTGACGATATGCATGACATGCGAATATTTTTCAATATTCATTAACTCACAAACTTTAACTGAGCCATACCGACACACGCGACCCAAGTCATTGCGGCCTAAATCCAAAAGCATTATGTGTTCGGCGAGCTCCTTGGGATCCTGACGCAGGTTATTGCTCAATACATTGTCCTGTTGTTCATCGTCACCGCGTTTACGGGTGCCGGCAATCGGCCTAACTTCAACAATGTTTGATTCACAGCGTACCATTACCTCAGGTGAGGCGCCGATCAGTTTCAGATCACCGAATTTTAAATAGTACATATACGGCGAGGGGTTAATCGTGCGCAGTGCCCGATAAAGATCAAATGCCGGCATATTGATCTTTACCTTAAACCGTTGCGATATTACAGCCTGTATAATGTCACCGTTACGGATATATTGTTTTATTTTATTCACGGCCTTTTTAAAATTGGCTTTGGTGACATTGGAATGAATGCGCAGTGACCTTGATTTTTTGCGTCTTATTGTAGGGTTAAGCGGCTTTTTTAATTGCTGCGCCAAAATTTCAATTTTTTTGATCGCCCGATCATATGTTTTGTCTAAATCAATTTTAGAATTTCGCTTGCCTGCTTCTTGCAGATGCACATTAGAAACAATCTTTATCTTGCGGGCAATGTGGTCAAAAATTAAAATCGTATCCGTTAGAACAAAGATTGTATCTGCTAAGTTTAAATCGTCGGGGTTTTTATCCGGTATCCCTTCAAAAAAGCGTACGCTATCGTATCCGATATAACCGACTAGGCCTCCGCAGAAACGCGGCAGGCCCTTTACATTGACAAATCGGTATTGGCTGATTATCTTTTTTATTTCGTCTAAGGGCTCAGACTGGGTCTTAAAGGATTCTTTTTTAAAGCTGGTTGCGTCTTGGCGAATTATTTCGATATTACGGCCCTTGCTTTTTATGATCAAGGACGGGTTGCTGCCTAAAAAAGAATAGCGCGCAATTTTTTCTTGGCCCACAACCGATTCCAACAGATACGAATACTTGCTTTGGTCAATCTTCATGAATGCCGAGACCGGGGTTTCTAAATCCGCCAGTAATTCCTGATAAATCGGGATTAAATTACCCTGTTTAGCCAATTTTTTAAATTCTTTTTTTGAAGGATAATACATTTAACCAGAACCTCTTTCTCTAAGCAAGTTGTCTAAAAAAACAGGTGTATTTGCCGGTATGACAGGCCACCCCGATTTGCTTGACCTTAATCAATAACGTATCCTTATCGCAATCATAGTATATTTTTTTTATTTTCTGAAAATGTCCGGATGTCTCGCCTTTTAACCACAGGCATTTACGCGAACGCGACCAGTAAGTAGCCAGACCTGTATCCAGTGATTTTTTCAGCGAACGCTTATTCATATAAGCAACCATTAATACCTGCTTCGACTTTTCGTCTTGGGTTACCACCGGAATTAAGCCTTTCTTATCGAATTTTAGCCCCGCGATAGAACGTAGCGACTTTAATTCCAGCTTGTTTAGTTTTGGACGGGATCTTGGCATAATTGAATAGCCTCCTTAAGATTTATTTTATCCTCGTACAGGGCCTTTCCAATAATCACCCCGAACAAATTTGCGTGTTTTAGCTCAAGCTGCTTCAAGGTCTTGACATCATCAATACTGGCGATGCCGCCGGCAGCGATGATATTCATTTTTGTTGATGATAAGACGTCGGTAAGCATTCCGGCATTCAGTCCGGCTAATGTACCGTCTGATGAAATATCCGTAATTACGGCTAGTTGGATTCCCGCATCTTCTATTTTTTTTACTGCATCCTTAAGCAAGACCGATGTCGGCTCTGTCCAGCCTCTGTCTAAAACAAGACCAGCCTTAATATCGATACTGACAATTATCTTTTTTAATAACTCTGCTCCAAGGTTAAGCAAAAATTGCGCATCCTCAAAAACCTTGGTGCTTAGAATCACTCGATGTACACCGCAATCTAATACCTTTTTTATATCGTCACGGCTACGCAGGCCGCCGCCCAGATGCACCTTTAACTTTACCTGTGATAAAATGTCTTTTACAACCTCTAAATTTTTAGGGACCCCCCAAAAAGCGCCTTCTAAGTCAATGATATGTAAAAATTCGGCTCCTTGTTGCTGCCATTTTTTTGCCACGGCCACCGGATCATTAGAGTAAATTGTTTCCTTAGAATATAGGCCGCGAAAAAGTCGGACCACATTTTGTTTGCGGATATCGATGGCTGGTAAGATAATCATAATCGTTAGTCGATGACCCCTTTTGTTGATGGTATGCCCTGACGGCGAATGTCGATCTGGGTAGCTTGATCCAGTGCCTTACCCATGCCTTTAAACAACGCCTCCAACAGGTGATGTAAATCCCCTTCCCCTGACTTTATATTATAGACAAGACTTATTCCTGCATGCTGGACGAAAGATTCGAGAAATTCTTCTGCCTGGCCAAAGGTAAACGTTGTGTCATCGAATGTACTATGAGCTATGGCTTGACGAATATTATTATCATTTAACGCGGAAATCTCTCTATGCAACGCCGGTCTGCCGCTAATATCAATATTAGATTCCACCACTACCTTGTCCATAGTCAACGAAAACGAACCGTAACGATTAATACCTTCTTTATCAGCTAAAGCTTCTTTTAATGCCTTGCCCAGGGCAATGCCAATATCTTCAATTATATGATGCTGGAGATCTCCTTTAGCCTGAAGTTCGAGGTCAAACAGCCCGTGAAAAGCAAATACGGTAAGCAGATGATTGAGCGGCTCAAACCCTGTGCTTATTTTGGTTTTACCTTGACCGTCAATGGCAAACTCGCCCTGGATATCGACCTCGTTTGTCTTTCTGCTAATCTGTGCCTTTCGCATGGTTTTTCTTTTCCGCGTCATGATCTCTCCTCTATTGTAATCTTGATTTTAAAGAAGCAATATGTTTTTTCATACCTTCTATAGCCGCAATTTTTTCTATGGCCGGTGCAACTTTTTCCAATGCCTTTTTAGAGTAACTGATCAAATGCGTGCTTTTAATAAAATCACATACACCCAGCCCGGAGAAAAAGCGTGCTGTGCCGGAAGTCGGTAGTACATGACTAGGGCCGGACATATAATCTCCGACTACAACCGGTGAATAAGGCCCAATAAATACGGCCCCGGCATTCTTTATCTTCTTTAGCAGTTTTTTCGGTTGTTTGACCATGATTTCTAAGTGTTCAGGTGCAATCCGATTGGATACGTCCATGGCCTCTTCCAGATTTTTTACCATAATCACATAGCCGCTTGCAACTTCCTTGCGTACAATATTGGCAAGTTTTTTGGAATTAGTAATCAAGATTGCAATCCCTAATAAATGTTCTGCCTGTGCTTGCAAATCCGCAATTACATGTAGCGGGTTGGCAAATTTATTGGCAATCACCACTACTTCGCTGGGGCCAGCCAGCATATCAATATCGCAATAGCCAAATACCTGTCTTTTGGCCTCTGTAACATAATCGTTTCCCGGGCCTACGATTTTATCTACCTTGGGTACGACCTTGGTCCCAAAGGCCATAGCGGCGATTGCCTGGGCCCCGCCCAATTTAAATACTGCGTTTACCTTTAAAAGATTAGCCGCAGCCAAAATATAGGGGTTAACCTCGCCTTGTGCATTAGGCGGAGTAGCTAGGTATATTTCGCTTACCCCTGCAATCTTTGCCGGTAATACACTCATGTACACAGACGATACTAATGGCGCGGTACCGCTGGGTACATATATGCCTACTTTTTCAATGGGGTTAAATAGCTCTCCTAAAACCACCCCATCTTCACTTTTAATCTTACGGGTCTTTTTTACCTGCTTTTTATAAAAACTAGTTATATTATTAATGGCTGTTTTTAAGCTGGCAACAAATTCGGCATCAATATTTTGATACGCCCCGTTGGTTTCAGATTCAGTCACCTGCAGCTGTTTTGCGTTCAATTTAACCTTATCAAATTTCTTCGTATAACGGATTAAGGCTTCGTCACCGTCAACATAGACGTCTTGAATGATCTTCGCTACAGTATTTTTAACCCGAATCTTGCGTTTAGCAAGACGCCCGTAAAGCTTTGCTAATGTCTTCCCGGAAAATTTAATTACCTTCATATACTACCCCAGCTTGGTTATAAATGGTTTTATGATTTCAATTGGCTTGGCCATTGCCTGGCGTAAGTTCTCTAAACTTTGCACACCGGCCTGGGCTAGTTCTTTGCGACCGCCACCACTAGTGGCGCCCGAGGCTGCGGTTATCTGCTTAATGATTTTAACTGAATCCATGCCCTGGTCAGCAAGAGATTTGCTTGCCGCGACAACTAATAAAGGTTTAGTGCAATCGGTGGCTACTAAAATGCAGATTACCGGCTCTAACCTCTCTTTTATCGTATCGCAAAGTTTACGTAAAAGGTCAATCTCTGCGGTCTTTATTTCAGAATATATAACATTAATTTGGCCTATCTTAACAGAGTTTTTGATAACCGATTCTGCAAGCTTGGGGATTGAACTCATCTTTAATTTTTTTATTTCTTTTTCCTGCGTTTTTATCTCACCGGCAAGTTTTATCACCGCCGTAATAAGCTTGTCTGGTGTAATTTTCAAAAAAGAACTTAAGGTTGCAATGGTCTCATCGTTATCCTGGATAAGGGAAAATGCGGCCGGACCGGTTACCGCTTCAATGCGTCTTAGGCCTTGCGCAATCGAACTTTCTGCTGTGATTTTAAATAATCCGATTTCACCGGTTGCCTGAACATGGGTTCCGCCGCAGAGCTCTTTCGAACGGTTTTTGACGCTGACGGTGCGTACCAGTTGCCCATATTTTTCGCCGAAGAAGGCCAACGCTCCTTGACGTTTGGCTTCGTCAATATTCATGGTATCTATTTGAACCGGTATATTTGCCCAGATTTCTTTATTCACAATTAATTCAATGCTTTTGATTATCTCCTTTGGTATCTGGGTAAAATGGTTAAAATCAAAACGTAATTTCTCCCAATTAACGTAAGAGCCAGATTGTTCTACATGCTTGCCTAAGATAGTCCGTAAGGCATATTGCAAAAGATGGGTTGCAGTATGATTTTTTGCGGTGGCAAACCGCCGGTGCCTATCTATATCCGCCAGAACCAAGTCCCCTTTTTTAGCTACCCCCTGCTTGATGAGGACTGTATGTACGATTACATCGTCAAATTGGGCGGCTTCTTCTACGTCGGCCAAAAAAGATTCGTTACTAATGGTTCCGGTATCTGAAACCTGACCACCCGCCTCAGGATAAAACGGTGTTTGTTTTAAGATAAGGTTGACTTTTTCATGTTCCTTGGCCACATCAACCAGACTGTTATCTTTTAATATCCCCAAAATTATGGATTGATATTCGCAATAATCATAGCCGACAAATTCTGTTTTTAATTCCTTGATCAGGGGGCCAATCGTCTTGGCAAATATCTCTGATGATATCTGCGTTTTGCTGCGCGACCGTTCTCGTTGCATGTCCATCTCCTTTTCAAAGGCCTCATCAATATCCGATGGCAATCCAGCCTCTTGGGCAATCTCTTTACTTATTTCCAAAGGGACGCCGTATGTATCGTATTGAACAAATGCAAGCTGCGCTACCGGATTGATTAAATCTTTTTTATTTTGTTTGGGTCCTTTTAATTTTTGCTGCAAGTTATTAAATTCTATTTTGGTCAAAGGCGCTCTCTCTTTGAGTATAGTCCAGAACATCTCCTCTTCTTTTTTTATAATGCCGGCGATCATCTGGTGTCGTCTTAAAATATCGGGATACGGTTTTTCCATGGTCAAGGCAATAGCATGGACCAGTTTATAACAAAAAGGTTTTTCTACCCCCGCTTGCTTTAAATTAATTATGGAACGCCGGATGAGTTTCCGGATAACATAGCCGCGCTGTTCGTTTGAGGGCACAATCCCATCGCCAATCGCAACCGTTACCGCCCGGATGTGATCAGCTACTGTCTTGGCCTTTGTCCGCATCCAAACATCATCCGCTGTAATCCCGAGTCTTTTTAACTGTTCTTTTAATACGGCTAAAATTGGTACAAATAGATCCGTCTGATAATTTTCCCGTACATTCTGCATAACGCTGGCCACGCGTTCTAAACCCATACCGGTATCAATGTTTTTACTCGGCAGTGGGGCTAATTTTCCATCTGCTTTCCGGTCATACTGGGTAAACACTAAGTTCCAGATTTCCGTAAACCGACCGCAATCGCATGCCGGCGAACATTTAGATTTCTTACAGCCGAATTTTTCGCCCCAATCATAAAATATTTCAGAGCACGGACCGCACGGACCATTAGGCCCGTTTTTCGGGGCATCCGACGGCCAGAAGTTTTCTTTATCGCCCAACTTAATTATCTTTTCCTTGGAGATGCATATTGTATCTAGCCAAATTTTATAAGCCTGCTCATCATCTTTATGCACCGATATCCAGAGTCTGTCTTTAGGTAAATTCAGAATTTCGGTTACAAACTCCCAAGCCCAGCTAATCGCCTCGGTTTTAAAATAATCGCCAAAGGAAAAATTACCCAGCATTTCAAAAAATGTATGATGGGTAGGGCTTTTGCCAACATTGGGCAGATCTCCTGTGCGCAAACACTTCTGGCAACTGACCGCCCGCTTAAAATCAGTAATCTGGCCCATAAACTGGTCTTTAAACTGGTTCATGCCGGCCGAGGTAAACAAAACCGATGTATCATTGCGGGGAGCCAATAAATCACTGGTTACTATCTTATGATCTTTTTTTGCAAAAAAATCCAAAAATTTTACTCTAATCTGATTTGCGTCCATAATTAAGCACTTCTTTTATTACCTGTAAACTTAAATTAACGTTAAAACCGCGTCGCCTTAAATAGCCAAAAAGCTTGGCCTTGGTTTTTTCTTCTTGGCCGGGTTTGATTTTTTTTAATTTTGTCTGGGCAATACACCTGGCTGTTAGATATTCAGTTTCATCGTTAATATCAGAAACTGCCGTATCGATAATCTGCTTAGCGACCCCTTTTTTTAGTAGCTCATATTGCAATAAATTCCGGCTGCGCGGTTTTAGATTAATTCTGTTTCGTACCCAAGCCCGCGCAAATACTTGGTCATCTATATATCCGGTGCCGGTTAAGTAATCTAAGGTATTTTCAATTATATGTTTTGAAAATTTCTTCTTTTTCAGCCGTTCTTCTATCTCTTTGCGGCTGCGCATTCTAAACTTTAACAATAAAAACGCATAATCTCTGGCAACATCACGCTGATTTTTCATCAGTGACTTTTCTTTTAGATATACTTTTTGCTTTATTTTAAAACAAAATAACCGCGCCGGGTTTTAACCAAGGCGCTGCCCTGGGTTTTATAGACGGCGCGTTTATAGTCATTTACATTATTTATAACAATCGTGTTAATTTGGGTAATAATATCTCCGGCTACAATACCTGCTATTTCAGCGGCACTGTCCGGTTTTACGTCCGTAACCACAACCCCGTTACTAGTTTCAAGATTAAAATTTGATGCAATTTCAGGGGTAATGGCACTGACTTCAATCCCGCGCCATTGCTGCAAGGGTATTTCCGACGGTTGTTCCAACATCTTGTCTTCTTGACCTGGTATCCGGCCGAGCTCTAAATCTTCCGGTGTAGGCCGTTTACCGATTTTAACATCTAAGTCTCGCAATAACTTGTTGCGGAGAACCTTAATCCGTGTGGTCTGGTCTACTTCGCTGCGTTCGACCATCTTTAGAAATTCCAAGGTGTTTTCTACCTTCTTGTGGTCAAACTTAACAATAATATCCTTTTCCTTTAACCCCGCTCTTTGGGCCGGGCTTCCGGGAAGAACCTTGGAAATCAATACGCCTTCGGTCTTGGTCAGGCCAAAATATTCAGCCAAGGCCGAATTTAGGTCTTGGATGCCAATGCCTAGCCAGCCGTATAAGATTTCTTCTCCTTTAAGCAGTTTATCTAATATCAACTTGGCATCATTTATCGGAATCGCAAACCCAATGCCGTCCGAGCCTCCTCCTGCACTAAAAATCGCCACATTTATGCCGATAACTTCACCGTTTATATTCACTAACGGCCCTCCGGAATTACCCGGATTTATAGCGGCATCGGTTTGGATCAAGTCAAGGTAGCCTCTTTCTCTGTGCAGGGTCTGAGGCAGCGATCTGTGCAAGGCACTAATCACCCCAAAGGTTATTGTGGGTTTAGGGCTGATTACAGCAAAGCCAAAGGGATTGCCAATCGCTATTGCCCATTGTCCGGTTTTTACCTTATCTGAATCACCAAGGTTGGCATAAGGTAAATCCTTGGCCTCAATCTTAATCACCGCCAGATCCGAACGATAATCAGCTCCTTTTATGCGGGCATTAAACTGGCGTCCATCCGCCAGGGTTACGGTTATTTTTTCGGCCTTACTGATTACATGTTCATTGGTCAATATATATCCGGCCGCATCAATAATGACGCCTGAACCTAGCCCAATATTTTTGTATTCGCGTTCCGGCATTTGACCATAGAAAAAATCGCGCAGGAACTGGTCAAATGTATCATCCCCGAAAGAACGAAAATACCGTCCTACTTTAGTTGTGCGTTCTGAGCTGATGCTGACTACCGCGGCCCCGGTTTGTTCAGAAACCTGGGAAAGTGTCTGCTCAATCTCAAGCATTAAATTGTTCATATTTGCTGACTTGGTTTTTGCGGCCAAGACATTATGATTTAAACCGGCAATACCCCAGAAAAAAAGCGCTAAACCGAATATTCCGAGATACCTTGTATTTTGTATTAACCTAAACATTGTCTTACTCCATAACGGCTTGTCTTATGTGCTTCTCAATTTCACCGGTAATTTTGGAATTTTGCTTTAAAAACTGCCTGGCATTTTCCCGGCCCTGTCCTAATTTTTCAGAATTATACGTAATCCAGGCCCCGGATTTCTGGATTAAACCATGGCGGATACCGAGGTCAAGTATGCCTGATTCCCGTGATATGCCTTCATCGTACATGATGTCAAACTCGGCCTGTCTAAACGGAGGTGCAACTTTGTTCTTAGCCACTTTAACCCGTACGCGTGATCCGACAATCTGTTCCTGGCTTTTTAAGGTCTCTATTCTGCGGATATCCAATCTAACCGAAGCGTAAAACTTTAAAGCCCGGCCGCCGGTAGTAGTTTCGGGGTTACCAAACATGACCCCGATTTTCATGCGTATTTGATTTATAAAAATTACGCAGGTTTTTGATTTGGAAATCGCGGCCGTCAGCTTGCGCAACGCCTGGGACATTAAGCGAGCATGCAGGCCCATATGCGAATCCCCCATGTCTCCTTCTATTTCCGCTCGGGGGGTTAACGCCGCTACGGAATCAATGATGATTATATCTACGGCATTGCTCCGGACAAGTGTCTCGGTAATCTCCAGCGCCTGTTCGCCGGTATCCGGCTGTGATATTAGAAGGTCATCAAGATTTAGACCGAGTTTTTTGGCATAAGTCGGGTCAAAGGCATGTTCGGCATCAATCATTGCCGCTACCCCGCCGGCCTTCTGGGCTTGTGCGGCTGCGGTTAAACTCAGCGTCGTTTTCCCACTGGCCTCTGGCCCGTAGATTTCAATCACCCGGCCACGCGGTAATCCGCCTACACCCAAAGCCAAATCAAGCGCTAAAGAACCCGTAGGGATAACTGCTACCTCGAGCTTGGAATCCTGTCCTAACTTCATAATCGAACCTTTGCCAAATTCTTTTTCGATATGGGTTAGGGCCAGTTCTAATGCCTTTAACTTTTCTTGCGGGACTTCATTCTTTTTTTCCTTCGTTGATTTTAATGCCTTCTTATCCATAATTACCTCCTTAGCGTGATTAAAATAAAAAATTTAGGGTTTATAATACACATTATTGATGTGCAATTTTAACAATATTTTTTGAAAGGATGTTAAATATTATAATAATAACTATTTATTTTTTCAATTACTTATTATAAATACTTATATACTTAGAACGCAGTTCATACAATATCTGATCCAGGGCTTTAGCTTCTGTATCAGTAAGATTGCCTTTTGTTTTCTCCTGCATCATCCCGACAATATCAATTAAATATTTGGCTTGCATCAAATCCGCCTCTTTTTTGTTCGTAACTGGATTTTCCACCTCTCCCAACGCGATTAAGGCCTGCATCCCGAGACTGGAAAGAAACATAGTGAAATCCATCGGCGGCAACTGTTCTTGTGCTGCATCTTGTTCTGCGCTAGGTTTAGGTTGCTTATCAATATTAGATTTTTCTTTTTCTACATTCTCCTTCCAGCTTTCATCAACTTTCTTTTCGGTCATAACTCACCCCTTTTATTTAATGAGCGCATCATTTAGTGCGCAAAGCGAAACTAAATGATATGCGCGAATTAAATCCCCCCCACCAATAAATATAGAATATTTTATTACATCCTCTGCGTTCAAATAATAAACATAAAACATTTTATTACTCCCCCATTCAAATTGGTGCGGGGGGTTAAATTCAGCCGGACAATTTATGTCGTTTATTCCATAAATTGTGGCTTCATTTAATAATAATTCCTGCATAGCCGACCACATTAGAATAATCTCCCGTGATATCCCCACTGGTCTTGTAATCAATAAGCTCTGCCTTTTTCGCCCCCAGCGCAGAACAGGCGTAAATCGCTACAGCCACCGGCGCAAACCCGCACATAGAAACATTGAGTTGTTTGATTGTCTTACGCAACCCTTCTACGTCTAATTTAAGAATTGCCTCTATTGCTTGCGCATCCTTATTTTTGGCAATATCGTGCGGTTGGTAGTGGGTCATATCGGTACTGGCGACAATAAGGGTCGGCTTTGCGTGCTGCTTGATTGCGCGGGCAATTTCTTCGCCGACAGATTTAAAATATTGTAAATTAAAATCGGAAATGACCATGGGCACGATACTCAAGTCCTTATTAAAATATTGCAGAAATGGCAACTCTACTTCTATCGAATGCTCAAACATATGCGCATTTTCATCTATCTTGATAAACTCAGAACCCTGAAGCATTAGCTTAGCCAGCACAGAATCAATCTTGACTTCTCCTAACGGTGTTTCCCAGGCACCCTCACTTATTATGCTGTAAGGCAGGCCAAGCCCGGTGTGATTAGGCCCTAAAATCAGCACCGTATCTTTTACGTTAACATGAGAGATTGTTTTTCCCGCCACCGGACCAGAATAGAGATATCCGGCATGCGGCATGACTACACACCGTGCCTCTTGTTTTAGCACCGTTGCATCAACTAGCTTTCCAACGGCCTTTAATAACCCTTCCTGATCGCGCGGATAAAATTGACCAGCAACCGCGGCAGTTCTAATCACGATAATTCACCTCTTTTCATTAAATAAATTAAAGGTTAATTTTCTCCAAATATTTTTTTTAAAATCAAGACGCCCTGTTTAATCTGTTGATTAGTTGCTGGTTTGTGTATTTCTAATACTTTAATCAAATCCTTGTGTAAATAAGGCATTAAAATACCAAAATCAAAGTTTCCGCATCCCGGCGCTTTATGGTCTGTGGCGCCAATTATATCATGTAAATGCATCCCGCAGATTTTTTCAGCGTACTGTTTAAGATATTCAGAATGTTGGCTAAAGCCAAGATTTTCCGCTACCTGTGCATGCCCGACATCATGCCAATATAAAAGATTGTCCGTGCCTTTAAATTTCTCGAAAATGTATCCGAGCTCATCTTGGCTTGGTATCTCTCTGTAATAGTAACGGTTTTCCAAGCAAAGCTTGATATTTAATTGCTCTGACTTAGGAATAAGGACATCTAAACTATGCATAAGCGCATCTAAATGCGGTGCCTTTTTGCTTTGGCGTTCCTGAATAATCTGCTGTTTTAACTCGTTATAAGCCGCGGTGCCTTTTAATCCCTGGTCGAAAAGCCGGGCTAATTCTTTAGTTCTTTGTTTCATATCGACATGACCGGCATGAATGATCAGTGCTTTGGCTTTAACTTCGCTGGCCGTACGCAGGGAATTCAAAGTTAAGTCCACGGCCTTTTGGCGTTCTGCGGCATCCGTACTGGAAACAGAAAAAAAATCAGGCGTAAATTTTAAATGATTATAGCCTTCCGGTACCGGGCAGAAATTATGCACGCTTTTAATCTGGATGATGCCGTCTTTTTGTAGTTTTATGATTTCCTCAAGAATTGGTTTTGCAATCGTAAAACCCAGTTCAATACTGTCAAATCCCAACTCTTTTATTTGATAAATTAAATCTCCACCATTATCGCAAGAGCTCGCATTCCAGGTCGTAGACAGACTAAACCCCGTTAGAGATTTATCCCGCAGGTTTGCCCCGTTTAGAAAGATTTTTTTAACGGGGCTTGTCATGTGGGATAGATTGCCTTTGGGCAGCCGTAATCCGCATTTTTTTTCGGAATAGATTTTCTTTTTATTTCCCATACCAGTTATCAAAACTTTTTTTCTTTGACATCTCTAACGGGGTAAACATCAGAATTTATCTTTGGTTATAACAATAACACTTTTAGTTATATCAAGGTATTTATTGGCTGCCTGTTGCAAGGTTTGGGCATCGAGATTATTGATGGTTGTCTCATAGTCAAGATAACGCCCGAACCCTAAGCCGTAAAGTTCATCTAGAGTACTTATAAAACTAAGTGCGGAATTAGTTTCTAGATTAATCCTCTGCTGACCGATAAGGTAGCTTTTGGTGCGGGCGATTAGTTGCGCATCGATAGGTGCGGTGTTTAAACTTTTAATCTCATCTATAATTATTCTCTTAACCTCATCGGTTGCCTCGGGATCAGTAGCGACATAGACAAAAAAGTAGCCGGTATCTACCCCGGACATAGACATCCCGCCCAAGGCATAAGACAAACCATATTTTTCACGTATTCGTTTATAGAGCATCCCATGACTATCGCATAAGATTGAATTTAAAAATTCTAAAGCGTAACGGTCCGCGCTTTTAACATCGGCCCCCAAAAATCCCAGCATAAGAAGCGCTTGCTTTTTATCGCGTTGATTATTTATTAGTTTTAAAGAAGGAGGCGGTTTTATTGCTGTATGTATCTTCTGCCTGATGCTTTTAGGCTTTAGATTGCCAAGCTTATTTTTGATGACTTTAGTCACATGTTCTAGGTCAATATCTCCAAAAATTGCAATCACTAGATTATTAGGGCGCACATATTCGTTGTAGTATTCAATTAATTGATTGCGGCTAATCGATGCGATGGCGGCTTCTGTACCGAGAGTACTAAAGCGATACGGATATTGCTTAAATAAATTCTTTCTTAAAATCTTAACCGTATTTCGGTAAATATCATCGTCTTCAATTTTTATCCCTTTTAGGCTCAGGCGTTTTTCAAGCGAGAGTTCCGGCGCCGGGAATGTGGAATTGGCAATAAGATCCACTAATATATTGAGCCCGGTATCTAGGTCTTTACTCAGTACGTCCATGCTCAAGCCAAAACTGTTATACCCGCTAAACCCTGAAACTTCCGCTCCTAAGTCTTCTAAAATTTGCGCAATATCCGAAGCTGTATATTTTTTTGTGCCGCGGGTAAGCATCCGGCCAAGCACATGAAAAATCCCATTATCTTGTTCTGTCTCGCATCTTGTGCCGCCGGAAAAAATCGCCTGCAGCGATACGGTTGGCTGGAGAGAATTATTTCTAAGCAACAAAACCAAGCCGTTATCAAGTGTGATTTTCGTTATCGGCTTTGGCTTAACAACAGATTTTGCTGTTACTGGCTCGGCGGTATTGCCTTTTGGTTTTAAAAGGACGCGGATAAGCTTATCCGGGCTTAAATACAACTTAGCGCATCTTTGCACATCCTTTACTGTTACCCTTGATATCTTTTTTAAGTATTTTTCAGAAAAATGCGGATTCTGGGCATAGGCCTCATCCTGAGCCATGGTTTGGGCTTGGTCCTGAACCGTTTGTTGGGAATATATATATTCGCTAAGGTAAGAATTTATGGACTTATTGAGTTCTGTTGCGGTTATCCCCTTAGCTTTTATTTTATCAACTTCTGTAAAAAGTTCATCGACCACCTGTTTTATATTCGTCTCATCAAGCATAAAATTTACAGCAAAAACACCTCTAAACCCCGGTGTATAGTTATATCCCTGTACGGAATAGATAAGTTTTTTATTTTTGTATAACAGCTTATATAAACGCGAACTCTGCCCCTGCGCTAATAAAATAGACAAAACATCTAATGCCGCGGAGTCAGGATGGCTGAAACTCACACTGGGAAATCCCAACATCATATAAGTAGTATTTATATCAAATCGCTCTTCATATCCCTTGGGCCCGACCAAGTCGTCTATGGCGGGTAAGGTAAGCTGCGGATACGGTTGCATTTTAAAATCAGAAAAAACAGCATTTACTTTTTCCATGACATCTGCGGCTTGGATGTCTCCGGCCACCGAAACAATTATATTGTTCGGAACATACCATTTATTATAAAAACTAACTACATCCTCTTGACCGAGCTTGGTAAATAACGGTTCTAAGCCGATGATTGGCAAATTAAATGGGGCCTTACTATAAGCAGCTTGAAAAAAGAGCCGGTCAAGATATCGTTTCGGGTCATCACGGTTAAGCCTTATTTCATTAAGAATAACCTCTTTTTCTTTTTGCAATTGCTGTTTATCAAAAGTAGGCGCAGTAATCATATCCTTTAATATATCCAATCCTTTATCAAAATTATTTGCGGGGATAGTGAGTGAATAGCCGGTAAACTGATAAGACGTATAGCCGTTTATCCTGCCTCCCAGACTACTAACTTCTTCCGCGATCTGTCCCTCTGGTCGCTGTTTTGTCCCCTTAAACAGCATATGTTCTACTAGATGCGCAATGCCGGAACCCTGCCACTGCCCCTCAAAAATACTGCCGGTATTGACAATGATTTCCAGAGCAACTAGCTTGTGGCTGGGGTTTTCCTGCGCAAGCACGGTCATTCCATTATCCAGAATGCGCTTTTCAATAACTGCTTCTTTTAATTTTAAATCATTATCGGCAGGCTGTGCCTGCACGTACAGGCGGGAACTTAAAAAGAGAAAGATAATAAAAACCAAAGGGAAGAGATTTTTTTGATATTTCATACAGACCGTATTTATCTTCGGTTTCGGTTAGATCTTGCGTTTTTTGCCTTTCTTTTTTTTCGTTCACTCGGCTTTTCATAATGTTTTTTTGCCTTTACTTCTTTGAGCGTGCCTTCTCTATCCAGCTTTTTCTTAAAAATACGCAAGGCCCTTTCTAAAGGCTCACCTTTGCCAACACGAACTTTTGCCACTTTTCATCATCCTTTCTATTTAAAATTTTTATTCTGCTAAGGCCACTTTAAGTCGCAAATTAGATACTTAGATTTAGTTAAAAAGTAGATAAATTATAACAATCTTACGTCTACTTGTCAAGAATATCAAATTTAATTTTTCCGTAAGCTCCTAATTTACCGTCGGTTATAACGATTAAACCCCTGATTTCTTTTTTTCGCTTAGCCCAGGTTAAGGCCGGTGTGATATCCTTTTGTGTGCTTACCATATTTCCAATTGCAGTCGCATAGCCATCCGCCAAAGGGGCGGATTTACAGATTATCACTGTAGCCTGGCTTTTTCCTAAACTCAAAGAATGACCAAAATTGCCGCTGGATGCACAAATACCGCAGGGGCTATCCTCTGCCTTTAAAAGAAGTGTTAAATTATTATAAATACTCCCCAGGCCCGCAAATATCCCGACCCTTCTATTTTTTTTTACGCAAATAAATATATCCCCCCCATTTTCCACAATAACCTCAGGGCTTAACTTAAGCAATTTTCTACCAACATACTCTGCAATCGTACCGGCAACTGTAGCCATCGGTCCGACATTAGCTTTTTTGGAAGCACGGACCATGGCCTGGATAATCACCGGTGACTTTTTATCTAATTTTACAGGTTTTAAGGATTTTTCAAATTGAGGATTATTTCTAATATAATCAGAGATCTGATTATGAAAATAAATCAGCCAATCCCGCGCTACCTTACTAAGATCTGTTTTGGCGCAAATAAGCAGATTGCTCTCATAATATTCTACGCTGAACTTTATAAGGTCTTCGTTAAAGACAGAATTACGGTATAATCTTTTTTTATACATAACGTTCGATTTTTGCTTACGCCTTTCTAACTATTGCCTTGAAAACAGATCACCACACTAAATCTAAGCTGCATCCTTAGCAAATCATCCGGGAAAGGCGGAAAAGGCGAGGCATTTTTTACAATCTTAACGGCAGTTTCACTTAGTATAGAATTACCTGTTGAGTTATCTGGCAAGACCTCTACACTTATTAAGCGACCATCGGAGCCAACAACAAAAGATACTGAGATCTCCCCTTCTGAAAAAGTAGCAGGATAAACTTTAGAATTTCGCAACTTTGCAGTGATTAAGTCATCATAAAGCAGGTAAGATTTATTTTTAGATAACTCTTTGGCCGGTGTTTCTTTTTTAGTTATTACAGGCTTGCTTTTTTTTATTTTATTAACAGCAATATTTTTCTTAGCAGGTTTTCGTCCTTTATGTTTTATCTTGCGAACACTAGCCAGCTTTATTTGAGGTGTCTTTAGTTTGTGTATATTTTGTTCGGGCAGCGGGTTTTGAGAAACTAAGTTTTTTTGCGCCTGAAGTTGCGTATTCTTTACCGGTGAAATTGAAATATTCATATAACTTGTTGCGGGGATACCAGTTGGAGTATCTTTTATAAAATTAAGCTTGGGTAGGGGTAAAAAAAATAAGGCATGCAATACCAATGAAAGAATAAATGTAGTTTTAAATAAGTTCTTTTTCTTGAACATCCTTGATCAATTTCCTTTACCCCGTTAGAGAAAGGTTGCCTTTAGGCAGCCGTAGCCTAACTTTAGATTTAAATAAAATGCTTTCTTACTTTTTAAATCAGAACATTTATCTGAATTAATACTCTGTTTTACACTCTCTAACGGGGTTTGCTCTCTTTAATATAAATTATACGTTTATGTTGAGGAGTTGTCAATACAGATATCCGGCGAAAATCAGTTAAAACAGACTTGACGCTTATCCCTTTTTTGTATATATTATAAGTGAAGGTGTTGCATTGTAATATTATAAATAAATTTAAATAGCCTGGTATATTGCATCATATTGCGGTATATTATGTGGTAGATAGCGAGAAAGGAGGATTTTTAATGTTTAAAAAACTGCTTAGTTTGGTAATTTTACTGTTTCTGGTTATCATCGCCGCAGGTATTCTATCTGGCTGCTCACAAGGAGGTTCAGAGGGAGACTATGACACAACATCGGTTAGCGGAAGCGGAAGATAGAAAGTACAAACATATTTTATTTTGGGGAAGGGGGATATATAGTATGCGAAATTTCTGGTTAACTTTCAAAATTTTTATATCGAGTTTGGCGGTAATTGCTTTTTTGGGTATTGCCTGTCCGCAACTACAAGCACAAACACTTCTTATCGGCGAATCTTATTATATCACTGTTGAGGCCATAAATAGTGACGGCACTGTAACCGCAGGCAATACCAGCTTAGGTATTGAAACAATGGCTACGGTCAATACCGATGGCAAGCTTAGTTTTACTTTAAGCGGAGTTCCGAATAATACCCAGTTTAATTTTTTGGTGGTTACGATTAAAGATAATGCTGGAACCACAGTAAGAAGATCAATCGTTCCCGCTCCTGCGGCCGGCACCTCGCTTAATTTAGGCGTCTCACCCATAACCGAAAATCAAACCGCAGCGTTTTTACAGGTGTTTTCTGATGCCGGAACCGACGATCCGCTGTTGGCCTTCTTTGGATTTATGCTGGTGCGTTCGGCTGATGTAACCACAGCTGAGATCTTAAAGATGGCTGAGTTTTGCCGTAAAGGTCTAAAAGGAACTGATGGCTCAGGACGAACAGACGGATTTGAGGCGGCATTAAGAGGTGAAGGTGCCACCGATGCCATGCTCGCCTCTTTACGTACAAACCTAATCACTGAATTTAGCAGCTTAACTTCCTTATATAAAGATTCTATTGACCAGTATTTTTCCTCAGGCTCAGCCGCAGAACTGCAAAAAAGAGGTGAAGCAGCCGCCGGACTTTTTGAGTATCTCGTAAATGCTACTACCGATGCCGGGATGAATCCCGAATGGCTGGTCGTTGGCTTTAATGCCATGGGTGCGATTGTAGTACCTTTAATCGCTACAGAAATTGCCGCCGGAACAATTCGTGCCAGCGTAGAACAGGCTATGGGCAGTACCATTGAACGTGGTATGCAAAAATTAAGGGCGGATAATTTCTTGAAAAAGTATACCAATGCTCTTAATGCACTCGGGGGCTCGGCGGCGGAGATAAGCCGGTTTACTACGGCTGTCAATACCCTGCAAACTACAATGCAGCAACAGTTCGAAAGTTTTGAGCAAACGGTCATGGGAGACGACATGCCCGATGCCGCGGATATAACCACAGCTAACAGTGATATGAATACAGCCATGGAAACGGCGTTTAATACATTTATGACTAATTGCGCAGCAACAGATGCGGAAATAACAGATTTAAGAAGCCGCTTGGCTACGGCCTTAGGATATAGCGCAGCGCAAATGGCAGCACTTTTACCCGCCTCTAGATTTAAATTCTGGAATCAGGATGGCACCACTCAAAGAAACTGGCCGATAATGATGGTTGTATCTGTGCGCTGGTTAAGCAATATTATCACTGCCGGCGGATCTTTAGGCTACACACGTGATACGCTAGCCATCCCCGCAATGATGGCCTGGAGAGCAAACCGGACTGATTTTGTAACGCTGTTCCCGGCTGATTCTGGCTCGCAAAGTTGGGCAGCATTAGAAGGATTAAGAGAAGATATCGAAATCGTGGAGTTTACAAGATACAGCGGTTTTACTGCCGGTATATCCATGGAGGCTGTACAGGCACTTGAAAATACTTTTTACGATCGGTTAGACGCATTAGCAGCTTTGGTAACTGGTACAAGTGATGGCTCAACTGTACTCACCAGCACCATTAAAA
>Ga0180009_10002564_pt1 | contig 21342 bp, 17 predicted proteins | sample OS_PC_MetaG_FD_123537 | JGI IMG/M metagenome (GOLD analysis project Ga0180009, IMG submission 123537) | Groundwater microbial communities from the Aspo Hard Rock Laboratory (HRL) deep subsurface site, Sweden - OS_PC_MetaG | ecosystem: Environmental > Aquatic > Deep subsurface > Groundwater...
AAAACATTGTCCACAGAACGCGTACGATAGCGCCGCCCCCAAAAATGACACGATGAGCAAAATGAGCACTCAAACGAACACCCCCGCGAGGTTATGATATTAATCGCCGGAGCCTTACGGCTAATCAAGCCCATCGGCAATCCAATACGAAAATATTTTTCTAAAGGCAAAAGATGCCTCGCAGGATATGGCAAGCTATCGAGATCTTCAACAATCTTTTTCTGCGGATTAATAACTACATCTAGATCATTGCGAAAAGCAATACCATCTAAGCGGGCATAAGACTCCCCCCTGTTAATGCAATCCAGCAAAGTTTTAGTTGGCAATTCCCCTTCTCCTAAACAAATAAAATCAATCGCCTTAAATTCCAAGCACTCTTTAGGTAGAAAAGTTGGATGTGTGCCACCGATAAAAGTAATTATTTTCGGAGACAATGTTTTAGCTATACCGCAAATATTGGCAACCGCAGAAAACTGACTAGAATATAAACATGATATTCCCACAGCATCCGGAGAAAATTCAGCAATTCTTTGTTTTATCTCATAATTCTTAAGTCCGTACTGAAAAAATCCCGGGCTTACCTTTTGCTCATCGTTATATCCTTCTAAGGCCGTATCAAGCAGCTTAACCTCATAATCAGGCTCTAAATACGCCGCCAGATAAGTTATGCCCAGAGGCGGCATGATCTGCTTGGGGCTTTCCTGCGAACAAACAACCGGCGGGAAAATAAGTAAAACTTTCTTGATATTTTTTCTAAATTTTTTCATTTACCTATAAAGTATAGAATGTCAGCCCAGATAGTCCGCAAAGACATAATCGGATGAGAAATAATCACTCCAAAATACTTTTTAAAAAAACGGATAGGATGTTTTACCATTTGGCCTAAATTATAATTATTAAACTGCGTTACTATAAGTTTCTCCATTTGCCGGGGAGTAAACTCATTGCTTCGTATATGAGACAGGCTATACTCGATATTTTCAAATGAAAAATTATCCCTTATATATCCCCCCTTCTTGCAAATTTCATACAACTCAGACCCCGGAGTCGGATTAGCAAGAAAAAACCAGGCGCTGTCTAAATCCATTTTTTTGGCAAAAGAAAAAGACCTTAATATTTGTTCTTTGGTTTCGCCGGGGAATCCGGCAATAAAAAACGAATGCACTTGGATATCCAGACTTTTCATCTTGTTTACCATTTTCTCTGCATAGTTTAAATTCAAGGGCTTTTTGATTATCTTGTTTATAACTTCCTGATCTCCGCTTTCAAAAGCTACGGTTAATTCATAACAGCCACTGGCCTTCATCAATTCAAGCATTTGTTCATCCAAAGTCCAGACCGCAATGCCATTAGGCGTATTCCAATGTATATCAATATTGCGGTCAATCAGTCCCTGAAAAATTTTGCGCGCCCTGTTTTTATCTAATGTAAGATTATCATCTATGAACTGGATTTCTCTAGACCCGTACTTTTTAACCACGTATTCTATTTCATCTAATACATTTTCCGCAGAGCGCATGCGGTAACGCTTCCCCCAGTAATTTTTAGAAGCACAGAATACACACCGGGCCGGACAACCGCGGCTGGTTAAAATCGGGCTTGTCTTCTTGCTGCGAAAAGTTACACTGAACGGAATGCTTTTCTTTTCATAAAAATCTAAAGGAAACAAATCAAATGCCGGATACGGCAAGTCATCAAGGTTTTCAATAAATTTTGTCTTAGGATTAATTTGGTAGCTGCCATTACTACGAAAAGCCAGGCCATTAAGCTGATTATATTCTTTTTCGGAATTTATATTCAGAAGAAGTTGATGAAAAGTATCTTCGCCTTCACCCATAACAATAAAATCAATGCTGGAATATTTTTTCATAACCTCATCAGCTAAAAACGTCGGATGAGTTCCACCGGTTACAGTAATAATATCCTTATCGATTTTCTTGATGCGTTTAAACAGATCAGCAACATCCAAGAAGTGAAACGAAGAAAGGCAGCTAATACCAACAACATCCGGGGCATACGCTTTAACCTGCTCAATGATTTCCTCCGGGCTGTACCCAAAATACTCCCATTTGCTGTTTTTCGGTACTATCCTTTGGAATTTAGCCCGGCCGTCAAGCACCTTAACATCAAAATCCTTGCGTAAAACAGCAGCTAAATACGCCAACCCCATGGGAATTTCACAATGGTGAAAACGCCATTTCAAGACTTTTCCCGTAGGAAAAATCAATATAACCTTCTTTATTTTTTTTCTAAACTGCATATATTTTCCCAATCAGGATATTATTTTCTGAAACTTACAGTTATTCTATCAACCATAATGCTTAATATCAAGATTTGCTCTTTAATAGATTTTTTTTAAGTAACTTAAACATTGCATATTCTACTGGAAACTTAAAATTAAGTCGTTTAATCCGATATAAGGCAAGGGGACGATAAAGAACGCATAAAAACCGAATAAGAGCTGAATCAATAATATCTTGGTTTTTCTGATCTATAAATAAACTTGTAAAGAAAAGATTATCTAACTTTTTTTTCATCTGATCATCAAACCAGGGGGTAATAATCGTCGTACCATCAATTTTGGCCCAGTCTTTGACGGTTTTAGGCAAGGAAAAACCTTCTTTTTGGGCTTCCTTAAGCAAGCGAGTACCCGGCTGCGGGGTTAGACAAAAGGCAGACATTATTCTGGCCTGAGGATTATCCGCTAACAGGGTTAGCATTAAATCAACGGTCTTTTTTAGATCAGATTCTGTCTCTTTTGGCATGCCAATTGTAAAATAGTAATAACAAACAATGTTTGTATTGCGCAGCCGCTTATTGACCTTGATTACCTCATCGATTGAGCTTTTTTTATGCATTTGATCAAGGAGTTTGGCCGATCCTGATTCTGCACCCATGCGCATTACGCGACAGCCGGCTTTATCTAAAAGATTTAAATAAGCATCATCTACTTGTACCAGCTTATGAATATCTACTCCTTGCAAAAACCACTTGATATTAATTTTCTTAGCAATCAATAATTTAGCAATTTTTTCTACACGTGCTAAATCTGTAAAAAAAGCATCATCAATAAAATCCAAATAAGTCGCGTGATATTTTTTTACTAAGTATTCGATGCGCTGGATAACTCTGTTCGCATCTTGGGCCCTCCATTTTCGTTTGTTAAATACGGGATTGTAACAAAAAATACAATCGTTCACACAGCCCCGCGATGTTTCCATGGTTAGTTTCAATTCATTTTTATCAAATCTCGTACCCCCGCTAACATTGTAATCAGAAACTTTAAGTAAATGATATGGCAATTCAGGAAGATCATTTAGATCGACGGTCTCTCGCTCTCCGGTAAAGATATTTTTGTTATTTTCTCGATAATAAATCCCCTTAACCGAACTCATATCTTTTTTAAATTGGATTGTTTTAACCATATCCGGAAAGGTTTTCTCCCCTTCGCCTACGCAAACATAATCAATAAAAGGTTCTTTTAAAACTGTTTCCGGGATTAAGGATGGGTGCACACCCCCCCAAATTATGGGAACATTACATATAGATTTTATAAATTCAGACACTTCTTGAGCATGGAGCAGTTGAGACCCTGCCATGGCATGGATGCCTACAATCAATGTATTAGAATTTACTATATTTTTAAGGGAGCCTTTCCAGTTAGAATGCATGGCTTGGTCAAAGATTTTGATCTCATAATCATCAACTAAATATACCGATGCATTTAATAATCCTAGCGGCATTGGCCTTTTTTTGCGAAGATTGACAAACGGCCCCCCGATTTCTGGATAAATCAGAACTATTCTTGGTTTATCACTCATCGCAGAAAACACTCTCTATTTATTTTGAAATCAATCGATTAATAAACTTATCTGATAAATATTTATTTATTAAGTGCTGTTTTTTATCTTTAATTGGCAAATGCAGGGTTTTCATAACTAAAAATTCTTTAATTTTAGACAGATTAAAATTAAGCATTTGCCTAAAAAGGAGTAAAAGGCTTGTTTGAAAATACTGCTTAAAATGATAGCGGCAATCGAATAAAAGCAAGTACTTAATAGGGTCTAGCGTGGCCAAGAGATTAAAGGCAAAATGTTCCCTAGAAGCTTGCTGCGAAGAAGTCAATCTAGCGTCATGATAAAACATGTCTTCAACATCAAAATTTTTAGAAATATTATCATAACCAAAAGTACTGGGCAGGGCTTTATAATTGCCCGCTCGGGCATCAGTACAATATTTCCTAGCCTTACTATATTTAAGTTTTTCATGTTTTTTAAGGCCAGGGTACCCCGCAATAAAAAGGCCTGTTACAAATATATTCCTTCTTTTTAGTACCTCTATAGCTTTAGCGCATCGTTCATCGCCAATATCTTTATTTAATCCTTTATTGATTCTATTCAAAACCTCGGCATTAGTATGTTCAAACCCTATAACTACCCGCCTTAAACCGCTTTTTGCCGCTAAATCAACAAATTTTGGATGTTCCACAATTGTATCGATCCTTAAAAAGCAACCCCAAGATAAATCTAGATTCTCACTTAATATCGCCTCTATTAACTGCGTGTCACGATTAATATCATTAGCAAATCCATCATCAAGCAGTGCAAATTGCGACACGCCTAAGCCTTTTAAAACCTTCAACTCCTCCAAAACACGCGCTACTGATTTATACCTCTGCCTTTTTTCCCAAAATGAATTCACTAAACAAAAATTACACCCATTAATACATCCCCGTGAAGTTTCTACAGCTGCGCTATACCCATTTTTTCTTAGCATCAAATTATACAATTTAAAATTAACAATGTCCCAGTTAGGTACAGGACTTGCATCAAGGTCCTCCAATAAACTCATTGAAGCTGTTTCTTTAATCATGTTATTTTCCAAATAAATCAACCCATCAATTTCCTGTAAAGAGCTTTTTTTCTCAATAGCTTCTATGAGTTTGGCTAAGCTCTTTTCTGCTTCTCCTTTTACAATGATGTCAACCCCCTTTAGCAACCACTCCTTTGCATAAATGTTAGCATGTATGCCTCCGGCAATAATAATTTTTTCGGGAAAAAGTTTTTTTATCAATTTTATGCTTATTTCATAATTCAATGACACAAGAGAATCTACAATTGTCAGGAGAATAATATCATACTGTTTTATCAAGGCTTTATATTCTTTGATGCTGCCTTGATGATAAAATCCATCAAAATAGAAAACAGTGTGCTTTTTAGGAATTAAGGCTGCCAAGAGGGGAAAGGTAATGCCTGGATTGCAAAAAAGATATTTGGCAAAGTCATTTTTAACTGGCCAAGCAATATGTATATCGATGGGATTTAGCAGTAATATTCTCAAGAAATTTATCCTAATTTGATTTATTCTCTAAAGTTAGAGTGTTTTATCAATTGCCCTACATAATATCAAGATTTGCCTTCATGCCGACTAACCCCGCTGTTGACTTATGAAAAGATTAAGAGTAACATAAGAACAAAACGCTATTAAATTTTATCATAATATCCGGTTGGTTACAACAGCGAAACTTATTATCAGTAATAAAGTTAGATATGAATATTGCACTAATTCGTCCTCCAAAAATTAGCGGCGCCTTTGAAAAAATCCTGATCCAGGAGCCAATCAATCTGGTTTATCTTGGCACTTACCTTGAGTCTAATGGATTTCCGGTTACAATAATTGATTTTGAGGTTGAGCCCCTTAATAAAAATAATCTAAACTCTATTTTAGAAGAGCATGCTATTGAACTTATCGGAATCACAGCCATGACGCCTACCATTAACAATGCGCACGAAGTTGCTCTTTTGATAAAACAATACCGAAAAGATCTGCCGGTAGTTGTCGGCGGGCCTCATGTAACGGCTATTCCGAATGCAACGCTTCGTGAATTTCCTGCCTTTGACTTTTGCGTTATCGGCGAAGGTGAACTGCCAATGCTTGATCTATGCAAAAACATAAAAAAACAGGTGCCGGTCACCGGCATTGCGGGTATTGCAGGGAAAAATAATGGGAACTTTTTCTTGAATACTCCCGCAGATTACATCCAGGACCTCGATGTTCTTCCTTTTCCAAATCGGAATCTTTTAAAACAGGAACTGTATTCTCATACATATGCAGCCGGGATAAATAAAGGAAGAAAAAGATCAACAGTTATGTTTACTTCCCGTGGCTGCTCGCAAAAATGCACTTTTTGCGCTGTAAAAAAAACAACCGGAGATAAGGTCCGATTTCGAAGCGCAGTGAATGTAATTGAAGAGCTTAAAGACTGCCGTGATAAATTCGGGTATAACCACATCACATTCGAGGACACAAACCTGACTTTAAGCCGCGAGAGATTTATTAAGATCTGCCGCGGGCTTAAAAATTTGAACCTAAGCTGGGATTGCCAGACCAAAGTTAGCTTAGTGGATGAAGATTTGATTAACATAATGAAGGATTGCGGCTGTTTAAAAATTGCCTACGGCGTAGAGTCCGGCAGTCCGAAAATACTCTCACTTATAAAGAAGGATATAACTATCCCCCAGGTTAAAAAAGCATTTGAGCTTACACGCCGGGCAAAAATCGTTGCCTGCGCCTTCTTTATTCTCGGCTCTCATCCTGATGAAACTGCCGATGATATCAGATTAACTGAAAAGCTTATACATGAGATCAAGCCGGATGTTTTCCAGCTTGGTACTATATGCCCCTATCCTGGTACAGAGATTTACAGAATAATGAAAAAAGAGGGTTTAATAACCGATATCGATTGGAAAAAATTCAATTTTATGCACGCAAACTCGCCATGGGGTACTAACTTTTTAAGCTCCAAAGACTTAACGCGATTTCAAAAGCAGATTTATATGCGCTATATACTAAGTCCGTCTTTTATCGGATCAGTTTTATTGAAAATACTTGATCCCGCTCAGGCACTTAATATTATCAAACTGGGTTACTATATGCTCAAATATCTGATTTTCGAAAAACCCCGCTAATCCTGTTTTGTAATGCCCTGCTGATAAGCAGCAAATAACCAAAGATTGTCCGCCTGATGTTCATTTTACTCTTTCCAGTACGCAGATCAAATCGTAACTTTAGTCCCACCTCGCAAATTTTCGGTTTAAAAACACGCAATTTTATTAAGATTTCCGCCATCGCTGAAAATCCTTGGCTTTGAATAAAATCATTGCCGTAGAAAATCAGGGCCTGTTTTAATATTGACATGCGGTAGGCACGAAAAAAAGTAGTATAATCTCTCGCTTTCTCTATCGGAAAAACAATCTTTAATAACAAATTAATACCATTGCTTAAAAATTCACGTAAATACGGCAGATTAATTGTCTGGCTCATGTTGTGATAACGCGAGGCAATTACAACCTGGTTTCCATCTTCTAACGCCTTTAAAAGACTAGTTAATGTCTGCGGCTGATGAGTCTGATCGCAATCCATCGTAACTAAAATATCATCGTCCGTGGCCCGTTGCCCGATCATGCTGATTCCGGTTCTAAATACAGCTGCGATGCCTAAATTGCTCTTGAAATTTATTGCCTCCACTGATTTTTGGCTTGAATATTTTAATAAAATATCTTTAGTTCTATCCGTACTGCCATCATTGACAACAACGATATGAAAATCCTGTTTTAAATTACTTAACACCGTATCTAGCCCATCCAATACTGCTGCTATATTCTTTTCTTCGTTATAGGCGGGTAAAAGTATATAAATCATACCTTCTGCTTTACCTTCCTTACCAAAGTTTCGGTAGTAAGTAATTTATAGTTAGAGCTCATTGTTTTAATTATATGTTCGCACATTTTTGTCCTTGTTTTTAAATCTTTAAAAAATGGCAGGTTCAGTTTTTGTTTTTTAAGGTCGACCAGATCAATACCATGAAAAAGATAGGCAATATCCGCCTTGTCCTTATTTAAAAGACTTAAACTAAAATCAAAATACTGCCGGCCAAAAATAAATGCATAAGTGCTGTGCAGCGGCAGACGCAAATAAGGCAGCACCGATATCGGTACCTCATAAATTGAATTATCGCCTTTTTTCCATATAAATTTTTGATCCGGATGATAAATACATAATGGAGAAAAACCAAATAGCCATGTACCGGCGTTCATCTGGATAGGTTTTTTTCTTAACACAGAATGGACTATATCCAGAATCAAAGGGCTTATAAATGACGGCAGGATTGAGGCGTCATAAAGATATTTTCTCTTTGTTAAGATAGATACAACCCGTTTATCGACACTAAATACAGGGGCCCTAAATCCAACTGGCACATGACAGATTATATCTTTTAATGCATCTTCGCATAATGAAATCTCTTTTTCCAGTTCGTCTTGAGACAGTCCTTTGAAATTATCCGGATGATTCATAGTATGGTTGGCTATCTCATGGCCCTGCTCTTGAATTTTCCTAATTAAGCTTTTGTGTACATGAACCTGGGCATCGATTCCAGTAATAAAAAATGTCGCCTTTACGCCATAGCGTTTAAAAAGCTCCAGGAAACTTACCAGGCCTTCTGTATACACAGAATCAGGCTCACCCCGATTGGTATCCTTGGCCAAATAATGCTGGTAGGTCCAACTTCCATCTAAATCAACTTGAATTGTTGCCTGCATATTTATCTTTAATTAAATTTGCCACACGTTTACTTTTTATCACGGCACTGTTTAATGTCTTCAAAACCCCTGGCTCGTAAATCAATTCTGTGATATATAATCCCTCATCACTAACGGGTGAATCTTTTAAAATATTAAAAAACTTGCGTGTTATAACCGGTTCCACATTTTTATCGCAAAAGAATAAACTGCTTTTTATCCATTCTGAACTAAAATTAGGATTTATAGCCTTAAGTGATTTAAGGCAATCATCCCAGATCTTATTTTTATCTAGCTGATCCATTGTTGTCTTCAAGCTATATACAGGAAAGTAGACAAATGTATCCCCCGTAAGCACAGACGTATCGATTAAGACCTGGTTTTTGTCATCGGCAAAATTAAGCATAAATAACCAATACCCCTGTTTTAAGGGTTGACTAAGCTGTAAAAGATAACTACTGATGGATAGATACTTAATTTCCTGTGCCGGGATGATTTTCTTACTGATTTGCGGATACAACGATTCTGTCTCTACGTAAGGAATACAGCTTATAACTAAATCATAAATCTCTTGCTTTTTATCTGCATAAACCCGCCATTTCTTTTTATCCTCCCGCTCTATCTTAGAAACCTTACTATTTAATAATATTTTTCCTTGTTGACGGGTAATGTCTTCCGTTAATTTTTTAAATAATATTTCAGTGCCGCCCCGCAGATATCCCAGCTTATTTTGCTTGAGCTCTTTTATCCGGGCCCATAAATAAGCAGCGCTGATATCCGTAAAATCACTAAATTTAAAGTTTAAAAACGGCTGAAAAAAACTCCTAAAAACTTCATCCCCGCATTCCGCCTTAACCCAATCTTCGGCTGTTATCCCAGATAGGGATACCGGATTTTTTTGGATATGGCACCGTAATAAAAATAAGGCCAGTTCGGTCTTTTGTTTCAATCCTAAAGAGCTAAACCGAAAAAAATCCCAGACATCGGTTAAGCTGTATAATATATCTTTGGTTATAAAAGCCTGCTTTGCTTTTGTCCAATAAAGACCTCTGGCCAGATTAAGTTCATCTAAGATTTTAATAAGCTCGCGATCGTTTACACTAAAAAAATGATTGTATTTTTCTATTCTTATCCCATTACAGTCAACAGTTGCCGTTAGCCCCCCGACATTTGCATCTTTTTCATAGATACTAACCTCAAATTCCCGGGATAAATAATAACCCGTCATTAACCCGCATAATCCCGCCCCAATTACCGCTATCTTCATATAAATTACAGGTTTATTATTTGCATCTTTAAAATAGACCAAAATATCTTAAATGCTACTTTTAGTCCGGCCAGGCTTTTTATTTTTTTAAAACGTTTCCAGATATAACACGGCCTAAAATAAAAACTTCTTATGGCTTGATTCCGAAGGCCCCAGATTTGATTGCGCTTTAAGTATGGGGTATCTATCAGGGGAGCTTTAGTCCGGTCAAAGTTGTAAGTATTTTCAAGCGCAGGGTATTTTTTCTCAAGCTCAGTGCGAATATCTGCCCCAAAATCCGGCATAAAGACAGAAAACGAGGCATAGTCACAATCAAGTTCTTTGGCAAAGGTTATCGTATTTTGTATGCTTTGTTTATCTTCGCCGGGAAAGCCGATAATAAAAAAACCGATTGTTTCTATCCCCTGCCTTTGACATTCTCGAAATGCCCATTTCATAGTTTCGTTTTTAATTGGTTTCCCCAGATCTTTTAATACTTGTTCATTTTTAGATTCCACCCCTAACTGTATTGTATGGCAACCGGCTTGTCTCATCATCCTAATCAAATCCGAATCAAGGCAATCCGTCCGCGTTAAACAATCCCAGCTTATATCCAATCTTTTTTCTAAAATGGCATTGCATATATCATGAACGTGCTGTCTTGTGCCGGTAAAAGTAAAATCCGGGAAATGGATCTCTTTTATGCCGCGCCTATTCAATTCCGCAAGTTCTCCCATTAAGTTGTCGATATTACGCAACCTAAACGGTATTGTTGCACTTGAACAAAATCTACACCTGTAATTACAGCCACTTGCAGCCAAAACACACGTTAGCGGATAATATTTTGCCTGTGGCATTCGATATTTTCCTAGCGGGAAAAGTTCATGTTTTGGTAAAGAATAAGAAAAACGACCCTGGTCATAACTTTCCGGATCATGCACGGCAACAGCATTATGACGATAACATAAACCCGGCAGGTTCCCTTTAAATCCTTTTAGAAACTTAAGAATCCCATTTTGTGTAAAATCAATAATTATAGCATCTAGAAACTCATGCTGCTTGATGTATTTCTGCGGATTAGAGCGTAAAAATCCAGCATTGGCGATCAAGGTTATGTCTTGCTTCTTCTTCAAAGTTTCAAAAAAAGTAAAGTCTTCGTCTTTACTTGCTGAAGAAGCAAGTGAAATTATAGCTTTAAAACCTCCTTTATCTATAATATTGAACGCCTGCTCAACATTAAGATTCTCGGCGATGGCATCCAAAACGCAAATTTTAAAATCCTGACCAAGTATTCCACTTAAAACTAAAAGGTCTATCGCCGGCCAGTAGTAATCGGCTTTACTTGCTGAACTGCAGTATTGGTCTCTTAAATAACGATATTTACCTGGAGGGTTTAGCAGCAGTATTTTTTCCATTATCGTATGAGTATAACACAGGTTTAGACCAAGAGCAAATTCATAATCCGATGATTTCAGGCCATAATCTTTCATTCCTCGTAACCTACTTGCCTTAATCAGAGTCTTAATATATAATTGAGGTAAAGAGGGAGAAAAATGGAACTCAAGCAAAAAATTCAGATAAAACAAACGCAGAAAATGATGCTGTCTGCTAAGATGCAACAATCCATACAGATACTCCAGCTGCCCATATTGGAATTAAATCAACTTATTGCCCAAGAAATGGTTGCCAATCCTGTTTTGGAAGATGTATCTTCCCCGCAATTAAGTGAGCCTACCGAAGTAACCCTCGCTAAGGATAAAAGTGACCTTGAGGCTGACTGGCTAGATCACGATGATATCTGGCTTTCTAATTTTTTCGATAAAAGCAATGTCTCGCGTTCAACTGAAAAATATGAATACCAGCAGACCTTGATCAAAAAATCGGCAACATTACAAGAAGACCTCTTGCAACAATTCAGGCTGATAAATGACACCCCCGGGCACCTACCAATTGCCGAACAAATAATTGGGGATATCTCCAATAACGGATATCTAACGGTCAGTATTGACGAAATTGCCCAAACTCTAAATTGCGAAAAAAGCCAGGTTGAACATGTCCTTAGCCAAATTCAAAGTCTCGAGCCGGCCGGCGTCGGGGCAAGATCATTAAAAGAATGTTTACTTATCCAACTTAAACGCCAAGGCAAAGGAAACTCTACGGAAGCCGCTATCGTAGAAAATTTTTTAAATGAACTTGCCGCTAAAAAATTTACAGTGATATGTAAGGCCCTAAAGATACCCTTGGACCAACTAAAGAAATGCGTGCAGAATATCGGTAAGTTGGATCCTAAGCCATGCGGGGACTTTGCCAAAGAAGCAACACGCATCATCCCCGATATTATTCTCGAAAAAACAAATGAAGGCTATGAAATAACTATTAATACAAAAAATATTCCTGAACTTTCTATAAGCAAAATATACAAAAAACTATTAAACAGTAAATCGACTTCCGCAGAAACATTGAAATTTATCCGGGAAAAGTTTAAGAATGCACAAGATTTAATAACCGGGCTCAGCCAAAGACACGAGACCCTTAAGCGGGTAACCGACTGCATTATTGGATCTCAACCGGAATTTATCGAAAAAGGAATTTCACAGCTCAACCCCTTAACCTTAAAAGAAATTGCAACAAAACTAGAACTGCATCCTTCCACTATTAGCCGGGCAATTGCTAATAAATTCATCCAAACACCTTATGGCACGTTTGCCTTGAAGAAATTCTTCGCCGTAGCCATCGCAACTCAAGATGGAAGGCTTTCTAACCAAAAAATAATCTCGACAATCGATGCGCTCATCAAGACCGAAGCCCCGGCACACCCCTTAAGTGATCAACAAATCGTCAAACTCCTGGCCCAAAAGAATATACATATTTCAAGGCGAACCGTAACTAAATACAGAAATAAGCTTAAGGTCGCTTCTGCCCACCTACGGAAGAGCTGATTGGGAAGGATCTATCCTCGGAGACCAAGATACATTTCGATAGTGAGAATTGATAACAGCAATTTTATCTTTTTTTAAACCATCCGCACTCATAATCCAGAGTTGATCTTCATCGTCTTCTTTATTTAAAGGCAATATAAAACTTAAATAATCGCCGCTGTTTATCCACTGCGGATTTTTGCCCGCCGTAACAACATGGATCTCGTTGCTGCCATCGGCATCCATAATTGTAATACCTTCTGCCTCAAATGCAATTTTATTATTAACAGACCAATCAAGACTGCCGGTTTGAGGATTGTCAAAAGAAACCTTTTTTAATTCGGAAGAATAAATATTTCCTATCCAGATATTCTCTTCGGCTACAAACGCAATTTGAGTTCCGCCGGGGGACCAAGCAAAGTTTACTTTGCATTTTAGTTCACTTGTGTTTAATTTACGCATATCACTGCCGTCCTGATTAATTATCCATATCTGACCTGCCCTTAAAAATGCCAGGTATAAACCATCCGGAGACCAACGAATTTGGTCGATAGTGTTTGGCTCAAAAAACCCCGTCAGTTGTTTTATGATTTTTGTTTTTAAATCGATATAATAAATATTATCTATATCGGCAGAATTCGTACCCACATATGCAACCAAATCCATTAATGGATTAAGGGCCGGCAGAGAAGCCCGATTTGATTCATCTTCTACGAGCTTAACTTTATCTTTTCCATTAAGGTCTGCCTGCCAGATTATGCCCTCGTAATCATAGATAATGCTACTATTATTTTGCCCCCAAATGGGATGATTGCCTTGAATTATTTGACGCCCGGATGTTGAATGCTCACTAATCGTATGAATAAAACCATCGCTGCCGATATATACACCCTGTGTCGCCGTAGTAAAATGAATCAAACTAAGCGGAAATCCGCGAATATCCTTAACAAGAGGAGAAAAACTTACAAAATAAGAAGTGTACGGCCAAAGCGGCTTATAGGGTTTGAAAAAGAGCTTATTTGTTTGCCAACGGAATTGTCCCTTTGTCTTCGGAAAGATATAAAAACCTTCCTCCACCGATTTTTGATCCATATCAGAACTGAACTCAACCGCAATCTCTACCGCTGTTTCTACATTAGAGGCCTGATCCGGAGGAAAAACTGATTTAATCTGGGGAAACATGGTTTGGGCAAATATCGTACTTATTCCGATAAAAAAAATTATTATCAATAAAAAGTATGTAGCTTTAAGATTTATTTTCCTCATAGATTAAGCTTTTATTAGGGCAAAGGCCTCCATACGCGTCTTAGGATTCTGTTTAAATATCCCCCGCACCGCACTTGTAACCGTTCGTACCCCCGGTTTTTGCACTCCTCTCATACTCATACATAAGTGTTCGGCTTCGATAACAACCAGGACCCCCAGCGGCTTTAATTTCTTCATTATTAAGTCGGCAATCTGGGTTGTAAGCCTCTCCTGCACTTGCAGACGCCGGGCATAAACATTAATCACCCGCACCAATTTACTTAACCCCGTAACCCGGTTATTTCTCGGTATATATGCAATATGGGCTAACCCTAAAAAAGGTAAAAGATGATGTTCGCAAACAGAATATAACGGGATGTCTTTAAGCAAAACAATTTCATCATGATTTTCCGCTAAAAATACATCTAACTCCTTTTGCGGATCTTGTTTTAATCCGCTAAAAATTTCCTCAAACATGCAAGCCACGCGCTCTGGCGTAGCTAAAAGATCCTTTCTTTTCGGATCTTCACCGATAGCTTCTAATATAAGTTTAACCGCTTTTTTAATCTTAACTTTATCCACATCGCCTCCTGGTTAACTGATCTTACGAACTTCCATTATATTCGATGAATATAAACGGTTATCTTTGGTTAGCATAATAACGACATTATCGTTCTTTTTGGCTATGCGGTGGAATCTAACCAGTTGTACACACTGCTTAAGGGTTTGCGCAAGATTGCCAAAACCCTTTATAATTACCGGATATACCCCCCAATAAAGTATTAGTTTTTTATATGTATCTTTATTATTGGTAAGACCAACGATGGTTACCTCAGGACGCTGCCGGCTAAGACAAGCGATAGCGTTGGCGTTTTGGGTCGGGACAATAATTGCCTTTGCCTTTACTTTAGCCGCGACATTTACAGCAGCATAACTAAACGCCTCAATTAAATCATCACTTCTATTGGTATTAAAATCTTTTTGCTTAGAAAAGATGCTTAATTTTGATTCGGTCTTACTGGCAATTTCAAGCATTATCCGCAAGCATTCAACCGGATACTTGCCTATCGCCGTCTCCTCAGATAGCATTAGGGCATCGGTCCCATCTAAAACCGCATTAGCAATATCGGTGACTTCCGCCCGCGTGGGTTGGGGGTTATTAACCATAGATTCTAACATCTGGGTAGCGGTAATTACAGGTTTGCCTAAGGCATTGGCCTTGCTTATTATCTCCTTTTGCAGAAAAGGGATATCCGCTAATTTCGCCTCAATGCCTAAGTCTCCCCGCGCAATCATAACAGCATCAGCGGCCTTTATAATCTGGTCAATATCATCAAGCGCTACTTTTCTTTCTATTTTAGCAATGACAAAAATATGCTTAGCTTTTCTTTTTAGATAATCTTTTACTTTTAGTATATCTTTTGCATGCTGCACAAAAGAAACCGCCACAAAATCTATCCCCAAATTGATCCCATACCTTAAACATCTCAGATCGTAGTTTGTCACAGAGTCAAGATTCAAAATTTGCCCGGGGCAACTGACCCCTTTGCGGGGATATATTTTGCCGCCTGATAATACCTGACAAATAGCATTATTGTCTTTTTTGGACATAACGACAAGTTTTACCAGGCCATCATTAAGATAAACAATGCTGTTTTTTCTTAAGCCCTGAACAAATAAGGCATTATTTATAGATACCCCAAAAGACGTACCCATAATTTTTTTAGCCGTAAGCAGGAATGTCTGCCCTTGTTTTAACTCAATAAAGGCATCCTGCAATAAACCAATGCGAATTTTTGGCCCCGGCAGATCCTGTAGGATAGCTACCGGTGACTTTAAGCTGGCGGTCAGAGATTTTATCGATTTAATAACTTGACCATGCTGTTGCAGCTGCCCATGTGAAAAATTAAGCCGGGCCATATCCATACCCGACACAATCATCTCTTTTAAGATCCGCGGCTGGTTACAAGCCGGCCCAATCGTGCAGATGACTTTTGTTTTATTCCAATATTGTTTCATGACTTGCCTTTTGCCTTACGCCAATGTTCATAAGCATAATCTATGATTCTTTCTTTATCTGCTTGGATAATTTCCAGAACTTTAATACCCGCATCAAAATTATACGTCCATTCTTTTGAACTTTTCTCAAGCCACATTATTTTACCTTTACTAAATACAGGTACAATGCTACCTGGTATCCATATCTCAAACTTAATTACTTGATTTATATCTACCTTCCGGTTTAAAGAAGCCTTTACCCCGTGCCTACTAAAATTGGTCAGCATAATTAATCCATGCACACCATCCTCAGTTTCAAATGTCCCTTCTAAAAAAGCCCCCAACCGAAAGCATCTTCTTTGATCATTGCCTGGCATAGCTATCGCACCCCCCTTTTTGAGTAATTAGGTTTATATTCTATCATAAGAATCCTAAAAATAAAAGCAGGCAAAATCTACCCAAGATTAGGCAGTTTAGAGGACATAAATTCAAATTATACACTAAAGTTCTAATTTCTTTAAGGCCTGGCAGCCAAAATACATGGGCAAGCCGACAGAAAGTATGCTTACAATAGATACAAATGCCCCCGCGGCCAGAATGAGTTTATGGAAAAAGACCTCTTTTATTTGCTCGGTAATTAAAAGATGAAAAGGAAGCCCTACGGCAGCTACGCATAAAGCAATATAGCTAAGACTCAACACTAAAGCCAGGGTGCCGCCAAACCCGGAAACAATTTGGGCGGGATTATCTTCTTTAAAGTTGGGGAATATCGCGCCTAAGCCTGTGCAAAGACTGGTTAAGGAAAAACACATAAGTATTACAAGTACGCTAGATATAAACATAAGCTGCGATGTTACCCCAAGCATAAAATTAGAAAGCACGATTAATGGCAGACTAATACAAAGCGCCGCTGCAGAATTAAGCCAAAACTTTTCAAATAATAAACTGCTTTTTTTTATCGGGGCTAGCCCTAAGATCCAGAATTTCCTTCCCTCCAGACTAAACTGAGGAAAGACAAATCTTACCGATAACGACGCCAGGGTCAGGTTTGTTGAAGCCAGATTTAAAAAACTTATGATATTTTTCCAAAAAGGCAATATATTTTCATACCCTAAACTGCGGATATTAGCAAAATAAATAGCTAACAGGCCAAAAAATATCGTAAACTGCGACCATTGCAAAGGATCACGCCAAAATACTTTTATATCTTTTACAATCAAAGCTTGCATGGGAGGTTTTAGAAAAAAGAGTCTTTTAGCAAATTTATCTAATAGCCCTTGTCCATATTTATAGAGCTTTGTCCCCCCGAAAAAAATCGATCTTGTCCATCCGTCATAATATATTTTCGTGGCCGAAAATAGAGCTAGTTGTCCTAAAAACAGTGCATTGCTTAGCAATAAAAACCACCAAAATAAACCCTGTTTGTAATTGCCGGCAATTACCTTAAAAATCCCTTCGCTTATCCAATAATGGGGGGCAAATACAAATTGGGAAAAACCAAAATGCGGAATAAAGTTAGTAAGTAAAAATAAAACTTCATTTTCTGTCTGCCGGATAGCTCTGCCTTTAATGATTAGCCATAAAAAACACGCGACAAAAATTACCGCGCAGAGAATACCCAACCATCGATACAAGCGACGCGGTAAATACCTTACGACAAACATTGTAACTAGTGATCCCCCGGCCGCAGCAATTATTGCAAATGGAATAAAAAATATAAGTAAACTGACATAAAAATCCCATCCCAGCTGCCTAACTACAGCATAGGCACTGAGAATTGGGATTAAAAAACATAAGAAAGTCCAGGAACTTAAAATTACAGAATCGATAAACCTTACAAAGAAGATGCTAGAGTATTTTAGCGGAAACGTAAAAAGATATTCGGTTTCGCGGGCTTTAAAACTTGTAGAGTAGCAGATGATGCAATTCGAAAAAACGAGCATGGCAAACAATCCCATAAAAAATAAATACAGTAAACGATCAATAATAACACTGCCCAGATGCCCCATTGAACGCAGAAATAAAAACGCACGATAAGGCACATAAAATGTGCCTAAAAATATGGCCGCGATCATAACCCAAACTACAATAATTTTCAATCGGGAATGCTGGGAAACCCCACGCAGCTTATTTTTTAATAATTTTAGCCTTAACCCAAAAATTGTTTTAAGCTGGTCCATCAGTTTTGCCTTCTTCTGTTAAGCGCAGGAATATATCTTCCAACTTCCTCCCGCCGGATGATTCGCCCAGTTGGCTCTGCGTACCCAGCGCAATAAGCTTGCCTTTATCGATTATGCCGATACGATCGGCCAACTCTTCGGCTACGGCGAGAGTGTGCGTAGAAAGAAATATAGTAACCCCTTCCTGTTGAGATTTTTCCTTTAAAATATCCTTGACGATTCGAGTAGAATGAGGATCTAGCCCCACCATCGGCTCATCAATGATCATTACCTGGGGCTGGTGTAAAAGCGCGGCGGCAAATACTAATTTTTGTTTCATGCCATGCGAATAATACTCTATTAGATTATCTTGGTATGGCGTAAGCCCAAACTGAATCAATAATTCATTCATTAATTTATCCGGCTTGGAAATATTCTGGCTGGGATAAAGCTTATTAATGAACTCTAAAAATTCCCGGGCTGTAAGCTTATCATAGAGAAAGGGAAAATCCGGGATATAGCTTATTAGGGCCTTAGCCTGGACATAATCTTTTTGAATATCAAACCCACCTATATAAGCCTGGCCTTGGGTCGGTTTCAAAAGCCCGGTCAAAAGCTTGATCGTTGTGGTTTTGCCCGCAGCGTTAGGACCCAAAAAGGCAAAAAACTCACCTTTTTTTATCTCCAGAGATAGATTGTCCACAGCAACCAAATCACCGAATCGCTTGGTAAGATTATTAATTTTTATCATTTATAATCGATCACCTCCAACTTAATTTTGCCAATTAGTCTAACCACATCTAATTGTTTATTTAAATCGCCTTCGATGAGTTTTATATGTGCGGGATTCGCAATGTCTTCGCCAAAAGTAGGATCTATATCCACCCATTGTCCGACATATACACTACACCAAGCATGATAATAAAAACGGCCTTGGGAATAAGCCAGGCCTACATTGATCTTGGTCGGGATACCGACACAACGCGCCAAAGCCGCAAACAGTACAGCATGCTCATTGCAATCGCCTTCTTTTGTCTTAAAAACATCGATGGCCGAAGGTATGCTTACCACCGGCACTTTACGAATATTCTCGAAAACCCATTGATTAATCTTTTTTGCCGCTGCAAAACTGTCTTTTTCATCTTTTATGATCTGGCGTGCCTGGGCCTTGATTTGGCTGTTATTTATCTGGATGAAATCGGATTCCGCTTGGAATTCTTTCTGAGCATCTATTGGTATGGTTAGGGCCGGCAATAGATCCGGATTTTCTTTGACAATTTCTATAATCTTGCTATTTTGTCCTGAATCCTCCCCGATAATCTTTTGGCGCTGGCTTAAAAGAGAAAACCCATCTTCGATACCAGTTAATTTAATCTTTAAATAATTCAAATCAGAACTCGCTAAAACAACATTACTGCTCAGGGAAACTAAATCCTCTAACTCGGTATCGTTGCTCATAATGGTACTATAGGTATGGCTGGCGGTATCGGCATCTTCCTTTAACAAAACCCAGCCCATAGGAGTTTCTTCTTTTAAGATTTCACCTTTGTCATTAATCCAAGCGGTTTGGATTAGCCCTCGATATTCAGATTTAACGACAAACGCTTCTTGGGATAACCCCTGACGTTCAAACATTTCCTTATGTGTTACTTCAATATCTAAGGCTTCAAGTTCCAAGCTAAAAGGATTGAAAACCTTAAGCGCATACTTCGCCCCCACCTTAAGCTCACCAAATGAATTAAATGGGCTTATGATACTGGCAATGATAACCCCTTCTTTTTTTGGCAACAGAATTTTTCTTTTACTGATTTCTCCTTGCGAATTTATTTCCAATTCCATTATTTTCTTATCCGACACATATCCTTTAACCGTCATCTTATGCAGACCGGAATTGAGTTCAAAATGGAATTTAACAAGTTGATAATCATCATCTACAATAGCCTCGGCATTAAACCAGACTTTATTTCTTTTTCTTAACAATAAAAAATTCATCAAGGTGCGATTGGTAACCCGATATCCACTAATGCCTTTTTCAATAATATGGGGCTCAATTGAGGTGTGCACAAATCCAACCGGAGAATTATTAAAATAAATCCCCAGCCACTGATCAGAAAGAAGTGTATTTTTAGATAGAAAAGGACGGTAGGCAGAAATTCTATGGTTGGACACTATTTCTCGGCTAAACAAGAGCCCCATCATCAAAATCCAAAACACAATGATGGAAACTTCTATCAGCTTCCTTGCCTTTATTGTTATAGCCATGAAAAAGCTTTAAAACCCTTCCAGCTCCGCCTTATTTACAATACGTAAAAATTTTATTCCGATATCAAACTTCTTGTCGCTGGTATTCTCATTTTCCTTAAACCAGACAACTTCCCCCACCGCATAATAGGGTGCGCCTTGGGAGGCAATATTTACCTCTATATTTAGTTTTGAACCTACCTCTATTTTTGAAGTTGTGGCAATCCTCAAACCCCCGGCAGAGATGTCCTGGGACTGAGTGTTCTCGATCCTGTCTTCATTCTCAGGACGATGCCGTACCGACATTGGCTGTTGCAAGCGGTCATATTTTCTTTTATTCTCCATAACCAAATCCTCCTTCTCTAAATAAACACATCACTTATGGAGTACAAGTGACATAAGTGATAAGTGTGAATTTATCCCTCAAGTGATTAGAAAAATTTCTAAGAAATTTTCCAATCGTTTACGCCGAGGGACCATCCTATTAAATGAACTCCACATAGCTTACTTTAGTTTTTATTTTGCCAGATGATCTGCGTCGTCGGCAAATAAGTAATCATTACATCTTCAACCACAGGTATATTTCTTAAGTTATTATCCCAATTCCCATTCCAGGCGTTATCATCATTTTTTGCTAACAAATAGGCCCGATATTGTATGGACGAATCTGTACTTGCCGCATTAATCGCACCGCCACAGGGCTCAACCACTGCGACCGCTGATCTTATCACATTCTCACCCGTCGGGTCATAATTAAGATCTTGATCCGGATCATAAAAAGGCTCTGGTAATTCACCGAAACTTTCCGCCGGAGTATAACTTGTTGTTAAAAATACGCGTTCGGTCTGAGATTGTGCATTGTGTGGCAATGTGACCCCAGCTGAAATTGTACCCCAGCCAATGGCGGCAGTACCTGCTGTATCTACGTCTAATGTCGTAGATGTATAAATGCCCTG
>Ga0180009_10002565_pt1 | contig 21330 bp, 22 predicted proteins | sample OS_PC_MetaG_FD_123537 | JGI IMG/M metagenome (GOLD analysis project Ga0180009, IMG submission 123537) | Groundwater microbial communities from the Aspo Hard Rock Laboratory (HRL) deep subsurface site, Sweden - OS_PC_MetaG | ecosystem: Environmental > Aquatic > Deep subsurface > Groundwater...
GCCACTGATATCGCGGCCAGAGGGCTGGATGTGGAGAACATCTCCCATGTGATTAATTTTGATATGCCCGGCACCGCCGATGATTATATTCACCGCATAGGGCGCACGGGCAGGGCGGAACGCTCGGGCGACGCCTTCACCTTCATCACGGCCGACGACGAGGACCTGATACGGAAACTGGAAAAGATAATGGGGAAGAGGATCCCGCGTAAAACAATGGACGATCTGGATTATAACGCCCCCAAACCCAAACACACGGCGCCGCCAAGAAGCCCCGGCCGTTCTCCCCGCCGCTTCGGAAGCCCCAGGCCTTCAGGCGACAGAAAGCCCTCCGGCGACAGAAAATCCTCCGGCGACAGAAAATCCTCCGGCGACAGGAAGCCCTCCGGCGACAGGAAATCCTCCGCTCCCAAGCGTCATTATCGCCGTTAAGCCCGCCTCGCCGCTACCGAACTGAAAAATCTTAAAACCGGCAGCCTTGAAAAAAAACTGTTCCTCAAGTACAATTGAAATGGAAGTAAAGCTCGATCAGCAGGATTTAGCGCATTTTGGAAACGATGGAAAAGGAAAAAAACGGTAGCAAGGAATTATGAAGAAAGCCAAAGTGAAAGCAAACATCGTAAAAACGCCCCAGGGCAAAACTCCTGTCCAGTTACTTACCCTCAGCTATAAACGGGCAAGGGCTATCCGGCATCTTCAAAAGATCAATAAGGCAATTCCAAAACAATGAGGCCCATAGCAGAGATACAAAAGTTAAAACAGGTCATACGTAACCTTGGCGAAATAGATTATGTGCCGGTTCTCATAGGGGGAAAAGCATTGGCGCTTTTCGGATCGCCCCGGCTGACTTTTGATACCGATATTGTCATTCCCTCAATTAAAGACTTGGCAGCGGCCAAGCTATTAACTAATGCTATGCGCAAAGCTGATTTTTATTATGTGAATAAATTAGATGATGAAGGAAATCCGATAGGCTGGATCGATGCGCCGAATGCTGCTGCGTCAAGGATAATGATTGATAAGCCGAAAACTATATTTTTTTGGAATCCGGACTTAGAAATGAAGATAGATATCCTTTTAGATTTTCCGTTAAAAACATCAGAGCTGCTGGCGACCGCCGAGGATAAAATGCTTGATAAAACAACGATTATAAAGGTAGCGTCGTTAAAGAACCTCAAAAAGATGAAAGAGATCGCCTTTAAGGATCGTAAGAAATCTACTGATGCTCAGGACTTGGAGTTTATAGCAAGGATTATGAGATCAAAGCGAAAGAACAAAAGCAAAGAGCTATGAGATCCTTTTTGCCGATAATGTACAACATTATTGAAGAGGAGTATCATCCCCAGTGCTGATCGAATATTTTAAAAAATATTACAGCAGCGACAGCAGGACCGGCGCTTATCAAATCGAGATATCTTTAGATAAGTACACGGATGTTTTTAATGAATGGGACCCGGCGCCTTTTAAAAAAAGGGACATCGACCCCGCTTTCGAGGACTATCTGAAAGGATGTTCTTCCGATATCCCTCTGAAATATAAGATCGAACTATTTTTATGCCTGCCTGAGGATCAGTATGATATTCAGAAAGAAGGCATAATAAAGGAAGGTATCAAAACCTACTTTCAGTCAAAAACCGAAATTATTAAAAAAACCATCCAAGTCATGAACAAAAACACAGGGATATATGCTCTGGTTTCAGTTGTTTTTCTTATACTGGCGTTATCACTGGAAACTTCTTCAACCAGTAATGTTTTTATAAATCTATTACTTCAGGGTTTGTTCATCGGCGGCTGGGTCTTTTTATGGGAAGCTTTAAATATATTTGTTTTTCATAAAAGTAAAATAAAATATCAGTACAGAGTGTATGAAAGACTTTTGCGCTCGGATATAGAATTCAAATATATCAGCTTAGCTTGCCCCAGGCCGTTAGCCAACACCCCTGATCTGCTATAACAACTGCCGGCACCCTAAAACTATTGCCGCTTTTCAGTTCTGCTCTTCCTGGATAGCAAGCAGGGCTTTTTCGATTTTTATTTTTGAAAGTTTATGGTCGGGGTCTATCTCAAGCACTTTTTTCCATTCATCTATAGCCTGGCGGTAATTGCCCTGGTTAAACAGAGATGTGGCTTTGTTAAAATGGCCGCTCATGAGAGCTTTTTTCTGAGCCGGAGAAAGATTTTTTATAACCTTGGGCTCTTTTTTTCTTTTGACCTTTTTTACTGGCGTGTCCCTGGCAATGTTCCCGAACTTGAAAACTGTCTGAAGCCGGTGGCTGGATGCGGTTTGCTCAAATCCCAGAGGCACGGCAACAGCGTAATCCACTACAAGTTTAGCGTTACCTATACCGATAATGCTTCCGAAACCGGCGGAAACTTCGTCCTGCTGATAGCCCATGCGGAAAAAGAGCGACTTTTCAAGAAATGCCAACTCCAAACCCGCTCCTCCTGATAACTTGTCTTCCCAGGACTGGTTTCTGAAAGTGACATTCACGCCCACGGTTATGCTGTCAAACGCTCCTATTTTTCCTGTCTGATATTCGGTGTTAGCTCCAAACTCCAGAGGCACTTTATCTTCCGTCTTCAGGCCGACATCCGCCGGCACTATATTCCTCGCGTACAGGCCCGCGCCAAACCGTCCGGGTATCTCAAATATAAATCCGGCGTCGGCGGTAATAGCGGCGGCGCTGTTTTCCTTATATTCTAAAGCAAGCGCCGCCGGAAATTCGTAGCTGTGTTTTAGATATTTGAGTGACAGGCCTCCCGAAATTTTCAAGTTACCCAGGCTCCCGCGGGGTATTACCGGCCCTGCCAGAGCTAAAATGGCAGTATCTTCCTTATACATTCCGCCGGTGGTGAAACCGCCGTAAGCCGCGCTCAACATCAAAGGCCCCGCGGGCATGGCGGAAGAAAACATGTAATAATTCCAGTTCAGATTTTCCAGGCCGACATAGGGTTTGAATCCCATCATACAGATCTCAGGTCTTTTGAGAGCCGCTATGCCCGCGGGATTATAGAACACGACTCCCGAATCTGAATTGCCTACAGGCATTATCCCGCCCATACTCTCCGCTCTTGCCGACCACCCCGGATCTCTGAAAGCGGCATGCGCAGGAGTAACAAAATAATAAGATGATAAGGTAAGCAAATAACAAAAAAGTATAATGCCACTCTTTCTTTTTTTGATTCCTGCCATATTATTTGTTCGCATTGTTTTCATAAAATCACTTCACAATCACAGCGGTACCGTATTTTATCTTTCCCGAATTAGTCGTAACCTCATATATATACGCGCCCGATTCAAGCATATCCGAATTTGATGCGGGGGCATTGTTGTCAATAGTACCGTACCACGCATTTCCGGTGATTGTAACGAGTTTTTTTCCGCGTGGAGTGAAGATCACGACTTTTTCTACCTCGTTCCCGAATGTAAGTTGTCCGCCGGGGGGAATAAAACCTGGATAAGGCCCGGTGGGTTCGCCTTCGGCGGAGGAGGAGGGAACTGTTACGTTTACAGATACACTGCCTGCCGTATCCCAATTTTCTTCCGAATTCACGGAGAATATCTCGTAAATGTAACTTGCGCCGGCGCTTATGGTATTGTCCGAAAAACTTGCGTTTACATTTGAAGCTGTTACCGAAGCTATAAAAACATTGTCGCGCGCTATACGGTACTTCACGCCGATTATTCCCGTCCAGTAAATAACGGCCGTTCCGCTTGAGATCTGCGGCGCGGTCAGTGACGATGCCGGCGGTATCTGGTAAGTGACAACCGCGGCGGCTGTAGCGGTGGAAGCGCTGAAGCCGCTGTAATTGTTCCAGGAAACCACATATATCTGGGCAGAGGTGTTTGGCGCAAGGGAATACTGTATCCAGGATGTTACATTCGGGGCCAGGTTCGCAAGAAGTGAATCATCTGTGGAAGAATAGATTTTATAGCCGTCTTCAAAAGAAGCGTCGGTCCATGTCCATCTGATTGAAGTGGAAGAAAGAGATATCCCTGTGAGGTTTTGCGCGGCGGACGGAGGCATAAGCTGGGAAGCGGCGGCATTGTTATTAGAGTTAGCGGAACTATCCCACGATGAGCTGTTGGAATTATCGTCCAGAGCTTTTACAGCGAACCAGTAGGTGACACCGGGTGTAAGGCCGGTGACTGTGAGCGTCTCTAAAGTTCCCGCCGGAGAAGGGGAAGGGATAGCCGTGCCTGAAAATGCGGAAAGGTCAGAGGCGGCGGTAAAGCCTGCCGAGCTTATGTTCCCTGTGGAGGATATTTTTATTGAATAGGATGTTGCTGTACCTACAGTCCCGTCGTCGCCTGTAGCGGTCCATTGCAGGTCAATGGCGTTGACTGTACCAATGCTTCCCGAAGCGGTAAGATCGGAGATAGCGGAGGGCGGGATACTTTCAGTACCGAATTCTGCGGCGCTGGAAGAGTTTTTCGGGTTCGGAGCGGCCTGCACAAAAAAATCCGCGGCATTGTCATCAGTGTCAGTAGCATTGCCGCTGGGGCTGCCCGGCCTTCTTTCCAGACTTTGGCCGGCGACAATTTGGGGCGCGGCGCCGCTGCCTTCAAAATCAAGGCAGGCGCCTATGCCGACAAAATCAACAATGTCAGCGTCGGAAGTGCCCGTAACATTGTCGGTGTTAGCCACAAGAAAAACGATATCATCATCGTTTATCACTATATTCTGTGAAATATCCCCGGCTGGCGTAGTAGCCCAGCCGTCATCCACCACAAGAAAAAAACCGTGCGCCGGAATTGTTCCGGAAAGAGATATGTTTGTAGTGGGAGAAGGCGTATAAGACCCGGCTCCAACGACAGAATCTCTCTGCAAAGAAGCCCCCGCTAAACTGATGTCAGATGAAGTGGGGTTATACAGTTCTATAAAATCCTGAGCGGTTACGCCTTCATAATTCGCCCCGATCTCACTGATAACAATGGAACTGATTGTTCCTGACGAAACCGATCCTGTGCTTGCCGTATTCTGCCAGCCGGGCGTGCATTGTGTTGAATGGGTACAAGCGGTCCAGTTGGATGAATCGGGATCAGCCGCCGTGGAAATTATTTTTTCCCAGGATATCCCGTCTCCCGTATCGGAAGTCCAGGTGAAAGAACCTATAACCACTCCTTCGGTATCCTTTATATAGAGCGTCTCACCTGAATTTGTCAGGCCGTTTCCTATGGATGAATCACCCACCGTCACCATTATTACTTTAGATGTATCCGCCCAGCCGGCCAGCCGGGAAGTGTAATCCCCCGCATAATCGGGGTCCACGCATACGGCATAGCCGCCGGCGGGTATTACCGCGCCGCTGAGCCCCCAGTCGTCCGCTCCCGTATAATCCGTTATCGTGTCGTTTGAAGTGGCGTTGTCGCCCACCGTCCAGCCTTCTATAGACACGCCCGCGCTGCCGGTATTGTAAAGCTCAAAATATTCACCGGTTGTCTCATCCAGAGCATTCGCCATGACTTCATTGAGAACGACCACTGTGGATTCGCCGCCCGACAGCGTTATTGTTGTTATTGCTGAAGTGAAGGCGGTCATAACTCCATCTTCGTTGTATGCCCAGTTCCTAAAATAATATTGACGGTTTGAAATCAGGTTTAAGACAGATGTCGCGCCGCCGGTCAGATCGCTCGCGAAATCAGCGAAAGTGGATACACACACGGCAAAGCCGCTCACGGTGGAATAAGAGACGCCGTATCTCGTATAAGACGGATTCCCGGATGTGTCCCATGAAAGAGTTACACTGCTTATGGACACTGTGGCCGGAGCGAGACTCTGCGGCGGGTTTGCCAGAGACCATGCGGTCGCGGGACCGGAGAGGGAACTGTTCCCCGCGGAATTAGTGGCTATTATTACCTTATATGACGGAGAGTTAGGAGATAAACCCGTTTCAAACCAGAATGTGACGCCGGAGGACAGAGAGGCGGCTATGGAATTTGTATCAGTGGAGTATTTCAGGACATATCCGGTTTCATGGTCAACATCTGTCCAGTTGAATCTCACCGACGATGCGCTGACTGCCGCGGCGGAAAATCCGGCTGGCGCCAGCGGCGGAGAAAGCACCGGATATGCGCTTTTCTGAGATGGCCACGGGCTTAGATTCCCATTGTTATCTTCCGCGTTCACACGGTAATAATAAGTGTTCCCTGTCTCCAGACCGAGGTGAGTGTAACTTATCGCCGTGGTTGAAATCGCGGCCTGCCAGCCTGCCGATGATGACCAGCTGGAATATTCAAGATTGTACTGGCCCAGATCCGTTTCCGAATTTGCGGACCAGCTTATCCGGATTGTCGAGGAACTTAAAGCAAGAACCGTGAGGCCCGAAGGCGGCGCCGGGCTCGTGTCATAGGCGATAGCCCAGTTAGCTGTATTTACCGCCGCGGTATTCGACGAGGTCCATGAGCTCCAGTTTCCGGAGCTGTCAGCTGTTTTTATAACAAACCAGTATGTGAGTCCGGGGATGAGCCCGCTCACCGCCCTGTTTCCCGAAGAACCTTCTTCCGTGCCGAATGCCGCCGGCGTCCAGCTCTGGGAATAAGTTGAGGCGGAGGAAAAATCCGCTGTGCTGATGAAGGCGGATGAGTATTTAAGCAGATAAGACGAGGCGTTTCCTCCTCCTGTTCCGTCGTTTCCCGGCGCTGTCCACGAAAGAGTTATGGTGCCCTCTTCAGTATCTCCCGCCAGCGCCGTGAGGTTTGAAACCGCGCAGGGCGCTGAAACATCAGTTGTAAACCTGTGAGGCCCGGAAAAGAGCAGGGCGGATTCATTGCCGTAAATGTCCGCGGCGGTTACGCCTATATAATAATTTACGCCGATTTCAAGCGCGTCACCCTCGTTGCAGGCGCCCACAGAAGCCGTTGTACTGCTGATCCCCTTATTTTGATTTTCAGGCCTTAGAACAGCGCTCAGGTGCCCTCCCTGCGCGTCGGTTGTTTGTTTTATCGCGGTATCCATTGCCCCTGAAGTCGTGTGCTGCGAAGAAATGAATACATAATATCTTGAAAAGTCGCCAGGGTCGGCGGGAGCTGTCCAGCTCACGCTGAAGGCATTGCCTCCGTTAGTTACGGACAGAACTGTCGGAGCGCCGGGCGGAGACCAGTCATGAATCTCACCAACGCTCGCGTTATCAACCGAACCCACAGGACTGCCTATCGCATAATTCCTGCCGAATTCTTTTGCGAATTCACGCGCGAGACGAAAATCCTTTATAAGAATAAAATTCTCGTCGCTCCCCGGATTGTTTTCGGCAGAAGATTGCGAAGCATTTACAGAGCCTACCCCCGCCCAGTCCAAATCAATCACCCAGTATTTGTGATGATGTTTGATATAAGTAGTAACCGCCGATTCCCGGATAAAAGGGCCTGTTCCATTTCCATTTGCATTAGCAGCGTTATTCCAGTCATCTAAATCATAAGTGCTTGCGGTGTCAATACTCTGGTAAACTCCTTCCACGATAGCCCCCGCCGCCGCGCGATTAACACAGGACGCTTCCAGTGGATTCTGTGCGCCTGACCAACCATACAAATCGGTTACTTCAAAAAATATGCTTTCGGTGGAAGCATTGAAAATGGAAATTAAACCATTGGCAGTTGTGCCGACATCCGCCCATGGCTGATCTTCAGAACCGAAGAAACTGCGCACCTCAACATTATTCGGCATTGTATAAACACGCGTTGTCTGCGATCCTCCTGCGAAAGTTCCATTGAACATCTCATTGAATTCCGCGAGGTAATTTAATGTTAAATCCTGATCATAAAGGAAAAGAAACGTGTTGTTCTGACTTTCCCAGCCGCCCTCATTAAAATTACCCGAACCCATCATCACTGCCGCATTTGCGGAATCATTAGGGTCTCTTATAATAAGCTTGTTGTGCATATACTCTGATGACCCACCCGTTGTCCGGTCATTCATCGGAATCGTCCCGGTAATATCCGGATGAATAGGATAACTTCCTATTCCTCCCTGAGCATCATCACCTACAACTTTTACATCCAGTCCGGAAGCATATAAACTGTTGATATTTAGAACCACTTTATTATTTGCCGTATCACTCCATGAATAGTTTGAAACATAACACATGGACGAAGCCTTCAACATAAAATCGCTGATATGGGTTTCCAATGCGCTTGCGCTTCCTATTGTTCCATCACCTGCTGTGAAATAAACTTCCCACCACGAAGCCGCATGTACGGGATAACACATAAAGGAAGCAAGCGCCGCTATGGCAAGCAGTCCGGTGGTCAATTTTTTTTTGAATAGGATCACAGCGTTAATTATACAAAATTTTTCAAAAAATTGAATACGCGCACGCGAACTATTTAGTTTGGCAGCGGGCATAAAGACCTTTACTTTTAGGCCATACTTGTTAAAATTTACGGATGTAGCGATCAGGGAGGATATGAATGAAAGCTAAAACTATTGCCGTGTTTGTTCTGGCGGGGCTGGTCTTGATTATTCTCCTGCAGAATACGAAGGTCATTTCTTTGCGGTTCTTCTTCTGGGAATTGAGCATGTCGCAGGTTATTTTATTGCCTTTGATCATGTTAGCCGGCTTCCTCGCTGGTTTTTTTGTCGCCCGTCTCCGTCGGCATTAAGCCCGGGATAATAAGAACTAAAGATGACAACCATAACCGTCACGTTTTATTCACACTTTCAGATGCCAATGCCTGCGCCAGGATATTGCTAAAAGCCAGGGAACTGAACAGAGAAATGTTTGATAAATTTATAAGCAAATGAGAAAAAATCAGCGCAATCCACAAAAAAATAATTCTATGAAAGAATATACGGAACCTATTCTAGTCATAGATGAGACGATAGATCTTCATAGGACATCCTCGTGGCTCATTGAAAACAAAATAGAGGCTTTTCTGGATGCCGCGGTAGTCAAACACAGGAAAAGAGTGCTGATCATCCATGGAATTGGCAGAGGTGTATTACGGCAGATCACCTGGAACTATCTTTCAACAAGCCCTTATAAATCCAGATATTATTATGCCACGCGTTCCTATGGCGGCTACGGCGCAACCGTCGTCGAGTTGTTATAGGTAATGGCGGGGCAATCCCCGTGCCCCTTTTTTTACAAGAGCTTCTTTCATAAAATCAGAAGTATTCACACCATCGCCCTTAATTTAGATAATGCCGCATCGTAATTAGGCGCATGAGTTATATCGTCAACATATTCTACATATTGTACTGTCTGCTCTTTGTCTATTATAAATATAGCCCGGGCCAGCAGACGGTGTTCTTTGATCAAAACTCCGTACTTCAGTCCGAAATCTATATCTTTATGGTCGGAATATGTTTTCACTTTTTTTATACTGTTGACCTTGTTGAAACGTGCTTGCGCAAAGGGAAGGTCCATACTGATAAATATGATAATTACATCCTTTGATAAAGCAGCGGCTTCGTCATTGAATCTTTTTATCTCAAGTTCGCATATCGGAGTATCAAGGGAGGGAACCGAGGCTATAACTTTTATTTTCTTGTCAAACTTAGAAGAATCCACAATATTCAATTTGTCGTCAAGCACATTAAATTTCTCGCTTTTACTGCCCACCGTGATTTGATTGCCTACAAGCGTAATGGATTGACCATTCATAGTAACAATATTTTTTGTTTCTTTCATAAAAACTCCTTTTTCTCTTTATCCTGCTTTTTTGATCGCCATCCATTGTAATAAATACAGGAGTTTCTGTCACAAAGAGGGAACAGGGACGGTTCTGCCCGCAGTCTCCAAAATTTAAGGCGCTCCGCCCGAAATCTGCTTATTTACATTAACGGCATATTCTTGATACGATTCAGTGTATTTAATATCAAGGGAGGCACAAATGACCAAAGTATTAAATGAAATCAGAACTCTGCTGAAATTCTTAGTTGTCCCGATCTTAATCCTGAATGTCGTTCTGGCTATTCAGTTATTCAATGACGCGGGCGTGACCGAAGCTCAGGCGAAATCCCCCAAAGAACTTACACAGGTGGATATCGTCGCTGTCGGCGGCTCCCCGGTTGATTCTTTTAACGGGATTCCTGTAAATGTAAAACAGAAAGAGGAGGGGAAATGAGTATTTTTTCAATAATTGATCATAAGGTAGAAGAATATAAAAACACTCATCCTGAGTTATTGAGTGGGTTAAAAAAAGATATTCGAGAAGGTGCTGCATTTATGCTATATAGTTTGGATACTATATTACGAGAGTATAAATTTGAAGATATTGAAGAAGGTATTGTCGACAGTTCATATAGAAAAGAACGCCATGATTATGGAGTAGATGCAGTGTATATTACTGCTAATAGGGAAATTATTAAAACAATAGAACAATTAGACGAGTTCAATGAACATACTAAATTCGTTATTCATGTTTTTCAATTAAAAAAGGGCAGGGGTGTGGATCAAGCATGTTTACTTAAATATCGTGAAGGAATTAAAGAAATTATTATTGAAGAAAAATATGCCGCCGACAAAAACTCATATCTCTATAGATACATGACTAATCTTACAGAGATAAAACAGAAAATATATTTAAAATTTTCTTCAGATCAAATTAAAGTTCAACACTATATAGGTTATGGAGGAGTGGCAAAAACTATATTAGATAATGATTTACTTATGAAACAACTTCATGGCATTTGCGATGATCTAACTAACGGTGGTTATGTCAATGCTAATTATGAAATATTTGATGCTCAACGGCTAATAGATTGGCATAAAAAAGGGGATGAAATAATTGACACGCTTAAGTACCAAAAAACGTTTAAATACATTACGGACACTGATGGGTATAATAAATTAAATGGATATGTTTCAGTAATTAGTGCAAAAGAAATTGCGCGGGTAGTTAAAGAATATCAAACAAGTTTATTTGAAGCCAATATTAGAGATTTTTATAGAAAAAAGGATTTAAATTCAAAAATTTTAAAAACAAGTACTGATGAAAAAGAATCTAAGTATTTTTGGAGTTTTAATAATGGATTGACTATAACATGTAACAAGGTTGAGGAGTTACCGGGGGATAAATATAGATTATATGGGATGCAAATAGTTAATGGATGCCAAACATCAAACGCACTTTATCAAGCACTATATAACATCGAAAGATACAGTTTGCTAGAAAAGAAAAAAGATTCGTCGGGGCTTTCAAAAAAGGAAAGTGACGAAATGGCTCATATTAAAAATCTGTTTTTACGAGATGATGCTAATATACTGGTAAAGATAATTGAAACAGATGATCCTGAATTAATATATAAAATCACAGAAACAACAAATTCTCAAACACCAATTAAAAAGTTTTCCTTGAAAGCAAATGATGATATTCAACTTCTTATAGAAGAATATTTGAAACATGAGAATATTTTCTATGAGAGAAGAGTAAATTATTGGAAAAACCAGGGAAAGCGCAATATTGTAGGCATACAAAAACTATTCCAACTATATATGTCACAAATAGAACTTAAACCGTCTCAAGTTAAAACACGCCCTTCAGATATGTTTGAGGATAATTATGAAGAAGTCTTTTCTGATCCTGCAATTATACAAAAAGATTTTAATTTGTATTTAATTCCAATAATAATTGATCAAGCTATTTTAAAAAAAATACGTCAAATACAACGCAATAACTCCGTTTCTGATGAATATGATAAATTTATACTATCGTATGGGAAACTACACCTCGGCTGTTTAGTTTTATATTCTATTTTGGGTGCGGGATACAATAAAAGTGTAATTATTAAAAAAGCGCTATTGATAAAAAAAGTATTACAGGATTCTAGCAAGTTTGATAAACTTTTTTATATAGCTCTTGAAAATTTAAAAAAATTACTTCAATCAGTAGGAGGAAAACGTAAAGAAGCAATCCCATCATGCGTAAAGAAGCAATTGCTTGATGAAAAAATAAGTAAATTTATTCGCAAAAAGAGAACATAATTATATTATGAAAACGGTAGAAAATGGGGACGGTTGTGGTTTTGTGCTGAAAAAGAAGCAGAGGAGGGGAGTCGAAATGAGAAAAAATGTAGGACGTCCCCCTTTTTTTTAATAGCTGAAAAAGGAGAATATTATGAATGAAGCATTACAATTATATGGAAAATTAGTTATTACATTTTTAGGATTAGTTATACCAGTAATTAGCATTATACTATCAATATTTAGGGATGGTATGGAAAAGGTTGCAGCTCAATACGAAAATGAAAGGTCTCAGAGTGAAAAAAATCTAAAAGATCAGCTAGCTAAAGTAAAAGACAGTGATATTAAATTAGAAGATATTAAAAAAACTATTAAGGCTCTCGAAAAGACTGAAAAAAATGCAAAATCAAAATTAAAATATTTAGAACCAAAATATCAAATAATATTTTTGTTAATATGTTTCGCCGGTTCTTTTTTATTATTAATTAGTGCCCACTTATTTGGTAATCATGTAAATGTATTTTCATTATTGTTAACTATTAGTGTTGGTTTTTTTATCAGAGGATTTATAAATTTAATTAATTTATTTTCTATAATTGTTGAAGTCAAAAAAAACATTGATGATACAAAGAATGAAGAAATAAAAAATAGATTGGAATTAGAAAATGAAAAAATTAATATACTTAAGATAATTGCAAAAAAAGAAAATGAGCATTTATTAAAAAAAGTAAAGATTGTGATTGATTCGAATGATATTATTAAAGATAATAAGGTTGTTATTACAATTGATTCAGATAAAGAAAAGACTTTTGATGTAAGAGTAGCTAATAGTGAAAGTCGCATGGCAAAAGAAGTTGAAATAGGTTTCGTTTTTCCTCCAAGTTTTATGATAGTTAAGGGAACTGGTTATTCAATTTTTACTTCTGAAGATAAAAAGATTCTTCGTTATAATATAAATCCTTTACATGGGAAGACAAAACAAATATTGAGTGATCTAAAAATTACGCCATTAACAGCAGGTGAGTATGATATTACGACTTTCATAAAAGCTGAAAATATGGAATCTATATACAACTCTTTTAAGGTAATTGTTAAATAAGAATAGTGTAAAATAGGGACGTCCTTAAGAGAAAAATACCGGTACCCCATACCATCCGATAAGGGGCATGCGGTTCTGGTTTTAGAGGGGAGGGGAATTAAAGTGATATATCATAATCACTTGAGGCAAAAAAATGATAGTCGAAATAGTTGAATATCTTTCTAATCACTGCAAAGAAACGGTCTTCACAGTGCTGAGATTAGTTGCAATATGGTTTTTAATAGGTGGTATTAGGAGACGTCCTCGTCATCGTTCAAAATGAGATACCGAAGAAAATTCTGTAGCAAAACATATAAGAAGAAAAAGAAGATAAACTGGAGTTACCGATACGGCTACTACAATTATGTCAGGCTTACAGTAAGCGCTGTTGCGATATATGGATTATATATTGTCGGAAATACAGATAGTAATTTGTGGCGTTATATCTTCGCTATAGTTCTTGTGTTATATAATAATATCAGACCGATACAGCTGAAACCTAAAACATGGACTGTTCTCCATGTTATGGTACTCGGGATTATAATCAGTACGTTTTTTCTGATATGAAATTCCGCCAAGAGGTTCTGGTTTTAGAAAAATTGGGACGAATCTGCATTTCTTTGAGAGCCCGAAATTTGATAAGATATGAACGTGAGCAACAATAAAAATCAAAGTTTTTTGAAATGCGAAAATAAGTCACAAAGATCAAGCCCTGGTACCAAATGTGCTTTCAAGGGTAAGATATATCATTCCTAGTAATTAGCAAGGATCACACCATATATGTATTTTGAGGAAAAACATAGTGTATTATTCTATAGATTCATCCCATATAAACTCAAAAAGATTATGGTTTTTTACATAAAAATATGGCACAATACACTGTAGATATATAAATATATTTTTAAATGGGAGGCACCATGAAAATCTGCTACGGAGATAAGGAACTATTAAGCTCTGAGAATTTTTTAACCTTCGGCGGTGGCGAGACAAAGATTGAGATTCAGCATAGGGGGGAGGCTCTTTTTTTTGTACTAGATATGCTTGTGGACGAATCGAAGAAGCAAAGGCACGAACTCGTTGTAGTTGACAAACAGACTCTCAAACTCCGGTTGTGGAACTGGGAGAATCCTCTTGGGACTGGATTCATTAAGCCCATAGAAGCGGGTACCATCAGTAATCGGAAATTGTTCATCCTTTTATGGATAAAGAAACCCGGAAAGCAATCGGAATCGCATGAAATTACCTTTTCAGCATATATCGGTGAGGAGGTGAGCAATGGCTAAAATCAATATCAAGACAACAGTAACTGCTCCAGATGAGATAAACGTCCAGCTTGTCCGTGCCGACTACTTGGAGATTAGTAACATCTTCCGTCTGTGTTTTGAGATATGTTTAGCGTTGACAGCCACCCTCATAGGCGTCGTGTTGTCCGTTCTTAAAATCACAATGTTGCATAAACTCTTTTTGGGGTTTGTTTCAGTTGGCACTCTTTTTTTTCTAGGGCTCACAATCCACTTCTACTGCAAGGCAAAACCATGTGGGGCAAGTGAAAAGCTACCCGCCGATTAAACAAACGAAAGGGGGGCAGGTCTTGAAAGTTGATAAATCAATAAAAGTAAAATTGAAAAAAAAGAAGGGCGCCCCGAAGTGGGCAATGCAGCCGTTTAAAGATTTCTTGCAATCAACGGAACGTCTCTCACATATTGTTCGCATCTCCGAAAAGGGCATTAGTATGATTAGGGCTACGCCAAAAATAATAGAAGTGTTGACGAAGGCAGAAAGTAATAAATCTCAGAAAGAGAAAGACCGGCTAAAGAGTGCACGGGAGGAAGCAAAGTTAGCTCAGCAAGAGGTGGACATGGGGTTCCCTGTCCTTCATGCCTGGGCAGTTATTAGTCTGTGGGCACACTTAGAATCCCTATTTCGTATTTTTATCGCGACATGGCTTAGGCATAAACGATCAGCGTGGAAAATTGATGCTATTCGACGCCTACGCATCAAAGTTGGAGAATATGAGTCAATCGCAAAAGATGAAAGGCATATCTTCATTGCGGGTCAACTTGAGCGAGAGCTAGGAGCAGGTCTCAAAGCTGGCGTAACACGTTTCGAGACACTACTTGAACCCTTTGGCCTTTCTGGTAATCTGCCAGCCTGCGTCAAACGCCAAATCTATGAATTTGGACAAGTACGCAATTTAGTCGCCCATCGAGCTGGCAAAATTGATAATCACTTTCTTAACGCATGTCCTTGGATTGATGCCAACCTTGGTACTGAACTCAATATCTCGAAGAAGATGTTGGGTTCGTATTATCACGCATCGCTGGCGTACGTTACTCTTATTATATGCCGCCTTGGTGAGCTGCGCGGAGTTGATATGAGTAAGCATAGAATTAACGTTGAGAAAGAGGCAGTGGAACAAATGGAAAAATGAATGGGAAATGGGGACGTCATTGATATTGAGAAGAAAAATGTAATGGATAAATTTTTTAATGCGAAATGGTAGTATGGGCAAACGCCATATTTGCTCAAGCATTTTAGTTTGAGTATGGTTTATAATTTTAGAACAACTGCCAATAGGTCGAAGCTAATGAGCAAAATAAAAAGTGGTAATACAAAGCCAGAAATAGTGTTAAGGAAACGGCTTTGGGCTGAGGGAGTCAGGTATAGGTTGAATTATAAAAAGTTACCAGGCAAACCAGATATTGCAATTGTGCGACATAAGATAGTAGTATTTGTTGACGGAACGTTTTGGCATGGGTATAATTGGGGATATAAGAAAAAGAAAATTAAAGTAAATAGGAGCTACTGGCTTCCAAAAATTGAAAAAACTATTAAAAGAGATATACGGTATAATTTTTTAATTAAAAAACAAGGCTGGAAAGTAATAAGGTTTTGGGATTTTGAGATCAATAAAAATATGGAGAAATGTGTAAGGAAAATAAAAAAAATAATAAGCAATGAAAAAAAATAAAACTTATCGGGCAATATCTTTGTTTTGTGGGGCAGGGGGGTTGGACTTAGGCTTTAAAAAAGCAGGCATTGATGTGATTTGGGCTAATGATATCGATTTAAATTCATGCATTACGCACTTACAAAATTTTGGTGAGTGCGCTGTGACAAAGGCTAATATTAGAAACATTCCGTCGTCGGATATACCTAATGCAGATGTTATTATTGGGGGATTTCCTTGCCAAGGTTTTTCATTGGCTGGGCCTAGGTTAGTCGCCGATGAAAGAAATTATTTATATAAAGAATTTGTGCGCATTCTACATGATAAAAAACCTGCGGCTTTTGTTGCAGAAAACGTTAAAGGAATACTGACATTGGGAAATGGCGAAATTATTACCGCTATAGTGAACGAGTTTAAAAAGAAGGAATATGAATATGAGGTAGAGTATCACTTGTTAAACGCTGCTGATTATGGGGTTGCACAAGATCGTCAAAGGGTGATTTTGGTTGGGCTGAGAAAGGATTTAAAAAAAACATATAGCTTCCCAAATAAGTCGAATGGCAGGATAACTATTGCCGAAGTGCTAAAGGGATTCCCAAAACCTCAAGAGGATGAAATATGTAATCAGCCATATTCGCCAAGGTATTTGAGCAGAAATAGAAGAAAGAATTGGGAAGATGTGTCATTTACTATTCCAGCTATGGCCAAACAAGTCCCATTGCACCCTTCATCCCCAGTAATGAAAAAAATTACTAAAGATAAATGGGAATTCGGGGACAAGCAAAAAACGCGCCGATTCTCATGGCGTGAAGCGGCCGCTATACAAGGGTTTCCAAAGGATTATAATTTTTACGGGGATTTAATATCGAAGTATCAGCAAATTGGTAATGCGGTTCCATCTCCATTAGCTTACGCTATTGCACTGAAATTGAAAGAGGTCCTGGATTAATGACACCGGCGTGGCATGCTATTAATGGAAAAGCTTTCGAATATGCGTGTATTGCGGGGCTAGAACGTGTCATTACAGCCAAATCTAAAGATTTAAAGTGTAATGTCATTAAAGATGGGCCATATGACACTGCCCTGCAATGTTTTAATAAACTATCTAGTGAACACAAGAGCAAGTTGTCAAATGTAGGTATTGTATTAGGGGAAAATTTAATAAAAATGGAGCCTCGTTTAGTGTATGCTGTGGCTCAATTCAATAGTAATATAGATTTATCAATTCAACCGGATCAAAGAGGGCAGAGAGGGGATGTTAGGGATATTTTGGTAGTCCGGATTAAAAGTTCTAATGATACGAGCTGGGAAATAGGAATCTCTTGTAAACATAATCATAGGGCTGTAAAGCATCCAAGAGTTAGCCCGCACATTGATATTGGGACCGAATGGTTAAAGGCTGAATCCGATGAAATATATTGGTCAGAAATAAACAAAGTATTTGATAAAGTAAGTGCCTATCAGGCGCAAGGCTTAAAACGATGGGCGGAAATACCAGATAAAGATATAAATATTTATCGTCCAGCGATGGAAGCAATACGAGGATTTCTTTATCGAATATATCAGGAAAAAGGGTTCACCATATGCAGAAATTTGCTGCATTATTTAATTGGGCGGAATGATTTTTATAAGGCAATAATAACTTTGGATAAAGGGATATTGGATCTTCAAGCATATAATTTTAATAGAACCTTAAACAAGCCAGCAGGGGGGAATAGGCCGACACAAAGAATTGAAACTGTAAAGCTGCCCGCGACATTACATTCTATAGACTTTAAGAGTGAATCAAATAGCACAATAAATATTGTATTAAATGAAGGCTGGCAAATTAGCATGAGAGTGCATAGTGCAACAACAAATATTGAAAAAAGCCTTAAACTAGATGTGCAGTTAGTAGGAGTGCCTCAAAATTTGTTTCGGCAAAATCTTACGTTGTGAAAAAAATATAATTTAAAAGATGGCTAGTCAAAATGAATAAGTTCTGGATTGAAATCGTTACGACACGTATGAAGGAAAAAAGGCTTAGCATACGGCAGTTAGCAATCAAATCAGATACTGCCCCGGGTTTTTTAGCCAGAGTTTTACGAGGAGAAAGAAATCCACCACACGATGAAAATCTTCTATGTAAAATAGCAAATATTTTAGGTTTTGATTCGGATTATTTGATTTTTGCTGCTGGCAGAATTCCGGACAAGTACGAAAAATATTTTTTGGATCCAAATATAGTTGAGCGGTTGAATCGGATATTGACAGATACTGTAAAATCACAAGTCGTAAAGAATTTGAAAGTATACCATAAAAAAGATCTGGAACTTCCCGACGAATTGCTATAGGCTTGGGGGCGGAGTTTGGCCCGCAGACAGAAACTTGCAAAAATCAAAATGGACGGAGAATTAATGATAAAAATAAAGAAGATGAAACCGGGCGAACCGGGCGTATGAGAATAGAGATAATACAGGCGGATATAACGCGGCTTAAGGTTGATGCCATCGTCAATGCGGCAAATAAGACTTTGTGCGGGGGCGGAGGAGTGGACGGCGCGATTCACAGAGCCGCCGGAGCCCGGCTGCTGGCGGAGTGCAGGGCCTTAAACGGCTGTGAAACAGGACATGTGAAAATAACAAAGGGATATGATCTGTCGGCAAAGTGTGTGATCCACGCTGTCGGGCCCGTGTGGTACGGCGGCAACAGGAATGAAGAAGCGCTGCTGGCATCCTGTTACAGGGAAAGCATTCTGCTGGCGGATGAGCACAAGCTGAGATCTATTGCTTTTCCGGCGATCAGCTGCGGTGTTTACAGGTTCCCGATAGAGAAGGCGGCTGACATCGCGATCAGGTCAACATTGGAGACCGCGGAAAACACTTCAATCGAACACATCATCTTTGCCTGTTTTGGGGACAGGATTGAGAAAGCTCTCAAGGACAGTTTGTATAATGCAGGACATGAGGAGATAAAATGGGAAACTGGTCAAAATTCATAGGGGCGGGATTAGGTTGGGCTATCGGCGGGCCGATCGGCGCGATAGCGGGGTATTTTATCGCCGGAGCGATGGATCAGAACGCCGGCGCTGAACTTCATAACCCGGCCAATCGCGGACACATAGTTTTTACAAATCTCATTGCCTTTATGTCTTTGATTGTTAAGGCGGATAATAAAATAAAAGAGTCGGAAAAGAAAAGCGCTATGGATATACTGTCCCGAATGTTTAAGCTGGATCATCAGGATCAGGCGTTAAGCAGACAGATGTTTACAAAGTTTCTGAACGAACATATAGACGTGGATGAACTCTGCGCCGGTTTTAATAAGATCGCGGACGGGGATATGAAGATCGTTCTTATGGAAATACTTTTTAAAATCGCATTGAGCGATATGGAATTTCATCCGTTGGAAGAAAAGCTTATAGATGATATCGCCTCGCAACTTGGTTTCAGCGAATATGAGATCCGTTCAATGAAGGTTTCTTATACATCCTCGCACGGAGCCGGAGCCAAAACCGCCGGTGGCACTCAGGATATAAAAAAGTATTATGACATACTGGAACTTCCGTACAACGCCTCTTTGGATGAGATCAAAAAAGCTTACAGGAAACTCATGCTGAAATATCATCCGGACAGATTCGCCGGCATAGATCCTGTCGCCCATGAATTAATAAACGCAAAAGCCGCCGAGATCAACGAAGCGTATAATAAGGTGCAGAGCGCAAAACAGAATTAGACAATAGGCCTGAGACATTTCAGGGCCGGCAAACTTAAGCGGCCCGACACACATTACGGGCGCTTGACAAGTATATCACAAGGATTTGATAGCAGTAATTTATGGAATATGCGTAAATTCTATCAGACGTATCCAATTCTCGACGCAGTGCGTCGAGAATTAAGCTGGACACACTTTTGCGCAACATCAGGCAATTTTATCTTTCCTATCCAAAATGTGACGCACTGCGTCACGAATTAAGCTGGATGCATTCCGCATCTCGCTGTCCGCCGCCATCGCACTCGTACGGGCGCTTGACAAGTATATCACATTGTGATAAAATACAGCAAAGGAAGAAAAAAGGAGGGCAATATGAAATATGAAGTTAAGCTGGAACGAGACAAGAGGGAATCAGCAGTAATAACTGTCGACGCTAAAGATGAAGATGACGCCAGCGAAAAAGCTTTGGATATTGCCGGGCCGTACGGGAGCTGTGTTGATTTTGATAATGAGGGAAGTTGTCCAAGAGTTTATGTCAGTGATATAGAGGAACTGGGGTAATGAAACCAAAAAAGAAATCCGGACAAGCCGTGATTAAAGCTACCAAGTCCCCAGTAATAGGGTATAGCTCAGTTCTTAAAAATATTCTTGAAATTATTAATGATGCCCGGCGATATTCCGCGAAATCAATTAATGCTGTTATGACGGCAACTTACTGGGAGATAGGCAGAAGGATTGTTGAACTTGAGCAGGCCGGAAAGAAAAGGGCAGAATATGGGAAGGGATTGATTAATAAACTTTCTGCTGATTTAACAACCAAATTTCGCCGAGGGTTTGGCGTGGATAATCTGCAAAGAATGCGTCTTTTTTATACATATTTTCAAGGAGACTTAATTTACGCGACACTGTCGCGTAAATCTATTCTTAATATTCAGGATGCAGTCAAGTATTTTCCTCTCCCCTGGTCGGCATATGTTGCCTTGCTGTCTGTGAAAAATGACAGTGCCCGGAAATTTTATGAAGACGAAACCCTCCGATGCGGCTGGTCAATCCGCCAGTTAAACAGACAGATCAATTCAATGTTTTATGAGCGAACGGCGCTGTCCCGCAATAAGGCAAAGATGCTTCAAGAAGGGGCTATTGCCTTAAAAGAAGACATTGTAAGTCCTGAAGAAGAGATAAAAGATCCATGTGTTCTGGAGTTTCTAAGTCTTAAGGATGAATATTCCGAAGGCGCTCTTGAAGAAGCTCTTGTTTTACATTTGGAGAAATTCCTTCTTGAACTAGGAGAAGACTTCGCGTTTATAAGCCGTCAAAAACGTTTACGAATCGGGGATAAGTGGTACAGGGTTGACCTCTTGTTTTTTCATAGAAGGTTAAAATGCCTTGTAGTTGTTGACTTAAAAGTCGGGGAATTCACACACGCTGATGCCGGGCAGATGCACATGTATCTGAACTATGCGAAAGAACACTGGACAAATACCGGTGAAAATCCTCCTGTCGGATTGATCCTTTGCGCTCAAAAAAATGAATCGCTTGCGAAATATGCGCTTAAAGATTTACCGAACAAAGTTATGACTGCGGAATATAAGACTGTTTTACCGGACGTGAGATTACTTGCCGGAGAATTAAAGAAAACACAAAAAATGCTGGAAGGACGTAAATCATTAGAAGAAAAGGAGGATTGAAATGAGAAAAGGTGGCA
>Ga0180009_10002566_pt1 | contig 21327 bp, 25 predicted proteins | sample OS_PC_MetaG_FD_123537 | JGI IMG/M metagenome (GOLD analysis project Ga0180009, IMG submission 123537) | Groundwater microbial communities from the Aspo Hard Rock Laboratory (HRL) deep subsurface site, Sweden - OS_PC_MetaG | ecosystem: Environmental > Aquatic > Deep subsurface > Groundwater...
CACATCAACCACCAACGCGTTGCATAGCGAGTTCATCCCGACGGCTCATGCGAGCTGGACGATGCCGCATGCCTCGCCAATTACGCTGCCACCGGCCAACCCCGATGCATGATCCGGGCTAGACTGCGGTAGCCAGACTGGCGCTTCAGCGCCATGCGCGCCAGAATGGGAACGCCCGAATCGACGTAGTCGTAGACGACCACCTCGCGCTTGGCGTGGTGCTGGCGATGCAAGCGACCAACGTACTGGGCGAGGATGCCCTTCCAAGAGATCGGCATAGTCAGAAATAAGGTGTCGAGGGAGGCGTCGTCGAAGCCTTCGCCGAGGTAGCGGCCGGTCGCCAGCACGAGACGTTCCTCGGTGTCGGGCCGTTTCATGCCTTCGTCGGCTGTGCGCCGCTCGGTCGCGTTCATGCCACCATAGAGGACGACGAGGTTTCGCGTGAACTTTTCCAGCCGCGTGCGGAAGTATTCGAGGTGGTCGCGCCGCTCCGTCAGGATCACGGGCCGACGCCCGGCCTCCAGGCTGAGAAGCACGTCATCGAAGATCAGATCGTTGCGCTTTTCGTCCTGCGCCAGCGCGGCGTAGAGCACCGTCATCAACGATGGGCCCCGCGCCTCCTGCTCGGACCGGTGCTGAAATCCGGTCTCGCGCAGACGGACCTTGTGGGTGAACGACCGGGTCGCGGCCTGCGATTTCGCGTCCACTCGATAACGGACTGGCCCGCATTGCATGAAGATGATGGGGTGGTGGCCATCCTTGCGGGCAACCGTTGCCGACAGTCCGAGAACGTATCGTGCTTTGGTACGGCGCGCGACCAGTTCAAAGCTGACGGCCGAGAGATGATGACACTCGTCGACGATCAGGTGGCCGTAATCGGCGACGAGGTCGCTGACCTCGCCATTGCGCACGAGGCTCTGAATCAGCGCGATGTCGATCCTCCCCGTCGGCTTGCGCTTGCCGCCGCCGATTGTGCCGATGTCGCCGTCCTACACGGACAGAAACGACTGAAGGCGCTCGCGCCATTGGTCGACGAGCTGGCGGCGATGGACGAGAACCAGCGTGTTGACGCCACGCGCGGCGATCATGCGCGCGCCGACGACGGTCTTGCCGAACGCCGTCGTAGCGGCCAGCACGCCGTAATCGTGAGGTTCGATCGCGGCGACGGCGGCCGCCTGTACGTCGTGGAGTGTGCCGAGGAATTTGAAGTCCAGTGGCCGACCTGCATTGCGTTCGTTTTTGAACTGCGCCGTGGCTCCGTTCAACTTGAGCAGTTCGACAGCTTCATCGAGGCAGCCACGCGGCACGCCGACGTGGCGCGGATGTAGCTCGGCACACGAGATGATGCGCGGTTTGCCGAACGTTGGCAGCCGCATGGCTTGCGCGCGATAGAACTCAGGGTTCTGAAAGGCCGCGACCCGGACAAGTTGGGCGACCATCGACGAAGGCAGGCCGGAACGGTCGATATAGACTTGATCGCCGAGCACGACGTCGACGTGCGCGGGCATCTGTTACTTGGAGGATGGCGCCTGGCGTCGGCGCGACGGCGCCATCTTCCACGGCTCGTCCGCATTCTCGTCATCGACGGGCAGTCTGACGCCCGTGGCGCCGCCCGGCATTTCCGCTTCGATCTTTGCGATCACGGAGGAAACTTCTGCAGACGTCATCCGGCGCCGAAGCGAGAGAAACGCCCACTGGTCATCATGGGGCCGCAGATCATCATCGACGAACATGCTGTTCCCGAGTTCTCGCGCGTAGCGCTGCAATGGCAGCGCGATCAAGTTGCCAAAGCCACCGCTCGGCATCATGTCCTGGCTCGGAAAGAGGCGATCGTTGGACTTGAAGCCGATCTCTGGCCGCCGGTTCATGGTCTGCGTCAGAAGCAGCGTCCCGAGACGACGCGCGTCTGATGCGGCGACGGGCTCGGAGAAGAACAGCCAAACGTGACCGCCGTTACCGGAACGCGACCGTTCAAGTGCTGCTGGTAAACTGAAGTCACGGCAGGATGCGATGAAGGCGAGGGCATCGCCGGACCAGTTTTCCCCGTCGAAGTCGACAGCCAGGAACCCGCACGTGTCGTCGAAGAGCAGCGGATAGACACCGGCAACAAAATCCTTGCTTCGCCCATTGGGGCGAACGTGATCCTCTCCGCGAAGGTGGCACTCGATCACTTCAGGTGTCACCGGAATGAACTTCTGGTTCGGGCAGTCACCACACTTGACCTGCGGCTTGCCGCATACGCCGCGCACACACTCGTTGGCACAGGCCGGCGCATAGCCTGATCGCCCGGTCTTCGGGTTGTCCCATTTCGCCGGGAAGACATCCGTACGACCGCCGAACAGGCGCCGGAAGAGCGTGATCTTTTCCGTAGCGGACGAGTTGTTCGTTACTGCTGCGACAACGGACCTGGGCACAATGGGCTCTGCCTTCGCTAACTCCAGCTCCCGCAGCCGCCCCTCCAGCTTCCTTCGCTCCTGCTCCAGCTCTCGCAAGCGCGACAGGATATGCTTAGCCTCGTCCTCCTTGTTGGGTTGCGCCTTTGTCATGTGTCGGCTCATTCAGACCAACGTTTGCATCGATCTTGCGGGTCGCATCGGTTCGCTGCGCGGAGGGCGATGAATTGTTTCGCCAAAAATCCCGCGAGATCAGCTCGGGATCAAGACCGTGGCCTTAGCCAACGCATCCGGTCCATCTGCGTCAGCGATGCCGTGCTCCCAATTTTCGGCGTAGAGTTTCCAATGCCAAGGATCGAATACGGGCACGCCGGCTGCAATGAACTCGCTGGTATCCCGGCTGACCACGATCAATTCTGCAAGCGCCGCAAGTGCGGCAATGAGAAGATCAGGCTCGGAAAACGTGTGGCCGGTTTTCCGGCCAGCTTCCAACATGAGGCGCCAACGCAGGAGCGCATCCTCGGTAACGGGGAGCACCCGGCCGGCAAACAGTGGACGCAACGTTCGATCGAGCCAATGCACCAAGTCGGATCTGCGTGCCGGGTCTGCTACCTGCTCGATGCCGAAGCGCACCTCCGCGAAGGTCACATCACTGGTAAACAGCACATCGCCCGACTGGGCGGCCACGAACGCTCGGACTTTCTGGGCAGGTCTCGCTCGTCGTAACTCCGAGACGACGTTGGTGTCGATCAGCCAGCCTCTCAAAGCTTGACGTCCCGAACCGGCGATTTAACCGACAATCGCTCGATCGATACGTCGCGCAGAGGAGAAGAAGCCAGCGCATCGACCAGGTCCTGTCCGGATATCGGCTTCTTGAGGCGATCCCACTCGTCGGCGTCGACGACAACGACGGCGTCCTTGCCATGAACTGTGACGCGCTGCGGCCCCTTCTCACGAGCCCGCCGCACAAGCTCACTGAACTGGGCCTTGGCATCCTGCAACCTCCAACGACCCGGCCCGAGCGGATGGCGGGATGCCTTACCGTTTGATGATGCTGGCATGAGGTGATCCTTTCTAGTCAGTTCGACCAGAATATACAGGATGCGTTCGCCAAAGGGAAGCCGACAAAGGGTTCGCCCAACCGCAGAGTCGATGCGCCCTTGGACCCCATGCGCAGCAAGCAGATAACAAGTTGAAGGCTTCAGCACTGTCGCTGCAGCCCCAATGTGAAGCGGGCCATGCCGCCATGCGCCAAAATGCCCGCAAGTCCATGATTTTACATATACATCACTGTGACTTGACTACGCCTTGAACGTGATCCTCGGCCAGTACTGCAATAGCTGTTGCACACCCCCGCAACCATCCGTCAGTTTTTTCTCCGTATTTTCAGATGCTTACATAATGCTCCCCGCAACCAATCATTTTTCCGTCAAATGGTTTCAATGAGTTAACTGGTCAGCTTGAGCGAAACGACGCGCAACCCGCAACCAATCTGCAATCGAGGATGGCGAGCCATCACATGGTCGCACGGTGAACTCCTGGCTCGCGTGCGGCGATCTCATAACCGAGGCTGCAATACCCGGCCTGCCGCTTGAGCGCCATTCGGGCCAGCATCGCAACTCCGCTGTCGACGTAATCGTAGACGATCACCTCGCGCATGGCGTGGTGCTCGCGGTGCAGGCGGCCGACATATTGGGCGAGCGTACCTTTCCAAGAGATCGGCATGGTGAGGAACAGCGTGTCGAGGGAGGCATCGTCGAAGCCTTCCCCGAGGTAACGGCCGGTCGCGAGCACGAGACGCTCCTCGAAATCGGAGCGCTTGAGGCCACTTTCGGCGGCCCGGCGCTCGGTGGCGCTCATGCCGCCGTAGAGCACGACGAGGTTCGTCGTGAATTTCTCTAAGCGGCTTCGCAGATGGTCGAGATGATCGCGCCGCTCTGTCAGGATGACAGGCCGGCGCCCCGCCTCCAGGCTGAGCAGCACGTCGTTGAAAATGAGATCGTTGCTCTTCTCGTCGCTGGCCAAATGCGCATCCGGTTATGAAAATGGCCCCGCCACTGGCGCGCGACAATCAGGATGAGACGTCTCACTCAGATTGACGCGCTACACCGCCAGGATTGATATGGGAAATGGTGTGGGTCGCGGTCATTGAGAGCAAGACTCATCCTGTTGCAGAAGTGAACGCGGCGCGGGCCGCGCTTGGTACCAAGTCCACCCCTCTTTAATGAAGCGTTCGGGCAGCAGACGCATCGCACCCACTCGTTGGCACAGGCTAGCGCATAGCCAGACTTGCCAGTCTTGGGGTTCTCCCAGCGAAGAGGGAACACATCGGTTCGTCCGCTGAAGTGCCGGCGGAAGAGCGTCACCTTCTCCTCCGCGGGCGAACCGTTGGTCACGGAACCTGCTGGTGGCGAGACCTTGACGGGTGCGGAAAGCACATGCTCGATCTCGTGCAGGCGTGGTTCGAGTGTCCGGCGCTCCTCCTCAAGCACCCGCAGCCGCGCACGGATCTGGTCGGCCTCATTGTTCATGCGACTTTCTGGTAGGTTCGCTTCTCGTCGGCGGTCGATTCGAACAATATCCGCCCGCTATCTTGTTGTTCCAGTTCCTTCTGCCCAGACTGGGGCATATCCGCCTCACCTCGCAAGCCCACCCGATGATTGTCCGCACCGAGCACAACCTGAAGCAAGCCCTCCAACTCGACAGCGAGACCGAGCATGTCGAGTTCAAGGAGGCCAAGAACCGTTACGACTTCGAAGAGTTGGTTGGCTACTGCTGTGCGTTGGCCAACGAAGGCGGCGGCAGCATCGTGCTGGGGGTGACCGACAGGACGCCCCGGAAAATTGTCGGCACCGCGGCGTTCGACCAGCCGGATCGAACGAAGATCGGTCTATTCGAGCGCCTGCATTGGCTCATCGAGGTCACGGAGATCACGACATCCGAGGGCAGGGTGCTATCGTTCATTGTTCCCGGACGGCCACTGGCCGGCCACTGAACTACAAGGGCCGGTACTTGATGCGCGCCGGCAGCAGCTTGCAGCCGATGTCTGTCGATCAGATCGCGCGCATTCTTGGCGAGAAACAGGTCGACTTCTCCGCCGATCTTGTGCCCAGTGCCAATCGGAGCATCTTCGACCGCGTTGCTGTTGACGAATTTCGGACGCGCTGGCTGCGCAAGAGTGGCCGGGCAGAGATTGCCCACTGGTCGACATCCGAGTTGCTCGAGAACGCCGAACTCACTGTCGACGGCGATCCCACCTATGCGGGTCTGATCCTCCTCCGTACGGAGTCGGCCCTGTCACGTCATCTCACAAAGGCCGAGGTCGTGTTCGAGTATCGCAACAGCGAGGCCAGTGTCGCCTACCAGCAGCGGCTCGAACTGCGGCGTGGATTCTTCACTTGGTTCGACGAGCTGTGGACGGCCATCAACCTACGCAACGACGTGCAGCAATTTCGCGAAGGTCTCTTCAAGTATGACATCGCCACGTTCGATGAGGACAGCGTCCGCGAGGCCGTTCTGAATGCGGTCAGCCATCGTGATTATCGCGACGGCGGCTCGATCTGGATCAGGCAGTGGCCGCGTCTCCTGGAGATCGAGAGCCCGGGCGGCTTTCCGGAAGGGATCACGCCCGACAATGTCCTGGAACGCCAGAAGCCCCGCAACCGGCGCATCGCCGAGGCACTGGCGCGGTGTGGTCTCGTCGAGCGCTCAGGCCAAGGCATGGATCTCATGTTCCGCCAGAGCATCCGGCAGGGCAAGCCGCTGCCGGCCCCCTACGCTTCGGACCCACATCGGGTCCTGCTACGACTTCTTGGTGAGGTCGGAGATCCGCGTTTCCTGCGTTTCCTCGAGCAGCTCGGCGACGAGAAGCTCAAGCGGTTCTCGACGGACGATTTCCTGGCGATCGACCTTATCCATCGCGAGATGCCAATACCCGCTGACATGAAGGAGCGCGCCAAGGGTCTGATAGCAGCAGGCGCTGTCGAGCGGATCGGCCGAGGCAAGCTGATTTTGTCGCGACAGCTATACACGTTCCTCGGCCAAGCAGGTGTCCACACCCGTAAGGCTGGTCTCGATCGCGAGACCGAGAAAGAGCTGCTCCTGAAGCATTTGAAGGCGGCTGGAGAGAGTGGTGCGCCGATGGCGGAGCTTCTTCAAGTCCTGCCCGGGAAGAACCGCGATCATGTCAAGCGCCTGCTGGAGCACTTGCGCGATGAGGGCCGTGCCCACGTCACCGGCACCAAGCGGACCGCGCGTTGGCAGCAAGGTCCCGGACCAAGTTAAGAAGCGTTTGAGCGGCGATTGGCGCACGATTCCCAAACGACATCTCAGTCGACAGCGTAACCATATGAATTTATGAGAGAAGTTTTGGGCTGGGAGTCAGTCCTGCACGTAGAATCTGCCCTAAAGCCACTTTGTTGATCACACCCTGTATGCCCGGCGGGGCTTTGACAAGCTTGTCGACGCGAACCCTTCGCGCGAGTACGACCTCGTGGTCGCCAAGGTCGCCGGTCGCATCATGCGCCGCAAGCGAGCAAGGGACACCCCCGCTCACCTTAGCCGGCGAGGCCGGCGAGGATGCAGCGCACCATGCCGGTCCGATCGCGCCCGCGAGACGCTCGAAAGCGGAACTCTTCAAGGAACAATTGACCTGCGTTCCCCGACGGCACGCGATCAATAAACTTCACAGCTCCTACTGTGCATCTGTCGACGATCGTGCGACAGTCATCTTGTCGGGCGCCAGATGCGCCCAGTGTACGCGCGAGCATCCTCAAGCAGACACGGTGAAATGCGGGCGGTGGCGGTATCGTCCAGTGCGGGCCCCCGCAACCATTTTCTCCTGAAGCACGCCTTCAGTCAGAATAGGAGTTCGGCCGAGCGGGTGTACGAGCGAAGCCATCGGGAAAAGGGGCCGCGTCTCCGGCATCTGGCATTGCCGAGGCGTCGCGGGTGGCGCGGCAGCACAAGGTCGGCATACACTTGTTTTGCGGGAGGCTACGTTTGGAGGGAACATTGCAGAAGATCGACACCTACACGGCCTACTGGCGTGAGATCGTCGGGCCGGACATGAGGGAGTTCCGCCAGTCGCCTGCCGACTTGCGGCTTGCATTTCATCTCGCGATTTCACTCTTCCATATGGGCGACTGGGTCTATGGAGCGCACAAGACTACTATTGATGCGAATTTTACCTATGTTGACAGTAACGGCGCAACAAAGCCCGTTCACGATGAGAAGACATTTGCGAATGCGATTCGGACGTTGAATAGCGATTTTGAGTTAATCCGGAGCATCGCAAATTCTGCAAAGCATCTTCAACTAAAGAAATCTTCAAAAGCCTATCATACTCACACGGCATCTCACGCCGCTAATACCGTATCGCAGCCAACCGGATTCGGTCAGGGAAGCTTTGGCCAAGGACCGTATGGCGGCACGCAGAGGGTTATGCTGGAAGGACCGGGCGGCAATGATCTTGAATTCCAAAGCATTGCCGCTTCCGTTTGGCAGACATGGGAGAGTTTGGCCCAGAAACATGGCTGGCAGATCTAGAGCGGCAGAGAGGGCGTGAGATTTTCTGTCCCACGCTTCGCAATGGCGTTGGCTGTCGTACGTGAGACCATGACACCGGTCATTGACAGCATGCTGAATTATCTCTATAGATCCCGCTCAAGTGCTGGCTGCACCGCCTCTAACGCCTTGTTCCATTCCGCGAGAATATCGAGGATCTGGTTCGTTTCAGTTATGGCAAGGTGCACCATTCCCCCAAGTCAACTAACATATTGATTTTATTGAATTATTTTCCATATCCAGGATCTTACCTGACGGGGATTCGAAAAAGAGTTCGTCAGTAAGATATTGAAATTCAATGATTATTTATCGGTTCGATAACTCCGCAGCGGTGCTCGCAGAAACGTGGTGGGTTGGTGCTTGGTGCTGCAGACCGATTGATACGAAGTGTAGGATATGAGCTTTACATACCCGACGTTTTGTATCATGATGCTATCATGAAAAACCTTACGCAAGAAGATCGCGCCTTTGCCCTGCTTCAGCGCAGGGGGATGGTTCGGCTGTCTGAGTTCAGGGAACAGAATATCACGGCGGCGACCCTGTCCCGGATGATCGGGAAAGGCCTGCTGCTGCGCCTTGGGCGCGGCCTCTACCAGCTCGCCGATGCCGATCTCGATGCCCATCACACGCTGGCGGAAGCTGCGAAACTGGTTCCAAAGGGGGTGATCTGCCTGGTGTCGGCTCTTGCCTACCATGATCTGACAGACACAATCCCCGCCCGCATATGGATGGCCATCGGCTCTAAGGATCGCAGGCCGAGCATAGCCTCGATTCCGATGAAATTTGTGAGGTTCCGGGGGAAGCTTCTTCAGTCGGGCGTCGAAGAACACCTGATTGAAGGCGTCCCGGTCAGGATATTCAGCCCGGCCAAGACCGTTGTCGATCTCTTCCGGTATCGACAGAGCGAGGGGCGAAGATACAAAAACAGTCCCGGCCTCAATCTCGCCATTGAGGGGCTGCGCGAAGCCATCCGGAAACGCAAGGCGAGCCCTTCCCAGATTGCCGTATTTGCCGAGGATGCAGGAGTCTGGAAGATCATGCGTCCGTATCTGGAAACGGTGATGTCCGATGCGTGATCCGGTCAAGAACCCTGTCAAGAATATGGGCGCGTCCGTCCGGGCCCGGCTCTTGAAGATAGCCAAAGAGCGCGGGCAGACTTTCGATCTGCTGCTGACGCGCTATACGCTGGAGCGGCTTCTTTATCGGCTGAGCACATCACCGCACAAAGATAACTTCGTGCTGAAAGGGGCGATGCTTTTCACGACATGGGTGGATAACGCTCACCGCCCGACACGTGATGTGGATCTTCTGGGGTTTGGCGCTTCGCAACCCGAAGCGATTCTGGCGGTGTTTCAGGAGATATGCGGCATAGCGGAAGATGATGGCGTAATTTTCGATGTCGCCGCACTGAGGATCGAGCGCAACCGCGACGATCTTGCCTATGGCGGGCTACGCGTTACGACAGACGCACTTGTTGGCGGCGCAAAGATTCGGGTTGTTATCGATATTGGTTTTGGCGATGCCGTCGAGCCGGGCCTGAACGAGATCGAATTGCCAATACTGCTTGATCTGCCGGCTCCTCGGCTTCGCGCCTACCCTATGGAGACGGTCATCTCGGAGAAGTTCCAGGCGATGGTCAATCTCGGCAGAGCCAATAGCCGCATGAAGGACTTCTACGACATCTGGTTTCTGGCCAGGGCATTCACTTTTGAAGATGACCGTTTGGCACGGGCGATCGTTGCCACCTTCAAGCGCCGGAATACAGAATTTCCGGTTGAGGTGCCGGATGCGCTGACAGATAGCTTCGCGCAGGACGATCACAAGCGAAACCAATGGACGGCATTTGTAGCGGGCGTCCTTGCAGAACCCGTTGATCTGGATGTTGTGATCGCGGAACTGCGCGCGTTCTTGATGCCGCACGCCAAGGCTGCCTCGAAACTGGCGGGCGAGTGATCAGGTTAGCGGCCAGTGCTTCCTCCAAATCAGACGCACAGCATACGTCATAATTGACAGCCTGCTGAATTATCTCTATAAATCCCGCTCAGGAGCTGGCTGCACCGCCTCTAACGCCTTGTTCCATTCCTCAAGAATATCGAGGATCTGGTTCGTTTCAGTTATGGCAAGGTGCACCACTCCCTATACTTCTCCTGAAATCGCCCGCAGCATTTCCTCAGCCGAGGCCGCCCCCTCTTATGACGTAGAGCCGCGCGATCTCGATCAGCGCACGCCGGAACAGCACGAGCGCAGGGTACGGGAAGCGCAGGAGCGGCCGGACAAAGTGGCCGGGGCGCGCTCGACGACGACTTCGATCACAGTATCGAGCGGAAAGGGCCGATGGGTGTGACGGCACGGCTCTGCGCCTGCAATAATCTGGGCCATTTTCATTTATGCGCACGCGATCGCTGATTCACCCGCCGTCGCGAAGTAAGCGAGGTATGCGGCGCGATAAAGCGATCGTTGGATGTTCCTATCACGGCCGATGTCAACCGCGATTACAGCGGCGACCCTGGAAAGACGATCATCGACAATGCCGCGACTGGCGCCAGCAGCGGCGATTCCGGCAGCTCGAGTGCGCGCTAGCGCAACATCCGATCTGACGCAATCGCCGAAGGCGCGATTCCTGCATCGATCAAGGGTGCTCTAGAATCATAGAGCTACTGGTGTGATTCAGATTCAGAAGTTCGCTCGGGCGGCTGCGGCAGAGTGGAGGCGAACTTCGCAGACAGGACACAACCAGAGCATCTTTATCCGACCACCCGATCGCGAATAGTGATCGTGCATGGTCGGATGATGCTCTAGCTGGCTGGTGCCCCAAAAGTGACGTCCGAAACTCGGCTTCTGATCGAGCTGAGCGCGCCTCAACACGTTCGTCCAGATCCTGCTCGACCACGGACAGGGTTGACGATTGCGGACAGCAGCCTTTGGCCCTGGCAGGCGATCATACGTCCACCCCATCAAGTGTTTTTGATCGAACGATACGACTTGATTTTCATTTCAAACGGAACCCACCGCTTCCGCATCGGTTTGCTCGGAATATTTGAACGCTCGTTCCGAACTCTCAAGCTCGCAGGGCGACCCACGACGAAACGCGAGATTGGCTGCAACCAAGGAGTCAAACAATGGAAATGATAGGAAAAGGAATGCTCGCCGGCTTTGCTGCAACGCTGGTTCTGTCCGCCATCATGTTCATGAAGAGTATGATGGGCTTGATGCCACAGCTCGACGTCATCGGCATGCTCAGCGGCATGCTCGGCACAAGCCTGGCGGTCGGCTGGTTGGTGCACTTTATCATCGGCACGGTCTTTTATGGCGCAGCGCTCGCCTTGCTGGCGCCGTCCTTGCCGGGCGGTCCAACGGTTTCCGGTGTGATCCTGGGAGTTGCGGGGTGGCTAATGATGATGGTCCTCATCATGCCGATGGCCGGACAAGGGATGTTCGGTATGAACCTCGGGATGGAGGCGCCGGTGATGACGCTGATGCTGCACTTGATCTTTGGCGCCGTCCTTGGCTGGACATACGGAAAGCTGGTTGCAAACGACGTGAGCGAGCCGCATCGACGCTCGACCGGCGCAGGCAGCTTCCAGGACCGTGGCTGAGATGTTGCACGCTGCCAAGACGAAGCCGTCCCCAGCCGTGGCGATCCTGTATTGCGCCGCCCATCTCCTGACGCTAGCTGCCGCCCCGCGGACTTACCGTGGCGCAAGCGGTGCGTGTCTTGAGCCTGGCCGGCAGAAGGCTTTGATGTGATGCAGGCCCGGTCGACAGATGTGAACGGCATCCCGATGTCATGGATGGAGCACGGCAAGGGCACTCCCGTCGTGCTCGTGCATGGCATTCCGACCTCGCCGCTTCTCTGGCGGCACGTCGTGCCGAAACTGCGCGGCGCGCGCTGCATCGCCTGGGAAATGATCGGCTACGGCGGCTCGCGCTTGCAAGGCCGCGATCGAGATATTTCGGTTGCCAGGCAGGCGGATTATCTCGCCGCCTTTCTCGATGCGCAGGGCATTTCCAAGGCAGTCTTCGCCGGTCATGATCTCGGCGGCGGTGTCGTGCAGATCCTCGCCGTGCGCAGGCCTGATCTCTGCGCCGGACTGATGCTGACCAATAGCATCGGCTATGACAGCTGGCCGATACCGAGCGTGAAGGCGATGCGTCTGTTTGGCGGCCTCGTTGCGCGGCTTCCGGCGGGTGCCATTAAGTTCCTTTTATCGACGCTCCTTGCCAGAGGGCACGAGAGTGAAGCGCAAGCTTCCGAAGCAATGCAAGTTCACTGGCCGCATTATGCCGGCCGTGACGGCGCGGAAACTCTGATCCGGCAGGTTCGCTCACTGGACGTGAACGACACGCTTTCGGTTTGCGACCAACTCAGTCGGTTGCGGGTTCCAGCCAGCATCGTCTGGGGAGCCGCCGACCCGTTCCAGAAGATCGAGTACGGGGAACGGTTCGCCCGAGATCTATCAGCGCCGCTCGAGCGCATTCCCACCGGAAAACATTTCACGCCCGAAGACCATCCAGAAGTTGTCGCCCGAGGCATCGAGCACGTGTTGCGCGAGCTTGAAAGCAGCCAAACCATGCAAGGAGTCCGTAAATGACGACGATCGGCGAATATGTCTATGATCATGTGAGTTCGAGCGTACTGAAGGAAGATATGGCCTTCAGTCAGAGCGCTCCGCGTCCCGGCGATCGCCTGCCGGACTTCGATCTTCAAACAACGCGAGGGGATCGCATCAAAAGCGCGGATCTGGTCGGCCAAAAGCCGATCCTGGTGATCACCGGCTCCTACACCTGCCCGATGACGGCCAGCTCAAATCCGATCCTGAAGGATCTCCATTCACAATTCGGGTCTGCGATCACGTTCGTGATGTTGCATGTTCGAGAAGCTCACCCCGGTGAGCAACGCGAGCAGCCGCGCCGCTTCGAAGAAAAAATGCGGCACGCAAAGGATCTCCAGGAGCGGGACCGGTTGCCGTGGCCGATCGCGGTCGATGATATCGACGGCACCGTCCACCGCGCGCTCGACAACAAGCCGAACGCCGTCTATCTCACCGATCGCGATGGCGAAATCGTGTACCGTGGCCTGTGGGCCGGCGACGAAGCGGGTCTCGTACCGGCACTTGAGAGCGTGCAGCGCGGTGAGATTCCGGAGCAGCAGGACAGCCAGCGTCGCTTGGTCCCAATGGCGATGGGGATCGGCAAGATGCGCGAGATCACGCAGCAGTCTGGGCCACGTGCCGCGCAGGATCTATGGACGGCCGCCCCGCCGGTCGCCGCGCTCGCCTGGCTCGCTGATCTCTATCGCCCGCTGCCGCCCAAATGGCGGACCATAGCAGCCGCCGGCACGATTGCCGTTGCCGCGACGGTCATCATTTCAGCGGTGAGAAAACAGCAGCGCTACTGAGAGCTGGCCTGCAACCTGGGCGCAGGTGCGCAGGCCATACAGTCTATGTCCGAGGCTGCGATCGGATAGGCGAACAGCGTTGTTACGGTCTTCCTCCACCATCACCTTGGAGCCATCCGTCCTCAGCGTGCCGCCAGCGCTTCCAGTACGGGGCATTCGGGCACCTGCTCGCCGGAACATTGCGCGGCCGTGCTGTCCAGCACCGCTTCGATGCGCTGCAGGTCAGCGATCTTTGCGCGAATGTCTGCCAGATGCCGCTCGGTCATGGCCTTGATGCCGGCACATGTCTGCCTGCCGCCGTCGACCAGGCCGAGCAGGCCGCGCAAGTCGTCGATGGAGAATCCGAGTTCGCGACCGCGCAGAATGAATCGCAGGCGCGCCACGTGCCGCTCGTCATAGACGCGATAACCCGCTGCTGTGCGCGGCGGCTCCGGCATCATGGTGATCTTCTCGTAATAGCGGATCGTCTCCAGATTGCAGCCCGTCCGCCGGGCCAGTTCCGCCCTCTTCAATCCCTTCCCTGAAACGTGATCGTCCATTCGGTCAAAAACCCCTTGAGTCTGTAGTGACTGCAGACCCTATTCTGAAACGAGAACAAAAGCAAAAAAGCGACGAGCATAGGAACGATCCATGGCGACAACCGAGACGCAAAAGCAGGATGCACGAACGTCCAGCGATTCTGCCGCGCCGCGCTCGCAGCGTCTATTCGCGGCAGGCGGCGTCATCGGCGCCGTTCTCGCCTCGGCCTGCTGCGTTCTGCCTCTGCTGTTCGTCACCCTTGGCATATCGGGCGCGTGGATCGCGAACCTCACCGCGCTGGAGCCCTACAAGCCTTACGTCGCCGCCGCTGCGGTGCTCTTCATCGGCCTCGGATTTCGGCAAGTCTATTTCCGGCAAGTCTATTTCCAGCCAGGGCGGGTCTGCGAAGACGGCTCTTACTGCGCGAGACCGCAATCGGCCGTCATCACCAAGATCGTGCTGTGGTGTTCGGCGCTGCTGATCCTGATGGCGCTGACGATCAACTGGTGGGCGCCGCTGCTCTACTGATCCCAACAAGGAGACACGCCATGAAACCACCTCTGATTCTCGCCGCCCTGCTGGCTCTCGGGGCGTTCGGCTGGTCCGCCGGCATGATCGTCGCGCCCGTGACGGCGCAGTCCCCGGCAGAGACGGTGGCGGCCACGCGAACCGCGACTTTCGCGATCGAGAACATGACCTGCGCCCTCTGTCCGGTCACGGTGAAGAAGGCGCTGCAAGGCGTCAACGGCGTATCGGCGGTGAGGGTGGATTTCAATAGCAAGACCGCGAGCGTTGTGTTCGATCCGGCGCTCACGACGCCTGAGGCGATTGCCGCCGCTTCCACCGCAGCCGGTTATCCGGCCGCATTGAAAGGCTAGGCGCGAAACCCGCGCTCGCAGCAGAAAGGACTGAGCCTGAATGGCCACCTGCCGCACTCCCGTCCCGCCGCGCACGAGCGCGTACGACCTCGCGGTTATTGGCGCCGGCTCGGCCGGTTTTTCTGCCGCGATTACCGCAGCCGAACAGGGAGCCAGCGTGGCACTGATCGGTCACGGCACCATCGGCGGCACCTGTGTCAATGTCGGATGCGTGCCGTCCAAGACCATGATCCGTGCCGCCGAGGCGGTGCACGGCGCGCGCGCAGCGGCGCGATTTCCAGGGCTTGCCGGCGAATCGCAGCTGGAGGATTGGCAACGCCTGATCGCCGCCAAGGACGATCTCGTCGCCACGCTTCGCCAGAAGAAGTATGAAGACCTGCTGCCGGAATATAGCGGCATTGCTTATTTGAACGGCGAAGCCCGGATCGCCGACGCTGGCGTCATTGTCGACGGCGCCACGGTCGCAGCCGGCAACATCATCATCGCCACCGGCTCGCGTCCGTTGGTGCCCTCGATTGCCGGCATCGAGAGCGTCGACTTCCTGACCAGCACGTCGCTGCTGGAGCTGTCAGAGCTGCCGCGAAGTCTCATTGTCCTCGGCGGCGGCTATGTCGGCGCCGAACTCGCCCAGATGATGGCACGCATGGGCGTGGCGGTGACGGTTCTCTGCCGTTCCCGCCTGTTGCCGCAGGCAGAACCGGAAATCTCCGAAGCGCTCTGCGAAATCTTCAGGCGTGAAGGCATCACCGTTCATTGCGGCATCGCCTACGAATCCTGCCGCCAGGACGGCACCGGCGTCACCGTCGCCGTCAGCGACGGCGGCACGCGCACGGAGATCACGGGTGATCAGCTTTTGCTCGCCGCCGGGCGCACGCCCGTTACCGAGGCATTGGGACTGAAGGAAGCCGGCATTGCGCAAGACGAGTACGGCGCGATTGTCGTCGATGATCGCATGCGTACTTCCAGACCCGGAGTCTATGCGGCGGGCGATGTGACGGGTCGCGATGCGTTTGTCTACATGGCGGCCTATGGGGCGAGGCTCGCTGCGCTCAATGCCCTCAATGGCGATCGCCTCGCCTATGATAACAGCGCCATGCCGTGGGTCGTCTTTACCGATCCGCAGATGGCCGGCGCGGGATTGAGCGAGGCTGCCGCACGCGCGGCCGGTTACGAGGTCAAGATGTCTGTCTTGCCGCTCGAGAACGTGCCTCGCGCGCTCGCCGCACGCGACACGCGCGGCCTCGTCAAACTGGTCGCGGATGCCAAGACCGATCGCTTGCTCGGCGGGCAAATCCTGGCGCCCGAAGGCGCGGACAGCATCCAGACGCTCGTCATGGCACTCAAGTTCGGCATGACAGCCAAGGCCCTTGGCGGCATGATCTTTCCCTACCTCACCACCGTGGAAGGTCTGAAGCTCGCAGCCCAGACTTTCGATAAAGACATAGACAAGCTTTCGTGCTGCGCGGGATGACTTCGCTCAGAAGCTCGCTCCTTTTTTTTGCCTCTGCCGCATCACGTTTTTGGAGATCGGCGAACTCCTTTGTCAGCCTGTCGATCTCGGTCCGGTTCCCGCCGCTCATGAGCCACCCCGTTCATGCGAGGCATAAGTGAGCCCCTCGTAGTTGAACGCACTGGCGATCGCCTCGCAATCCTGATCGCTAAGCCCCTCGCGCCGCATCACCGGACGCCACTGCGCCGCGACGGTTTGCGCGACCTCGTCGAAGATCGCCGTCGCCTCTTCCTGACCCAGCAGGCAGCGGCCGTGGCCTGCGATGATGTTGGCACGGTTGGCGTAGCGGCCGGCCGGTCCGCAATCGAGCGCCAGATTGCGCCGCTCGATGGCGACCATGGGCGTTGGCGTCAGATCGAAAGCCGGACTGAGCCGCCAGCTTCGGTCCTTGGCGACGATCGCGTGATTGCGCGGGTGATCGTCGAGGTTGGAGACTGCGGCGTTGAAGCAGATGCGCCGGTAGAGCTCGCACAGATCCTGCTCCGGGCGTCCGCTCGCCCGCCTGATCTCGTCGGCCAGCAGCAGGTAGGACCAGCCCTGCCGGTCGGCGGGGCTGTCACCGCTGCGCAGCAGCGTCAGCGCGCTCACCATGCGGTGGCGGCGATAGCCCCCATCTGCACGATCGCGATCGAAGCGCCTTACCAACAGCACATCGCGCCCGCCGACGACGGCTATCCGGCTGTCCGCGGCGTCGATGCCGCACAGCCGCGCCAGCACCAGCATGCCGTGCTCGGCACGGGGCTGGTTCCAGCGGTCGTCCTGCCTGCTGAACTTGGCGATCCACAGCGCTTCGTCGTCTTCGACGACGGCCTTTGGGCGAGCGCCGCCCATCGATGTTCCGAGCAGCATCAGCTCTTCGACCTGGGCGGCGGCAGATCCTGCCAGCGGCGGATCGTTCGCGATCAAGGCGTCGGCTGCCTTTTGGAGGCGGCCGAGATCGAGTGTCCGGTTGAACTGCCGCCGAGGTGCCGGCGGCTCGACTCCAAGCCCGAATCCGAGCGCCCCCGCGCGGTCGTCCGGCCCTTCGAGCAGATAGTCGAACCCATCGTAATTCACTCGACGCGCATGCTTCTCCATCACCCGCCGGCCCCAATAGTCGGGCATGGCGTCGCGAATTGCGCCGAAGAAGCCTTGCATGCGCCCGGTCTCGTAGGTGCGGTTCGCCAGCCGCAACTCGACCGGATCGAGTTCGACGGCATCGGCGCGCGCCAGATAGCGGCGGCCATAGACGAATGCGCCGGTCGCCGTGCCATCGTCCTGCGCCACGACGCGGAAGCGGCCGGCGGTCACGAACGCGGTCTCGCCCGGCGGCACGATGTAGACGTAGCACTCGCGCTCAGAAGTCATTGTCGGGCGACCTTGTGGAGGTGGCTTTTTTCGGGCTGCGACTGCGCTCCAGCGCCTTGCCCTCGGCGTCCTTGTCGGGATCGGCCACGCCTTCGAGATCCCCGATCAGGCCGAGAGCCCACAGCGCCCCGGCATAGATCACCACCGAGGTCGTCGGCTTACCCTTTTCGGCGTCCGCCAGAGCAAAGCGCGACACGCCGATGCGCTCGGCCAGCTCCTCGAGCTTGATCCGGCGGCGCAGCCGCGCCGTGCGAATGTTGCGTCCGAGCCGCGCGAGCGCGGCTTCGACGGCGGCGGGGGGGTGCTGGGCGATCTTGCTGAGGCGGGGCATGTTGCTTTCAATCTACTCAATCCAGTATTATGTTGCTTTCGAAGCACATGCCCATTTCCAACTCGTTTGTCAAGACCTCGTGAGACCAACAAGTTGTCTAAAATCTACTCAAGTGGATATTGTGTTAATTTTATCTATCATATAAGTGCCAATCAACAACTCCCCTGTGATCCCTACGTGGTTGCTGCCACCGCGCAGCCAGGCTTCACCGCGTTCGCCATGCGGCGTGCCTTGCGCTGCCAGCCCCGGAAAAAGGCAGCCCCGGCCAAGGGCCAGGGCTGCCGCGTTTATTTGCTTGCCGCTTCGCGGATCGTGCCGAATTTGCCTGCCTGGAAATCGAGCATGGCCTGCTTGATCTCGCCGGCAGTGTTCATCACGAAGGGACCGTGCGTCACCACCGGCTCGTCGATCGGCTCGCCGCTCAAAACCAGCAGCTTGGCGTCGCCGTTGGCCTCTATCGTGACACCACCTCCCACGCGGTCGAGGATCACGGTTTGCGCTTCGCGTGCGATCTCGCGGCCATCGATCTCGATGGTGCCGGCGAGTACCAGCACCGAAAGCGTATGGCCTTCAGGCACCTCGAACGTTGCCGACTTGCCGCGCGCCAGGCGCACGTCCCAGAGATTGATTGGGGTGAACGTGCGCGCCGGTCCCTTTGCGTCACCGAATGCGCCGGCGATGACGCGGACCTTGCCGGCCCCCTTCGGCAGATCGACGGTCGCAATGTCCTTGTCGAGCAGCGACTGGTAGCCGGGCCTTGCAGCCTTGTCCTTGGCTGGCAGGTTGACCCACAACTGAACCATCTCGAAGTCGCCGCCCCTCTTCGCGAAGGCCGGCGAATGGAACTCTTCGTGGACGATACCCGAGGCCGCCGTCATCCACTGCACGTCACCGGCGCCGATGATGCCGCCGGCGCCAGTCGAATCCCGGTGCTCGACCTCGCCAGCGTAAACGATGGTGACGGTCTCGAAGCCCTTGTGCGGGTGGGCGCCGACGCCGCGCCGCGCCTTGGTCGGCTCGAACGTGGTCGGCCCCGCGTAGTCCAGCATGACGAACGGGCTTATATGGCTGCCCTGGTCGTGATGTGAAAGCATCGTGCGGACCGGAAAGCCGTCGCCGACCCAGTGCGGCTTAGGGGCGCTGTAAATGCCGAGAATCTGTCTCATGTTTGTCTCCTTCTCTGCGCCTGCACGGCGCCTTTGGTTGCAACAGAAGATATTCATGAGACGGTTAGTCGACTAGTCGCCGAATATTGACCATACTGTCCTATCTGTGGGACGATAAGTGATGCAGGACCTCAATGATCTCTATTATTTCACCCAGGTCGTGGAACACGCAGGCTTCGCCGCGGCGGGGCGCGCCCTCGGCGTTCCAAAGTCGAAGCTGAGCCGTCGCATACTCGGGTTGGAGGAACGGCTCGGTATCCGCCTGCTGCAGCGATCCACGCGCAAACTGACGGTCACCGATATCGGCCAGGAGTACTACCGCCACTGCGTCGCGATGCTCGTCGAGGCGGAGGCCGCGCAGGAGGCGATCGACCGCTCGCGCTCGGGTCCACAGGGCCTCATTCGGATCAGTGCTCCGCCGGCCCTGGTGTGCTTTGACATCGGGCCGGTCATTGCCCGCTTCATGGCCGCCCATCCGCGCGTGACCGTAGACCTCGAAAGCACCAGCCGCCGTGTCGACGTGATAGGCGAGGGCATCGACATTGCCATCCGCGTACGCTTTCCGCCGTTCGAGGACTCCGATCTGGCCATGCGTGTTTTGGGCGACAGCCCGCAGCGGATCGTCGGCAGTCCAAAGTTGATCGCCGAGCTGCCGAAGCCGATCAGGCCGGCCGATCTCGCTTCGCTGCCGAGCCTCGGCCTCGGACCTCTCAACCGAGATCATGTCTGGCGGCTCGCTGGTCCCGAACAGGCGGACGTTCGCATTCCCTACAAGCCGCGTCTCGTGACCGACGACATGTCGCAACTGCTCCATGCGGCAACCGAAGGCGTCGGCGCAGTGCAACTGCCGAACATCGTCGCGGACGCAACCATCGCGTCGGGCGGGCTCGTCAACCTGTTGCCCGATTGGACGCCGACTCCTGGACAAGTGCAGGCGATCTTCGCGTCGCGTCGCGGCCTCCTGCCTTCGGTGCGGGCGCTCCTCGATCATCTCGCGGGTGAATACGCGACGCGGTCGAATACCGCATGACGGGATCGCAAGGCGCCAAAGCGCTGGTTCCAGCATGCCGGTAGCAGCCCCATTCCGACCTCGGATGATAACGTTCTTCGTCGCTCACTTCACGAAGGGCCCGGTCGTGCAAGCGGCACCAAAGCCGCGCCGATCCGCTAAATGCACCTTCAGCCGCGGCGCCGGCTTGTCATTTTTGTGCGGCGCACACAAGATGCGGCCATGTCCGAGCAGCCACTGCACATTCTCATCATCGACGAAAACCGCATCCGCGCCTCGATAATCGAGGACGGCCTCAGCGGCGCTGGAGACGTGCGCGTCACCGTGCTTGCCGACACCGCCCAGTTGCTCCGCCGCATCGTCGAGATCGACCCCGACGTCATCTTCATCGACTTGGAAAACCCGAACCGCGATGTGCTCGAGCACATGTTTGAGGTATCGCGCGCCGTCAAGCGCCCGATCGCCATGTTCGTCGAACATTCCGACCAGGCCTCGATCGAGGCGGCCATTGAGGCCGGCGTGTCGGCCTACGTCGTCGATGGACTGAAAAAGGAACGCGTCCGCTCCATTCTCGAAACGGCGATGATCCGCTTCAAGGCTTTCGAGCGCCTGAAGCGTGAACTCGAGGACGCCAAGACGCAGCTCGCCGACCGCAAGGTCATCGAGAAAGCCAAAGCCATCCTGATGAAGACGCGCGGCCTCAGCGAACCCGATGCCTATTCGCTTCTGCGCAAGACGGCCATGAATCAGAACCGGCGCATGGCCGAGATTGCCGACAGCCTCGTACTGGCCGCCGGCCTGCTCGGTGGAGAGGAAGGCAAATGAAGCAATCACACTGCGAAGTCCGCGCGGGCTTCATACCGCTGGTCGATTGCGCTCCCCTCGTTGCCGCTTGCGAGCTTGGCTTCGCCGAAGCCGAGGGCATAAATCTCACGCTGTCGCGGGAGACCTCCTGGGCCACCGTCCGCGACAAGCTTGCCGTCTCCCACTTCGACGCCGCCCACATCCTCGCGCCGATGCCGGTGGCCGCAAACCTCGGTCTCGGCCCGTTGCCGACGCCGATGGTGGTGCCGATGGCCCTCGGTACCGGTGCCAATTCGATCACCGTCTCGATGGCCCTCTGGGACAAACTTTCCGAGCATATGCAGTCCAACGATTTCGATGCCACGGCCTCAATCGACGCGCTGGCAAAAGTCCTTCAACGCCGCTCC
>Ga0180009_10002567_pt1 | contig 21327 bp, 14 predicted proteins | sample OS_PC_MetaG_FD_123537 | JGI IMG/M metagenome (GOLD analysis project Ga0180009, IMG submission 123537) | Groundwater microbial communities from the Aspo Hard Rock Laboratory (HRL) deep subsurface site, Sweden - OS_PC_MetaG | ecosystem: Environmental > Aquatic > Deep subsurface > Groundwater...
CCACGTCCGGCTCCACGTCCGGCTCCACGTCCGGCTCCACGTCCGGCTCCACGTCCGGCTCCACGTCCGGCTCCACGTCCGGCTCCGCGTCCAAGCGCACAGCCCCAAGTGGCTCCGCCCCAAGCTCGAGGCCAGCTTCCGCCTCCAACGCGGGCTTCGCCGTCGTCTCCGGCTCAACCTCGGTGTTCGGAACCTGATCCGCCACCCTGACTTCGGCGTCGGGGGCGCCCGTGGGCTCGTCTACGGAGCCGACCGGAGCGTCTTCCGTTGACACAGGCCGTGGCGTGCCGCCCCGGGGCTTGCGGCCCAGCAGCGCGGCCAGGTTCGCGGTGGCATTTGAATGCGTCTTTGATTTTGGACTGGGGGTCCGGGTGTCGGCCAGCAGACCGTCGAGATCCACCTTTCCTGAGGACCGTTGTTTGAGCCTGATCCGAGCCAGGGTTGCGCTGACCTTGGCGTCGTCGATGTCCGCCAGACCCTCTATTTTTTCGCGCGCTGGGGCGACCGAAACCTCCTGGATCTCGGGCGCGGCCTCGGACTCCGCTTCTGTTTCCGGCACCGCCTCGGGCGCAGTTTCCGCCTCGGACTCCGTCTCGAGCGCTGCTTCCGCCTCGGGCTCCGCCTCGGGCGCGGCTTCAGGTTGCGCTTCCGCCTTCGCTTCCGCCTCGGGCTCCGCCTCGGGCTCCGCCTCGGGCGCGGCCTCAGGTTGCGCTTCCGCCTTCGCTTCCGCCTCGGGAGCGGCCGTGGCCTCTGCAGCCTTCGCGGCCCCCGCGGCCCTGGCCTTCTCGGCTTTAAAGGCCACAATCCGATCGATCAGCGTCTTGCTGCTCGCATCGAGCTTGGTGAACTTGATCCCCATGCCGTGGGGCTTGCCCGGATTGTCGGCGTCGTACTCCTTGATCCAGACCACCTTGCCCTCGCCGGTGATGAGCTTCGTGGAATCGGTGAGCAGCATTTCGAATCGCAGCACAGTGCCCTTGGGTTGGGGCTGCCGGCTGATGATGAAGATCCCCCCCATGGAGACATTCGCGGCATACTTTTCCACGAACGCATCCACGTCCTTGTACTTCAACCTGAAGCGCCGGATCCCCGCCACCCGTTTGTCGCCTCGCTTATCGGTTGTGCTCAAAACAACACCCTTCCGATCTCAATCTCATCACGTGCACCCTGCCCTTCGGTCCGCCATTCAGTAGTGGAAGGCCGCGAGCAGATAGCCACCAAAATAACCGTCCGTCGCCGAGTCGGCGACAAATTCGTAGTCCAGCCCCTGCACACCCACCTGAGCAAAGCTCACAAAGAACCATGAAACAAAGGCTCCCGCAACCAGGTGGATCTTCCAGAACAGGCGCACATCGAGCTCAAGGCCCGCCTCGATACCTCCGGCCTTGGCGTTCCCGTAATGATACGCGTCCGCCATCTGTCCGAGCTGCACCACCGCCATTCCCGCGAACCTCAGGCCGAGCTTCACCCGCTCGGTGCCGAGGGGGATCTGGGCGATGACTCCCGGCTTGAAGGCGATATAGGTCACGCCCGCCACGAGCCCCAGATCCTCAGCAAAGCTGTACTCCAGCGCGTCCACCCCCAGGTGAAATTTCAGGACCACGCTCTGGGCGCTGTCCTTGATGTTCCACCGGTACAGCAGCCGTCCACCCACCCGCTGGATGGTGGTCGTGATCGGGGTGGGGTCCCCCTCGCGCTGGGACACGACGCCCACGGCCCGCCGGTAAAAGAGCCCCAGACCCACATTGGCCAGGATCTTGTGCCGGGAGATGAAGGCGCCCGGATAGACCTCCACGTTGAACGACAGGGGCACCACCGGGGAGTTGGTCTCGTAGAGAAGCTGTCGCCCGGGCTGCGACTCCAGGTTGGTGAACGACAGTCGGCGGCCCCAGATCTCGATGCCCAGGCCGGCCTCAATGCCGGTCACCCAGGGCGCGCGCTTGCCCAAAGATGGAACCTTGGGCGGCTTCAACGGCGTGGTCCGCCGGGGCTCCTCGACGATCCGACGCCGCCGATGCTCCACGCCCTCGGCCTTCCGCACGCCCAACCGGAGCGTCTTGAGCAGCGCGCTCTTGGTCCACTTGTTCAATTGGAAAAACGCGTAGCGAACCACGGTCCCCTTGACGATCTTGCCCGTGCCCCCGTCCCGCACCTGCATGGCGAACCACCACCGCCGCCGCGACCGGTACACGTAGCCCGTAACTACGGCATCCGCCTTGGCTTTGCGCGCAATGCGCCGGAGGTTCCGCCGCCGGGTCATGCTCTTTTTGCTGATCGTGAGGTCCTCGGCGGCGTCCATGAGCTCCCGGCGACTCACCAGGTTCCACCGCTTGTCGATCTGCTCCTCGAGGAACTTCCGCACGCGCTTGGCTCCGGGGCCCCGGACGCTCAGCACACCCACGTAGCGGTCCGCGGCCCAGGCCGCCTCCCCGCCCACCGTCAGCAGGATCGAGAGGCCAAAGAGCACACCGACAATACGACCGCAAGAAGGGCTGCGCATGGTACCTACCGCCTCGGCTTCCGGTCGAGATCGAGCTTTTCGTTGCCCACGCTGAAGTACTCGCCGGAGTCCCAGACTTCCTCTGTGCTGCCGCCTGCGGACACCCCCTGGAAGTGCAGCGCGAACTCATCGGCGTTGCTGGCGTTCTGCACCGCCGCCTCGTACGTGACAAGCCCCTCGTTCACCAGGCGGGTGAGACACTGGTCGAAGCTCACCATGCCGTACGGGTGCGCGCCCTCGGCGATGGCGTCCCGGATCTCCCGGGTCCGCTGGGGATCGACGATGAGCTCCCGCACCCGGGCGGTGTTCACGAGCACCTCCACGGCGGGCACGCGCCCCTTGCCGTCGGCCCGGGTAACAAGCCGCTGGGAGATGGCACCCACCAGCACCGCCGCAAGCTGGATGCGCACCTGGCCCTGCTGGTGCGGCGGGAACACACTGACGATTCGGTTCACCGTCTCCACGGCGTCCACCGTGTGCAGGGTGGACAACACCAGGTGCCCGGTCTCCGCGGCGGTGAGGGCCGTCTCGATGGTCTCCAGATCGCGCATCTCGCCCACGAGGATCACGTCCGGGTCCTGGCGCAGGGCCGCGCGCAGAGCCGCGCCGAAGGAGAGGGTGTCGAGCCCGAGCTCCCGCTGGTTAATGACGCTCCGGCGGTCCCGGAACACGTACTCAATGGGGTCCTCCACCGTCACGATGTGGCCCGCGCGCATCTTGTTGATGTAGTCCACCATCACCGCGAGCGTGGTGGACTTTCCCGACCCGGTGATGCCGGTGGCGAGCACCAATCCCCGGGGCGCCTCGGCCATGGTGAGCACCGCCTTGGGCAACCGCAGGGACTCAAACTCGGGAACCTCGGCGGGGATGACCCGCAGCACCATTCCGACATGACCTCGCTGCCGGAACACGTTGACGCGATACCGCACGCCGTCCGGCGTGGAATAGGCCAGGTCCGTCTCGTATTGCGTGCGAAAACGCTCCGCCTGCAGCGGGTTCATCATGGCCTGGGCAAAGGATTCCAGCACCTCTGCCGAAAGCACGCTCACCTCTTTGACCCCGCGCAGCTCCCCCTTGACCCGGAAGATGGGTGGGAGCCCTACCTTGAGGTGAACGTCCGAGGCACCGAGCTGCCGCGCCGCAGTGAGCACCCGATCGAGAACCTGTGCCATCCGCGCACAGTACCATATTCCCCAACCCGCATCCATAGGGCACAACCCAGGGCATTAAGGAATCAATAACAGAGTGTTAGGCCCTGCTCCGCCAGCCCTCCCCGGCACCCGAATTTCCCCGGGGAAAGCCGCGGCCTGCCTTGACGTCCAAAAGGCCGGCTGATAACGTTCGCCCTGCCATGTTATGCCCCCATTGTCATCGTACGATCCCGTCGGAAGCCGTATTCTGCGGCGCCTGTGGGCGACGGGTGGTGGGCTGGAAGGGCACGCCACAGCGGGGCAACACCGACGGGCCGGGACCCCGGGTGGCGGCTGATCCGAGTGATGACACCCGGCGGGTGCGGCCGAGCTCGGCGCTGATCCGCGCGGCGGGTGGAGATCCCAACGCCAGCCGGAAGATGTCGCCGGATTCGAACCTGGTGCGGGTGGTGCGGGGCGACGCTGACGACACTGAAAAGGTGCGCCCGAGCTCCAGCCTCATCCGGGCCTCAGCGCGCCCGGACGACTCCGGTCCGGTGCGCCCACCACCGCGGCGGCGCGCCGTCCCCCCGCCAAGCGCCGACTCGTACGAGGTGGATACTGCGTACCTCATGCAGCACGCCTTTGGGCGGAAGCGGCCCCGGCTGACCCTGCTGATGATCGCTGACGCCTGCCTGCTGGTGGTTGGGATCTACCTGATCGTGTCCTGGACGCTGTTGCCCCGGGGCCTCACGCGCGCAGATCTCGCGCCCACCTCCACCCCCGGCACCCGGGGCTATGTGGATTGGAACGACAACGGGCAGCCCGCGCGCATCGCCACGGGGCCGGTGCGAGCGACTTTTGGCGGTGATCAGATCTCGGGCAACGGTGGCACGCAGCCCCGGGTCGGTCCCCGACCCGTGAGCACTGCGCCCCCCGCACCAGACGCGGGCGCAATGACCAGACCCCGCACGATGACCCCCATGACCACCCCGCACCGGCCGCCCCCCATGGACCCCATGCCGGCCGATCCCGACGCCGTGGCCCAAGCCAGGCGCATCGCGCTGATCGTCGCGGCCCGAGACGTTTTTCTCAAGGACGTGCCCCGAAGGATCCGGGGCCAGCGCAAGGCGATTCACGACTGCTATCGGCAAACCCTTCGTCTGTTCAAAAACGTGAGAGGGTACGTGGATATCGAGTTTGCAGTGGGCGCGAGCGGCCTGGTTACGAGCGCTCGGGCCAGCCGCAATACCACCCGGTCCAAGACCCTGGGCAGCTGCATCTCGGGCGTGTTTCTGTCCACGGTGTTTCCCCAGCCCCCCGGCGGCCCGGTGACCTTGCGCTACCCGTTTCACTTCGCCCCCCGCAAAAAGTGACACCCAGCCGCTTGTGGGCGGCGACCGATCTGGGGCAGAATGGACGGGCCACAGCTACGGAGACGATATGCATCGGGAAAATGAGTTCGTGGGAATCGAGATCCTCGTGGTGGACGGCGACCCGAGCGTGCGCAAGGGGTTGTCCGATTTGCTCACCGAGATGGGGTTCATCGCCACCGCCACCGGGGACGTGGAGGACGGGGTGGACATGATCCGCCGGAAGTTCTTTGCCGTGGTGCTCTGCGATCTCGACACCCCGGATACCGAGGCCGGCATCGAGGTCGTCAAGGCCTGCGTCGAGCACAGCCCCGCCACCACGCCCATTGTCCTGACTTCCCGTAAGGGTTGGGAGGCCGCCGTAACCGCCTTCCGAGCGGGTGCCGCAGAGATCTTGATCAAGGCGCCCGAGCAGATCGAGTACCTCAAGGAGCGGGTGACCCGGGCCGCCAAGGAATGGGGTCGGCAGCGCAACCGCGACGAGCTGATCCTCCAGATGTCCGAGGTGCACGACGATTTTTTGAAGCGCATGCGAGAGATGTACAAGGTTGTGGTGGACGTTCAGGACCGACTCCAAGGCCGGGACATCATGGCCTCCTTCCAGCTCCCCGAGTGCCGGGTGCTCGTGGTGGACGAGTCCCCCACCCTCTACGAGGAGCTCTCCAAGGCCTTTGAGAACCGCGATGATGGCTGGATATTCACCCAGGTGCAATCCGGCGGCGAGGCCCTGGACATCGGAGGCCGAGAAAAGTACCACGTGGCGCTGATCAGAGACACGCTGCCCGACCTGCCGGGCTCCATGGTCATCTCCACCCTGCGCGCGCAGTCTCCCGAGACCATCTACCTGAACTACGGCAACCCCGGCGACCCCGGCTCCAAGGTGGAGGTCAGAGAGGCCGGGCGGGCCATCCCGCTGATCGAAGCGTTCACCGAGACCGCGCAGCTGACGGGCAAGCTCGACGAGATCCGCGACGCCTTCAAGTCCAAAGCCCAGGAGCGGAGGTATCTGCAGTCTTTCCGCACCAACCAGTTCGACTTCCTGAAGAAGTTTGCCGAGATCAACAAGTCCGTGGGGCAGGCAAAAAAAGCGATGGAGGCCAGAGAGCGCGGTTGAGGGGGCGCCGCTGACCACGGCGGGCGGGGCTACAGCAGGATCCCGCCACCCGCGACGCCGGCGTCCGGAGCGGCCAGGGGGACGGTCCGCGGAGGCGCTTGCGAGCCGGGTCTCTTGGCGTCGGGCGTGCCCTTGCCAGGTTGAGGTACCACCGGTCGGGAGGGTGGTGGCGAATTTCCTCCCACACTCCCGGCGGCCGGGGGCGCCCCCACCCGTTGGGGCGGCTGGGGATCTCCGGCCGCACGACGACGCAGCTGATCCAGCATGCGATCCAGGAGCCCGATCCAGGCCGCGGCCTCCTTGTCGTGCTGCTTGCGGCGGCGCGCCTTGGTGAACAGGCGGCGCGCGTCACCCAGAGTGGTCTCCAGCTCCCGCATGACCCCCCGGGCCTGCGCGAAGTCCAGCACAGCCCGCAGGGCCTCGAGCCGTTGTCGCTCCTTTTTGTGGTTCTTGGCCAGCAGCGCCCCCTGGTTGACCAACCGCCGGGCCCGGGCGAGGTCACCCGACCGCGTCTTGTGCGCGAGGCGCTCGGCCTCGGTCAAAAGCAGCCGAAGCAGAGCGTGCCGAAGCTCCGACTCGCTGTCGAGCTCCTGGGTCTGGCACTGGGTGTCGCCGCCCAGGGACAGGGGGCGATACTGAGAGCCGACCAGCCGCTGGTGCCCAAAGGGCCACGGGAATCCTCGACCCCGGTGCGCCTCGGCGTCGGACCCCGAGCAGACCAGGAAGTAGCGCTCCGTGTTGAACTCGCCGTATAGGGCAGAGCTCACAATGAGCACCAGCACAAACCCGGCCACCAGCGCCCACCAGGGCGGCCGCCGAAACCGGGGCGGCTCGGGCAGGTCGGCGAGGTCGTCGTCCCCCAGGTTGTCCCCCTCCAGGCTGGCGACCCGGCGACCGGCATCGCGGCGTGGGTCGTCGGGTACGTCGTCAGCCTTGAGTGCCCGTCGCCGGAATCCGAACCGACTCTGTCGCGGCGCCTCGGGCTCGGCGGTGGCGGGCTCACGGTCAGCCGAAGCGCCGGCGTCGTCTGGCGGCGAGGGGCGGCGGCGCCGCGGCTCGCGGTCCGGAGGCGGGCCCTCATCCTTTGGGGCGGGCTCTTTCTTCGGGGGGGGCTTTTTCCGGATCGGCGGATCCTCATCAAAGGGATCGGACCGGTTCACCAGGCCCGAGTCGCCCGCAGGCTTGCCAGACGGCCGATTCTCATCGCCGGAGTCCCGACCGCGGGTCTTGTCGTCACCTTTGGCCATGGCCCTGATCTTAGTCTGCCTGGCCCGCACGATCAAATTGTCGAACCCACCGCCAATGAAGCGCCCGCCAACCTCAGGCCCACCCCCAAAATTTGTCATGGGACGCCGTGGCGGCTATAGTGGTTGAATGGTTGAAGAAATCTTGGACAGGTGATGCGATGAAACTGCTGCGTCCCGCCGTGTTGTCCCTGGTCGGGCTCATCGGGGTCTGCCCCCACGCCCACGCCGCCCCCCGGCGGCCCCAAAAGAGCATCCTGCTGACCAATGGCCCGGCGACCGGATCCGGCTCCACCGGAGACTACCGCGGCGTGACCCCTGGGCTACCACGTATGCCCCGTATCCACTTGCCGAAGAATGCCAACAAACGCTGCTACCTCACCTGGACGGGCTTCCAGCTGCTGCCCACGGGCTCGCGCCTGTTCCTGCAATTCAACAAAAAACCCACTGTGATAAAGACGGTGAAAGGCGCCGCGCTGACCATCAAGCTCCCGGGATGCGGTGTGGCGAACGCGAACAACACCCGGCCCCTGTACACCCGCTACTTCCCCACCCCGGTGCGCTACGCCCGGGTGCGCAGGCATCACAAAGCCACCTGGATGACCGTGCTACTGAAAAAGCCCGTGGCGGCACGCAGCCGGGTGGTGCGGCTGCAAGGCTGGTACTATCTGTTTGTCACCTTTCAACACACCGGGTCGGGCTGGGCACCGCGGATCCGGCGCCCCCGCCCCCGCACCCGACGCCCAAAACGCAAGCGTCGCGGCCGTCGAGGGCCTACGCCCTGACCCGTCCGTTCAGCGAGCGTTTTTCGGAAAACCGTAGGTAATGATATACTGTAAGCCAATATTCGGCGTCCGACGAAGGAGAGAGCCCATGCGGAGACTAGCCTCAATCACGATGGTAGCCCTGTTGACCGGGCTGCTCACAGCCTGCCCGGACAACAGCTACAAAGATCCGCCCACGGGCAATGACGCCAACCTGAGTGACGGTGACATCCGGGACGTCGCTGCGATTGTAGACGTGCCGGATCTGCCGGATCGCATCATAAACCCCGACGGCCCGGACATCGTCATTACGGCTCCCCAGCCCCACACCGTGCTCTCGGGCAGCCAGGCCCAGGTGGTGGTCACGGTCACTGACCCCGACGGCGTAGACTTCTCGTCGGTGCGCGCGATCATCCCGGGTGGCGCCGCCTTTAACCTCAGCCGCTCGGGTACCGTGGACGACCAGTATACGGGCATCATCGACCTGACAGATATCCCCACCGCGAACAGCGTTTACCTGTTTGTGGAGGCCGCCGACCTCCTGGGGACCTGGAACTCCGCCGAGGTGGAGGTCAAGCGCGACACCGGCCCCATCGTGCTGTTCATGTCCCCCACGGATGGGGAGCGCTACGCCGGCTCGGTGAACCTGAGCTTCGAGGTCCGTGATACCAATGGTGTGCTGGAGTCCTCGGTGCGTGCCGAGGTGGGTTCGGTGCCCCTGGACATCGTCAAGCAGTCCGGGGACACCGACCACGGCACGTCCCCGCAATGGATCAGATTCATTGGTGAGATCATCTTTGACGATCCGATGTTCGTGCCGCCGCTGCAGTCCATCCACCAGGTCACGGTCACCGCCGAGAACATCGCTAACCACGTCTCTTCGGAGTCCCACGTGACCTTTGTGGTGGATGACGAAGGGCCGGTCATCACGGTGCTCAACCCCGTACCGGGCCAGATCGTCGGAGGCATCATCACCATCGAGGCTGACGTCGCCGACGACGCGGGTGTGCTGAACACCTCCGTCGTGGCGGTGCTCGGCGGGAACTCCTACGAGTACACCGTCCCCCTGACCTCGGTGGGCGGCACCTTCACGGGGACCTTCGACACAACGCAGTTTCCCAGCAACTTCGTCTTCCCGCCCCTGTCGGTGCGCGCCGCTGATGCGCTGAACAACGAGAGCGAGGTGGGCTTTGTGCTGGCCCTGGACAACACCCCTCCCATCGTCGCCTTGGACCCGCCCAACACCCTTCGCACAGCCCGGGAAGAGGATTGCGGCATCATGTGCTCGCAGGAGTTCGACCCCGTGGGGGCCGCCAACCCCAACGACCTGCAGACCGTGCCGCAGATCTTTTTCATGCGGGCACGCATCGAGGATCGCGGCAACGAGGCCTTGGGGCTGCTGCAGGTGCCCCTGTCCCTGGTGAACTACTCCACGCCCCGGGTGTACTTCCTGGCGGACACCACGCAGGCTCTGGCAGTGGACACTGACGGCGACGGCTACTGCGATGAGATCAACCCCGAGCTGACCCCCTCCACCAATCCCCAAGGCTCCAGCGAAGTGCTGGCGCTGTATCTGGATCCCATTGAGCCCGCGGGAGGCGCCGACTACCGCCCCGACGTCAACCTGCCCGCGGCCTGCGACTGCCCCGGCGACGAATCGGATCCGCCCGAGGAACTCTGCGTCGCCACGCGACCCGAGGGCATGACCACTGCCATCTTCTACACCGTGGACAACACCGAGCCGGCCATCTGGGCCCTGCCGCCTGTGCTCGCCTCCGACGCGCTGTTCTGCAGCGGACACCAGTTCGACGCCCTGGCGAGCAACATCCCCGAGGGCTGGGTGTGTGTGGCCAGCCGGGCCGTGGACAACGCAGGCAACATCGGCGTCTCAGAGCCCATTCGCATCTGCGTGGACTACACCATGGACGGCAACCCCTCCACCTGCGGCGTGCCCGCCAACGCCCCGGACTGCACCGGCACCCTGGACCTCCAGACCCAGACCGTGGATCCCAGCCAACCGTGCATCTTCGACCCCTACAAACAGAAGTACCGCGACAACGAAGTGCTTCTCATCCTCTAGCCCCCCCGCCAATCAAATCAGCGCCGGCCGCCAGCCGCTCTCGCAGCGAATCTGTTCCGAAAAATACGCACTCCCCAATCCTTTCCCGCCCCCACAACAGGGAGCGTAGCCCGGGCGGAGGAGGTCACGGCAGCCGCTCTCGCAGCGCTTCGCTGGAGCGGCAAGCCAACTCTGCACAAGGGAGCGTAGCCCGGGCGGAGGAGGTCACGGCAGCCGCTCTCGCAGCGCTTCGCTGGAGCGGCAGAGTGAGCCTCCTTCGCCCGGGCGAAGCGACCGGATCAAAGGCTCACAATAAAGTTCAAACTCAGATGGGATAGAAAGAGGCGTTAAAGGTCGACCGGCGCGCGGGACCCGCTGGGCCGCCGGGCGCGCCCTTGGCCTGGAGGGGCTTTAGCTTGATGGGGATGAAGAACAGTCGGATGAACCGGTTCCGCCCGATTCGCTCATACTCAAACAACCCACCCAGGACGCTGAACTTAAAGTCCCCCGGGCGCTTCCGGGCCACCTCGAACAGCGGCAGGAACAGGACCTGGTAGGTCGTGTCCGCGCGGTTGTAGCTCACCCAGGTGTTCAGGATGAGCATCTTGACCTTGTCGCCCTTTTCAAAGCGCCAAAAGAGCGGGAAAAAGACCGTGGCGCGCTTGCCCGGCCGTTTGAAGTCCCAGTATAGGGGGAAGCCCACGGTGGTGGACCGGTCACGCCCACCGAAGTGCCATACCAGGGGGAACAAGACGACGTCGGTCTCCTTGGGCGTGGTGCGAATATACAACGACGGCGGGAAGAGCCAGGTGGTCTCCTGCTTGTGAAAGACCCTCCGACGATAGAAAAAGGGCAGCACCGCGGTGGTGCGCGCCTCGTCTCGATCCAGGCGGTCGTATACCAGGGGCAGCACAAACACCGTCCGCGAATTCACCGAGCGGCTCAACCATACAAAGGGGAAGATGACGTCGAAACTGCTCTCCCGGGTTTTGCGGCCGTAATAAAACGGCAGCAGCACCGTGGTGGAGCTGCTGTTTTCCGGGTAGGCAAACCGCCAGAACAGCGGAAACACCACCTGCGCCTTGCGTTTGGGAGAGCTCTCCCAATACACCGGCCCGGCAAAGCCGTAGCTCTTGTTCAGCGCCCGATCTCCACCGAAGCCGAACAGGGGCGTCCAGAAGTCGTACTGCTCGGCCTTTCGGGCATAGTGGAACAGCGGCATCAGGGTGACCTGGGTGCGCTGGGGTCCCGTCTGAATCCACAGCAGCGGCGCGAGCCCTCCGCCGGTAACCTTGCCCCGGCGGTGCCAGAACACGGGGCCGAGGAAAGTGGTGCGGGACTGTTTTTTTGCGTCGGAGAAATGCCACAACAGCGGGAAGCCCACCAGATAGCGCTTGGGCTGCTTTTTCGGTCCCGAACGCCCCCAGAAGATCAAGGGCAGCACGCCGGAGTCCTCTCGGTGCGCACGCCGCACGTCGTAGTAGGGCCCGGCGACGGTGGCTCCGGTGCCCGTCATGTGGTTCCGGTAGTGCCAGAAGATGGGGAACAGGTGCGCGTAGGTGGATTCTTTGTCCCAGCCCACGTGCAGCAGCGGCGCCAGCCCGAAACGACGGGTGCCCGAGGGCGTGCGGTTCCAGTACACCGGCCCCGCCACCACCGTTCGCGCGCTACCCTTGCGCAGGTGCCAGAAGATGGGGAACACCACATCGGCGTTCCACCCCTTCTTCTGGCGCAGGTGCCAGTACAACGGCGCGATGAGCAGGGAGTGGAAGCCCGGCCGCCGGAAGTTCCACACCAGCGGAAACAGCACCAGCGATGAGCCCTTGGGGCTCCGGTGATAGATGTTGAGCGGGAAGATAAAGAGCGTGCGGGACTTTTCGGCCCGGTTCACATGGGACGCGAAGAAGGGCAGCACGCCGAAGCTGCGCGTGGTGGGCGACCGATAGAAGAACGAGGGACCCCAGATATGCGTCTCGCTGCGCGTGGCGCGATCCTTGATGAACCCCCCGATGGGCGTGATCAGCGCCTGGTGCCGCGGCGTATTCAGGTGATACAGCAGCGGAAATACAAACAGCGAAGACATCACGTGGCCCGAAGGCAGGTAGCGCCGCTTGAACCAATACAGCGGGAAGAGGCCGTGGCCCCAGCTCTCGCGGTGCTTCCACCAAAAGGCCGGGCCCACCACCCCAAACTCCCGCTGACTCACGCGGTTTTTGTACCACCACACCAGGGGAAAGATGACCTGATGACTGGCGGTGGGGGAGCTGCCGGCGAAGATCAGCGGGACGATGCCAAAGGACCAGCTGCGGGGTCCCGTGGTGGCAAAGACGTTGCCGAACAGGGTAAAGGTGCTCTTTTTCCGTTTGTTCCGCAGGTGCCAAAACAGCGGGAACACCACGCCGTAGGCCGAATCGCGGTGGTTGCCGAAGAAGGCGACCGGGAAGAGCCCCGAGGCCCAGCCCGTCTTTTTCTGCTGCAGATACCACGGCCCCACGACGGTGACGCGATCGCCCTCGGGGGTCCGATGGCGATAAAAAAGCGGAAACAGCATCGTGGCGTAGGACTTCGTCCGCTTGTCCCCGAAGTAGAAAAACAGCGGGAAGATCCCCAGGTTCCGCTGGCGATCATCCCGGTAGTACGCCACGGGCGGGATGACAAAGAGAGACGACTTGCGAAGCTTGTTGCGGTAGCGCAGATACAGCGGGAAGATCAGGTCCACTTCCCGCTCGCGATCCCGCGAGAAGAACACCGGAGGCGCAGTCCAGAAAAAATACCACCACCCCTCCTTGCGGTCCCGCGAGAAGGTCGCGAGCAGGGAGATGAAGCGGTGACGGTGGCGCCCGACGCGGCTGTAATAAAACAGCGGGAACAGCGCCGACTGGTGGGTCTGGGCCTTGCGGTCGGTGACGCCGTAGTACAGCGGCAAAAAGAGCCAGTGCCGCTTGGAGTTCTTGCGCCAGTAAAAGTTCAGGGGCAGCGCCCAGACAAAGGTCTTCTCCCGGGTGCGAACCCCGGCGGTGAACGGCAATACTGCCCAGGCCACCTTTCCCGGGCGCTTGTAATAGAGCCAGGGGAACGGCAGCAGGGAGGCCGCCGACCAGCGCTTGCCCTCCCGGCTGTAGTGAAACAGCGGGAACAGCGTAAAGGCGCCGCCGCGCTTGCCGTAGCTGGTGGCGAAGAAGATCGGCCAGATGTTGAACGAGATCTGCCGGGGCTTCTCCTTCCGGAAGTAGTGGAACATCAGGAAGAAGTGGTGCTGCTTTTGCAGGACCCTGTTGTGATGGCTCCAGTACAGCGGGAACACCACCCGGGTCTCGCTTTTATTCGTCCAGAAGTTCCAGTAGATGGGCGCCAGCACCCGGTAGCCCGTGTGACCCTTGCGGTGGTGATACAATCCCAACACCGAGGTCATGCGTCGATCCCCGGACCGGTAGTACAGATACAAGACATTGAAGGGCTGGCGCTTGACCACCCGGCAGACTTTGAGCTCCCGATTGCAGACCGAATCGGCCGGGCAGGCCAGGTCCGATTTGCACCGCATGACCTTGCAGCGGCTCTCGACGCAAACGCCATAAGTTCCGCACTGGTCGTGGGCCGAGCAGACCTTCCCGACCTGGACGGTGTTCACCACGGGGGGGCGCGGTTTTGCCCGGGGCGTTGTCCCGGCCGGCGTCGTGCGCCGGGGGGCGTTGGCCGCCACGGGACCGCCACGGGGGCTCCCACCCAGCGGCGAAAAAGCGGGCCAGACAGACAGCCCGGTGGACCAGGGCGCAGAGGCCGTCCGCGGTGCGGCCACAACAGCGGGGCCCGGTCCGGTCCTCGGGGAAGCCCGGTGCGAGGTCGTGTGGCGCGGCGCGCGTCCCAGCTGCAGGGGGCCCCACCAGCTCTGATGGGTCTCGGACCGGGACGCACCCACTCTCAGGGTGTCGGCGCTGGCCAGGGACTCTCCGCCAACCCACCACCCCAACGTCAAAATGACGCAGAGCGTCCCGAGAGGCGGCCGCCTCAACCGATCTCGATACGTCCTAGCTCGGGCTTGGGACCGCTGCATGGGGTTCCAGAACAACAATTCCTCTACGATTCCTCTTGGGGGTCCTGGGGTAGGGGCGAGCGACCGCTAGGCCTCAAGGCCTCCCCTGGGGGCGTTGGAACTGCGGCGGAACCAGCTTCCACTCGCCGTTTTCAAGGACGAACAACAGCTCCCCCGCCTGGGATTGGGTCTGTCCGGGCAGCCGGGCGGAGACCTTTAAAAAGGCGAGGGTCTTCCCCTTTTTCCGGGTGGACTTGATCACGTACCGGGTCTGCTTGTGCCCGGTGACCATCTTCGTAAACTCGGCGCGGCTCATGCCGCCGAGGAGATTGGTCATCATCATCTGGTACATCATCGCGTAGCAGTCGATGTGCTCGGTGAGCTTGCCTTTGAGCAGGGTCTGCTTCCACCGGTTGAAGGTCTTGGTGGGGGTGGAAAAGGCCTGGCGCGGCTTGGGCAGCTTGAACCGGATCGACTTGATCTTGGCCGACGGCAGTTTCACCCGGGCGCCTCGGGCGGTGGCGATGGTGATCTCGCCATCGAAGTAGTGTACGAGCGTTCCGTAGATGCGCGTGTTGTCCAGCAGCGTCACGACTTCGGCCCGGGCCGGTTGGGGCCACAGCAAACCGACAGACACAACCCCGGCCAAGGCCAGGATCGGGAGACCACGGGGAAGGATATTAGGCATGAGGTTGAACCGGAACTCCGTTTGATAATTGGAGGTTTCGCATACCCTGGTTCACTGGACCAGTCAAGCACATTCGCCCTTGCCGGGGCCGACTCCAGCCTAGTAGACTCCGCCTATGCCCAGGTGGTTGCCTGGGCTGTGAACCCAGGGATACCTGCCACCGCTCGACGGAGCCCCGGAGAAGCACTTGGACGGCTACACCTTCATGATCGAACGGAACAAACTGCTCATTGCGCAAGCCCGGGAGCGAGAGCAGGCGGACCCGCGGACACCACTTCCCGCCGACGCCGAGTCCCTCTTGAGGAAACGCCTCATGGAGCTTTATGCGGAGCTGGACGGGTGTGGTCGGGAAAGGCGCAATTCAGAGTAGCAGAAGCGCCAGCAGCAGTCCCAACCCCACTCCGGCGAGGATCACCCCGCCAAAACCCACCAGCGTCCGCCAGTGGGAACCCGCCCGCGGGGGCGGCAGCAGGGCGGCCAGATAGTACACCGTGGGCGCGGCCTCACCCTCCGGGGGCCGCGACCGATCCGGCTGCAACGTCGTAAGATCAAATAACAATGGAGAGCCGATTCGCTCTCTGGAGCGGCGTGGCAGGGGAACGCGTGGCCCGGGTGCTGCAAAGGGATCGGCGGCCGCGGGACCAGCAGGATTTCTGTCCGTCATGTGTGCTTGGACCGTCAAGGCCCTAACAACCTTGGCCAGGGTCGCCAGGTTTATGCAAGACAGGTCCACCGCCCCTCACGGGGGCGGGATCGTCACCGAGACGGTCCGCGCCGCCGCGACCCGCACCGTCGCTCGATGCTCGGTGCCATCGGAGCGTTTGATTACAAACACTTGGGTGCTTCCGGCCGGGAGCCGGGCCACCACGATCCGCCCCACCTTCCGGGCCAGGACCCGCCCATTCAAAAAAACGTCCACCGGCACCGCGCTCCGCAGCTCCACGCGTCCCAGGTCCAACTCCTCAACCGAAGCCCGCGAGTCGGATGCTGGCCGGCTCCGGGGCCCAACGATGAGCAGCACCGCGAGCACCGCCACGGAGATGCCGAGCGTCACCACGGCGGCCCACAGCGCCCGGGACACGGGGCGATACTTGGACGGAACCGCAGTGATGGCCGTCTTGAACCCGTCCAGGGCGGGGGGGCGGTTTTGGTATACCGGCCTCGGCAAGGTTTCCTCGGCCGCTGACCCGGCCTCCGCCGCTTCGGGGGCCGCCCCGACCAGAGCCTTAAGGGGCGCATCGGGCGTGGGCAGGGACGGTACGCCCTGGCCGGCCGGCTTTGAGGAGGTCTTCACCGGGGAGTCCGGGACCGCAGTCAACTCCGGCTGGGTGTCCGCGTCCGACTCGTGGCGTCCGAGCACGATCTCCGGGGCAGACCCCGACACCGCCCCCTCCCCGGACTCCTCCTCGGCGCTCGGTGGTGTCTCTACGGGCAGGACCAGGCCATCGGTGGACACCGAGACGGTGACGCGCTCCTGCCGATGCTCGCGCGGAGCCTCCCTGAGCGGCGCCCCCGGTGGGGCGTCATCCCCGCCGCCAAAGAACGCCTCGGCCTCCTGCAGCAGCTCGTGCTCGGGCCGCTCGAGGTTCACGCCGTTGGGCATCAACTTCGCCATCACCTCGTTCAGCTCAGCCAGGAGCTCGTGCATGTTCTGCGGCCGATCGGCCGACGCCTTGGCCATACATCGCAGCACCAGTGCCTCGATCTCCGCGGGCACGGGGCGATGGCTGCTCGGCGCCTCGGGCTGCTGAGTGAGATGCATGTACAGCACGTCGACGGACTCAGCAGCGTAAAAGGGCACCCGACCGGTGAGCATCTCGTACATCATGACCCCGAGGGCGTAGACGTCTGCCCGGCGGTCGATGGCCTTTCCGCGGCACTGCTCGGGGGACATGTAATAAGGCGTACCCACGGTGACCCCGGCCCGGGTGCGGGGTTTGCTGTCGGAGAACTCCGCCTCGATGAGCTTGGCGAGACCGAAGTCGAGGATCTTCGTGCGCGGGGGCCAGGGCTGGTGGTTTGTCTTCCCGCGCGTCACGCCCAGGAAAACATTTTCAGGCTTCATGTCTCGATGGACCACGCCCTTGTCATGGGCCGCCGCCAGGGATTCGGCGAGCTGATACGCCACGGGGAGCACGTCCAGGGGCGGGATGGGGCCGTGCTCGTTCAGGTAGGCCAGCAGCTGCTGACCCTCCAAGTACTCCATGGTGATGTAGTGGCGCCCGTCCACGAAGCGCCCAAAGCCAAAGATGTCCACGATCCCCGGGTGACCGATGGCGTTGACCGCCCGCGCCTCCTGGATGAAGCGCGCCACCGCCTCCTCCTGACGAGCCACGTGCGGGTGCAGCACTTTGATGGCCACTTTTTTGCCGATGACCGGGTGAACCGCGGAGTACACCGTACCCATGCCGCCCTCGTCGAGGCGCTTCAGAACGGAGTAGTCCCCGATGAGCGTGCCCTCTACGATCTGCACGGGCTCGGCCGATGAAGCCACCTGGTGGGCCCGGGCCGCCAGCAAATTGGGGCTGAGATTCCGGGGAGGCCGCTTCGCCGCGATGCCCTCGACAGGCAGCGGCGAGGGCCGTGCACCGTCTGGTTCCGATGGCTGTGACATGCCTTCCCCTTCGGCGGCCTCACCACATCAATGCCTTTGCTCAGGCAGTGACCGGCGACGACCAAAAAGCCGCACAATGATAGTATTTCCCGGTTGCGTTGACAACCTATAGGGGGCAGTTTATGGTCAAAACGCCCGAAAGGGACCTGATGAATATGATGACAATTTGTAAAGCCCCGAAGCACTCTCGCACGCCACGACACCCCAAGGCCCCAGGGCTGATCCTCGCGGCCTGGATCGCCGTGGCCAGCAGCCTGTTCGGGTGCGCCGCCCAGGCCCAGGTCACGGGCACCAAGGTGTCGTACAGCGCCACCTCCCAGCAGAACTACAAAAAGGGCAAAAAGGCCCTCAAGTCCAAGAACTTTGAAGACGCCACGAAGTATTTCAAATTCGTCAAGGCGCGGTACCCCTTCTCCAAGTTCGCCACCCTGTCCGAGCTGCGCCTGGCCGATGTGCTGCGGGACTCCGAAAAGTTCATCGCCGCCATCGACGCGTACAAGACGTTCATCAAGGAGCATCCCACCCACCCCATGGTGGAGTCTGGCTACGCCGCCTTCCACATCGGCATGTCCTACTGGAACCTCACCCCGGGGGACTTTTTCATCATGCCCCCGTCCGAGGAGAAGGATCAGACCTCCACCGAGGCGGCCATGCTCTCCTTCAAGCGCTTTCTGAAACGCTTCCCGGACTCGCCCCACAAAAAGAAGGCGAAGAAATACTACCAAAAGGCGCTGCGCCGCCTCGCGGCCCACGAGATGTACGTGGCCAGCTTCTACCTGGGTCGGGACAAACCCAAGGGCGCCATCTTCCGCCTCGAGTACCTGATCAAGAAATACCCTGACGCCGGGGTACAGCCCCAGGTGATGTTCTTGCTGGGCATGACGTATCTGCGTCTGAAGAAGCGCCAGCAAGCCCTGACGGTCTTCAAATCCATCATCAAGAAGTACCCCGGAAACTACAACGCGAAAAAAGCCCAGCGCTACGTGGCGTTCATCTCCAAGGAGTTCGGGCTGAAATAGAGGCGGTGCAATGGACGAGAGAATCAGGCGGATGCTCGCCGTGGGCAAAGAGCACTACGAGAGCGGGGACTTCCCCCAGGCCGAAGAGGTGCTCAGCCAGATCGTTGAAGAGAACCGGGGCTTCGCCGACATCCACAACATGCTGGGCGTCATCTACCACGCCCAGGAAAAGTTCTCCCAGGCCCAGGAGTGTTTCGAAGAGGCCCTGTCCATCAACCCGCACTACACCGAAGCGGCGCTGAATCTGAGCGTGACCTACAACGATCTGGGCAAGTACGCCGACGCACGGAAGATCTACGCCGACGCCATGTCCCGGTCCAAGTCCGAGCCGCGATCCCTGGATCCCTTCGCCAAGGGAAAGATCGCCAACATGCACGCCAACCTCGGCTCGGCCTACCACGGCATTGGTTTTTTTGACGAGGCCGTGCGCGAGTACAGAAACGCGCTGGAGCTCTGCCCCACCTTCGTGGACATCCGCACCAAGCTGGGAAATGTGCTCCGGGACAAGGGCGCCTACGATGAGGCCATCGAGGAATTCAAGACGGTCAAAGAGAACAACCCCAACTTCAGCCAGGCCCGGGTGCACCTCGGCATCACCTACTACTCTGTCAAGCGCTGGGAAGACGCCTTAAAAGAGTGGGAGGAGGTGCTGGAAATGGACCCCGACAACAAGAGCTGCAAGCTCTACATGCAGCTCGTCCACCAGGAGCTCGCCCGGGAAGAGTCCAAATAGCTCCGCGCCGCCTCCCACTTTTTTTCGAAACGATTCAGGGGGTCAGCCGAGACGCCCGAGGCTCGCGCAGGTCAGCACGACCGCGGCCACCGCAGCGGTTTCTGCGCGCAGGATAAGGGGCCCCAGACTGACCTCCCGAAAGCCGTGGTCCCGGGCCGCGGCCACCTCTTCGGCGGTGAGGCCTCCCTCGGGGCCCACCAGGAGGCAGTGGGCGGCTGAGCCTGAAGCGTCGGCCAGCGCCTCGACCAGTCCCCCGGCGGCGGAGGACTCCCAGAGCACGAAGGCGTCCTCGCCCCCGTGCGCGGCCAGTCCCTCCATCAGGGGTTGGGACGGGACCACCTCGGGCAGGTAGGCGCGGCCACACTGGCGGCAGGCCTCCCGGGCCACCTTGAGCTGACGCTGGTGACGCCGCTCGAGGGCTTTGGCGGCCGGACGGACCACGCTCCGCTGGGTCATGACGGGCACGAGGCGATCCACCCCCAGCTCGGTGGCCTTCTGCACCACGAAGTCCATCTTGTCGCCCTTGAGCTCGGCGCACAGCAAGGTCACGGCGGGCCCGGGCAGAGGCGGCACGACAATCCGCTGCTCGATGCGCAGCACCAGCTCACGCCCAGGGGCCTCGGTGACAATCGCCTGAGCCACGCACCCCGCGCCGTCGAAGAGCTCGAGCTCATCTCCCGGGCCGAGCCGAAGGACGCGCCGGACGTGGTGGAATGCGTCGCCGGTGAGCTCGACGCGATCGCCCTCCAACATCGCGGTGTGCACAAAGGCTCGCGGCTTGCTCACGCGCTCCCCCCGGTGACCCGCCCCAGCACCAGGCAGAGCCAGTCGCCTTCCTGAGACTCGGCCAGGGTCTCGAGCCCGACCCCGGCGTAGGCCGCGCAAATGGCGTCCCGGTCGGTGAGCAGCAAGCCCGACAGCACCAGCCGGCCCGCGGGGGCCAGTCGGTCGGCGAGACGCTGGGCGAAGTCCACGAGCACCGGACAACTGACGTTGGCCAACACGACCTCGAAGCGGCGATCCTCGGGCAGCCGCTCCCGCGCGCCGATCCGGTGGGCCAGGGCGTTGCGTTCGGCATTCTCGGTGCAGGCCGAAATCGCGAGCGGATCGTCATCCACAGCCACCACGTGACAGGACCACAACAAACAAGCACCGATCCCGAGGATGCCCGTGCCGCAACCGAAGTCGAGCACCGCCTCTGGCGTGCGCCCTTTTTCATGGAGGGTCAAAAGTGCCCGAAGGCACAGCCGCGTGGTCTCGTGTAAGCCCGTGCCAAAGGCGCTGCCCGGATCCAGATGAATCAGCTGCTCGGTGGGTTCGGGACGGTAGTCGATCCAGCTGGGCCGGATCACGAACCGCCCCACCCGTTGCAGGGTGAAGTGCACCTTCCAAGCCTCGCGCCAGTTTTGCTGAGGGATCTCCGAACACACGAGGCGCACCGTCGAACCGTGGGCGGCGCGGAGGGCGCCGGTGAGCCCTTCCATGGCGCCGCGAAGCGCAGCCGCCGCTTCGGGCTCGCCGTACACGACAAATCGCACCGTGGGTGGATGGCCGTCTTCGGCGTGCTCCTCGAAACCCTGCGGGCTGAGCTCCGCCAGCAAACCCACCGCGGCGTCCGCGGCGACAGAGGGCACGGTTAGCTCCAGCATGTGGAGAATATCGGATTCAGGCATCGGCTGCTCGGGGTCAGGGCTAGCGGCAGGGGTTCGGATCGGAGGGGTCGTTATTCACGTTGGGGCCCCCGAAACTCTGGACGTCCAACAAGCACCAGTCAGCTTCGGTGTTGGTGTCAGTGGCGCCCACCCGGCCCAGGCTGACCCCCACCGGCATCGCCGGCAGCGGCGCGGTTTCACTCCCAGCGTCAGGGGCTTGAGCGTTGCAGCCGGCGACGCCCCAACGCACGAAGTCCACTCCGAACAGGGCCACGGGCTCCAACAGCCGCAGGGCGCCACTGGTAGGGGTGCCCTGGCCGACGCTGTACCAGCCGATGTTCTCGACGTGGATCACCCCGTTCAAGTCCACCGTAGGACAGTTGGTCGTGCAGTCATCGACGATCTCC
>Ga0180009_10002568_pt1 | contig 21319 bp, 21 predicted proteins | sample OS_PC_MetaG_FD_123537 | JGI IMG/M metagenome (GOLD analysis project Ga0180009, IMG submission 123537) | Groundwater microbial communities from the Aspo Hard Rock Laboratory (HRL) deep subsurface site, Sweden - OS_PC_MetaG | ecosystem: Environmental > Aquatic > Deep subsurface > Groundwater...
CCATTGATGGGCCGAAAGCTAAATGGCGTTAATCTTGTCTCTGAGATTACCTGAACACTTGAAGGTGACAACCTTCCTTGGCGCCAGCATCATGTCTTCACCGGATGCGGGATTTCTGCCTTTCCGCTCCTTTTTCGCCTTTACACATAATTTTCCGAATCCGCTGACGAGGATGTCTTCCCCGTTTTCAAGCGTATTTTTCATGATTCCTAAAAGCGTCTCAACCAGTTCAGAACTTCTTTTTCTGGGGACACCAAGATGGTTCTGGATAGTGTTGATAATTTTAGCTTTTGTTAACGCCATGGGTTAGATTCTCCTGTTTTTAAAATGTGTTTTGAGTTTATCTCAATATATAATAAAATAATTTGCTTTTTTTCAATCAAAAAACGGATTTTTTATCGATAAAGTTCAAGGAGAGTGCTACAATATTACACACTTTAATCTATGATCATCCATTCCGCACCGATTTTATACTTGACGGTTGATAAGAAAACATGGCCACTTTTGACGAATTGAAAACATCCGGGATTGAAATCTTCGGCGCGGTGGGAGCCTGGGCCTATGACGAATGGGGCCTTTTGAATGAAACGTATTTTGATGGAAAAAACACGCCCGGCGCGATCGACTGGGTTCCGGCAGATCATAACGGTAGTTTGGGATGTTATTCATCCGGCGAAAATCGTATTTTTTTATTCAAGGGACTCGCGCGACCGCGATATCCGACCAACATGCCCAAGTGGTGCCTGGAAAATTTAAATAAACGTCTGGCCAGTGACGTGCTTCTGCATGAAATGATCCATCAGCATATTTATCAAACCGGTGGCTGGGAGGGCGAAACCAGTCATAACAACGAGCGCTTCGTAGGCGAAATCAACCGAATCGCAAAATTGCTGGAGCTGAATGTAACCGCAAAGGTGATTACCCCGAAAATGGTTGATGATAAGCTGTTTCGGCAGGTAGCGCCCGGCTGTCTGACGCTCAATGAAATATGCTATTTTCCCTATTCAACACGACCCTATGAATATTATTACGGATACGTTCCATAAACTCCAGATATCGGGTATCACGGTTAAATGGTCGACCGCTTCAAAATCGATATATTATCCATGTTTGATCTAACACTATCGTGAACCGGATGAATTGTTGACATATATTTCCGAATCGAGCCTGAACGTTATTGCCACTTATGGTCAATGCATGCTATATTTCATTTCGGAAGGTTCAACGGTTTTAAAGATAATCATAAATTTCAACCCCTTCATTTCATGCTGTATTTTATATCCATATGTTCGTTAACCCGGATATTTCATGCATGGGTATGATGGTACAAAATAAAGATAAATTTGATTTTTTTAAACAATTTGCGGTATATACAATGTTCGAGAACACCTTTCAGGCCAGACTCCTCGATGTCGGCAATATTTCGAAAAGCCCTTCCATGTTGATCAGCAAACCCGTTTTCAAGATAGGCCGCCATCCTGCCAGTGATTTCGTGATCGAGCAAAAGACCATATCTGGCAGGCATGCCGTTATAGAGCAGAAACAAAACGGGTACTTTATCGTCGATCAAAACAGCACCAACAAGACGCGGGTTAATGGAACCGTACTTGATCCAAATATCCCGAAGCAAATCAATGACGGCGACGAGATCCAATTTGATAAATTTTCTTTTATTTTCAAACTGGAAAAAATCGAGCCACCCCCATCCGGCCCTGCTCAGGATGATGACGAAACCATCTTTTTTGACAGCAGTTCGTTGATAGATGACATTAAAAATTTAGAACCATCTCAACCCGCAGAAGATAATGAGGGAACCATCTTTCTTGACAGCGGTTCACTAGCGGACGAAGTGGAAGAAGCCGGCCTCAGAAAGAAGCCCGCAGACACTATCGAAAAAACAAAAATCGGAAATTATGAAGTCATCAAACTATTGGGCAAGGGTGGTTTCGGTTCGGTATGGGAAGCCAGAACCAAAGACGGCCAACCAATTGCCATCAAGGTGTTGAATCCGGACGTTCTCGAAAACGAAAGAGCCGTAAGGAAGTTTTTTCACGAGGCAATCATCCTGTCCAGGCTTGACCATCCGAATATTTGCCGTTTTATCGATTTCTTCCCATATGAAGAGAATTATGCCATCGTTATGGATTTTGTCCAGGGAACCGAATTGAAAACCATACTTGAAAACCAAAAAGGCCCTTTGCCGTTTGATACGGCCCTCAGGATTGCCTCCCAGACCCTCGATGCCTTTCACTATGCCCACATGCAGAATGTGCTGCACCGGGACATCAAACCGGAAAACATTACTTTGGATACGGAGGGCACGGTCAAAGTCATGGATTTCGGCATCGCCAAGCTGTCTTCTTCCGAATCACAGCAAACCTCCTTGTTTATGATATCCCCTGCCTACACGGCACCCGAACGGTTTGATGCCGAAAAAACCGAGATGGTGGATCACCGCTCGGACATTTATTCGCTGGGGCTTGTGTTCTATGAAATTTTCACCGGCACGCACCCATTTCCAACGACCAATCCGGTAGAGATGATTGTCGCCCACATCAACAAGGTTCCCTCACCGCCGGATGAGATCACAGACCTGCCTCCTGAAATCAGCGCAGCGATTCTCAAGGCCCTTGAAAAGAATCCGAAAGACCGGTTTGAGGATTTTGCAGCATTTAAAATATCACTGCTGGGCGAGCCACCCCGGATGCCGGATGGCAGGTCTCAATCTGCCGTTTCGTTTTACGGCGAGTACTGCAAAGGTGTCGCCGTGCTGTTGAAAATGTATGCCGACATCCTTAAAAAATACGAAAAGAAAGTTGATAAAATTTCCATGGTTCAGGAGGGAACGCAGGTCCATTTAATCATAGAACCCCGCGGGGGCAATCCGATGCGTATAACAAAGGACCTGGCAACCATTATCAAACAATAAAAATGAGAATTGGCTGAAACAGCAGAACTGTTCGCTTTAATCCCGCTGAAAGCGGGATTCAGACAGCTTCCCGAGCCAAACGAAATTATCCCGCGGCTTACTGAAATTGTGACGGCAAACAATTCGATCGGAACATATTTTATGCAAACTGCTATAAAATGGGAGGAAGTGGCGGTAACATGCGGAGCTTCTTCCGGCTTTTTTATTGTGCCATGAGAACGGAAACCAGGTCGCCATATCGACTGCGGTCTTGCTTAGATATCTGGACAAAACAGATGCCTATTCCGTAGGTTTTGTTTTTATCATCAATCCCATAAACATCCGACCAGACGACTTTGCCGTAAACCTCTATGGGCTGCTGTCCTAGAGGTTCAATCGATATGCTCACAATTTCATTCAGCGGCAGCGGCTCGTCGCAGCAGATGGAAATACCGTCAGCGGCAATATTTCTGGTTTCGCCTTCAATAATTTCCCCGTGTTTATCTACCTTAATGGGCCATCTGACTTCGGTTCTGGGATGTTTGCGTTTTTCGACGAAACTTTCCACGTCTGTCTCTCCTGTTCTCTTTGATAATCGCTTTAAACTTCGTACTCCAAATGTACAGCAATGTCAAATTATTATAAAATCTGCTCCAAGTTAGTTCACGCCGCTCATCCCCGCTCTATGAGCGGGGAGAATGATGGAAAAATTAAGTGCTGGCTCGTCAATGTTTAAACATCCGGTCGATTTCTTCTGTTTTTGTCCACAAGAAGTCCGTTTCAAGGTATAATTCCTTCATGGTTCGTTCAATTGCAGACCGTTGCCTTTCAAAATCAGGTCCATTGAGTTTTTTCGGAACGTAGATCTCATCCCCGAAACGAATGATGATGCGGGAAAAGGGTTTTGGAACCATGAACCGGTCCCAGCTGTTGAATATCCATTTTTTTTCGGACGAAGAAATGCTGGGGAGAATGGGCATCCCCGAAACTTGAGCAATGACGAGCAGGCCGGGTTTAACCACACCCAAAGGGCCCCTGGGTCCGTCGACAATATGAGCGATCTTGCAGCCTTTATTGGCCAAAAGGCATATTTCTCTTAAAGCTTGCTTCCCTCCTCGCGATGAAGATCCTCTGATCGGGTGATATCCCAGGACACTTGCTATGGTGGAAATCAATTCTCCGTCCCTGCTCTGGCTGATCATCAATGAAATCGGCCGGCGGGATAACATAAACATGATCCCGGGAAAGAAACGCTGATGCCAGGAGGCATAAATGGGGACCTGCCCTTTTTTTAAAATATTCTGTTCGGCCTCAGGATTGAGGACTCTAATCCTGTATGTTGCGCCAATGACCTTTGCCAGCAACAGTCCAATGTAAGCGCTAAATCGCTGTTTGGTTAAACGTTTCATCATGTTACCAAGCATTATATCTCCGCCGTTTTATTCCCTTATGAACAGTTCTTCCCATTCCAGCTCTTCCCGCCATTTATCTCTCTGATACCAATCTTCTGCTTTATACCACTGCGGTGCTTCAGGTCTTGCGAATTCTTTAAGCTCCCACTTTTTATGGCCGAAAAAGATTACACCGACAATCTCTCTTTTGCCGACAAGACCGATAAATCCAAGTTTTCCATACTTGCCGTCGAGTACACTGCCGGCGATACGGTTAAACAGCGCTTCGATTTCATTATAGGTGCCCAGATACGGTTCTCCCCGGCTGTTATTGATATGCATAACATCATTATTCCACATGTTCTCCTCCTTCCTGTGGTTTACCACAGTTCCAAAAAACCTTTTAAAGGTCCATAATGTATCTTTGATGAAAGGTCCGGATGGGGTGCAGCATTGATCAGATCAAACATCATCTTTTCTTTCTTAAAATGTTTCACGCAGTCTTTAGATGAAGATAAGTTGTCGGCAATTACTTGCTAATTTTTTTTCTGAGCACCGGTGAACATCTGAAGGTTACAACCCTCCTCGGGACCAGCATCATGTCATCACCGGTTGCAGGATTTCTGCCTTTCCGTTCCTTTTTCTCTTTTACACGGAATTTTCCAAACCCGCTGATAAGAACGTCTTCACCATTTTCCAGGTTCTGTTTAATGATTTCCATCAGGGATTCAACCAGTTCTGAAGATTTCTTACGGGGCAAACCAATCTCTTTTTGAATCGAGTTTACTAAATGAGCTTTTGTCAGTGCCATGGGATAGTTACTCCTCTCGGTTAAATGGGGCCTTCTGTTTCACATGGGTTCATACAACATTTTTGCAGGCTACTGCCATCTGTCTATTTTGTCAAGAACTTGTTGATGTTACAAGGGATTTGGTATCTTTTTTTGATTTTTTTTATGAGAAACGCGGGCTATTCCGAATGTTTCACGAGTTTGAAGAGAAAATTTAAACTTAACATGTTGTAATCATATAAACTATTAGCTTCTTCGATTTTCTCATGAACATTCGGGCTAGAGGCAGTAGACAAACAGCTTGGTTGCAATCTTGGCTGCGGTATATTCCGACACTTGCGTCCCTTCGATTTTAGCAAGCTCGGTGATATCGGCCGCTACAACCTTCTTTTTCAGGCCTACCATTTTGATCAGTGCTACAAGCTGCCGGTATGAAAGGCCGCCGGGTTCGGGGGTGCCGGTACCTGGAATTACGGAAGGGTCGAGGCCGTCAAGGTCGATGGTCATGTAAACTTTTGGCGGCAGCGCATCTACAACCCGCTCTATCCAGCCGTAATCCAAGGGATCTATCTCGTGGGCATACAGCGGGAAAATGTTCCCATGGCTAAGAAAGTCCGCCTCTTCCGGATCAATTGCACGGATTCCCACCGGTACGACCTGAAGCTTCATATCTTCGGCGACCCTGCGCATGACGCAGGCATGATTGTATCGGCTGCCGTTCCATTCATCTCTCAAGTCGAGGTGGGCATCGATCTGCAGCACACCAATATCCGGGTAAAGATTCGAAGCGGCTTTGATCGGTCCAATGGAGATGGCGTGATCGCCGCCGAGAGATAATAGAAACTTTTGACGCCTCAACACGTTTTCAGCCGCTTGCTGCATTTGGCCGACAGCCTGCCGGGGATCGTTTGAAGGGCAAAGGGGCGTTAAGGTGTGGATTTTTCGCAAACTCCAGTCTATCAGGGCTTCCTCATCAATGCTTTCCAGTTGCAGCGATGCGTTTAAAATATGATAGGGCCCTGAGCCGCTGCCGGTTCCGTATGAAGGCTTGCTTTCGTAACACAGCGGCAACACCACGGCTCTGGCATGATCGATATCCGGAATCTGAATTTCGTTTCCTCCAAAAGGAACAAAATGTTTTTGATCCATTATTTTACAAAGATTGCCGCGGCAATGACAGTGGTCCACATATTCCCTTCAGCGCCTAAAGCCGCCTGGCTGATATTCTGAGACTCAACGATTTTTCCGGACATTTTATATATTTCGCGGCGCTCGTCATAATCTTCCTCGGGATTAAATTCGATCCCCAAAGTATTGGCCAGCATGGAGGCCGCAAGGTCTTCGGCATATTCGCCGGCTTCAAACTCGGTCTGGCCGAACCCGTGATGTTCGGACAAGTATCCGTAATTTCCTTCTTCCGAAGGCAGGGCCAGGCCGATGCTTGCCACGATTCGCCGGCCAGGTTCGTTGGTCTGTTCCATGGCCATAACACAGTGGCTTATTTCACCGGGTTCCAGTCGCTGCAAGCCGTCTTCAATGTCCAAAATATGACAGCGTGGCGGGAATATCGATGACACTTTTACTATGTTCAAGTGGGCGATACGCGCAACACGCAAAGCGTTTTCAAAGGAAGACAGTTTCTCCTTGGCCACACCGACACCTTTTGTAAAAAACATGTATCTTGGAACATACATGGTTTGCAATTCCCTTTCTTTTTGAAAATATCTGCCCCACAGGCTGGTGTTTTTTAATCATAGGATAATGATTTGTCAAATAAAATTGTCAGATTCCCAGGTATTTACCTTTAAGCCGCATTTCCTGTGTCGGCGGCGTCGTACGGACGCATTCCGAAACCGGTTTCCACCCAAACATGATTTTAATCTGCGGCGATTTTGAACCGCCAGGCACAGTAGTATTCCTCGGGATGCTCATCCGGCGGACAGGCGATGCACTCGGTATGGATTCGAGGGTCGATGGCTCTGGTAAAATAAGTGTACTCGACCAATCCACCGGATTTGCACGGATAATCATCAAGGCCTTTGCGTTTTCTTGCAGACTGAACCCGGCATTCGTTCATTTGATATACGAAGCTGTCAGGCCCTTCATCAACACAGGACTGAGTGTTAATACGTGCATAGATCCGAAAATTCAGGGCCCTTTTTAATCCTTCCAGCCCGGATTTTTCCGGAAGATTCAAAAATGTTCTGATGGACCGGGCTTCAAAAGTCGAAAATTGAGCCCAGCAAGAGTCGTTGCAACGCTTGGCATCATTCATGCCGCTTGAAAATTCCACGGCCTGGAACCACACCCCGTCGTTTGCCAGCCAGTTAGCCGCCACGCTGTCCATGAATTCCAGCAGCAAAGCTTTTGACATTTTCAACATCGGCTCTGGAACGTCATCCTTCATTTGAAAACCAAAGAGCTTTGCCAGTCTTTTCATCTGGATGGCATAGCTTCTTTTATATGCACTTTTCAGCGTTTCAAAAGCTTTTTCTGTTCCCATCTGGTGTTTGACTTCATTGAACCAGAATACATGATGAAAGATAAGGCGATGAAACAGGTCCAGCACAAATCGGGCGGTATTTTCATGGTCAAGATCCTCGATCCTATCTGCTTTATCCAGATTCAACATTTCTCCCTTTTTGTCTTCGACTCGCCATCGATCCATGCAAGTGCAAACTTTCGTCATCGATGTCTGTCTTTTTAAAGCGATCTATTTTTGATGTCTTATTAGGCTGCAAGCAAAAATCCAATGTCCGTTTCAGCCTTCATAGAGTACCGCCAATATGGTCGCCTTCCCGCTTTTGGAAGCAACCAGATGCGGTGTGGTCGACAAATAGTAGGCGCTGTCACCAGGTTCGAGATCATAACTTTCCTGGCCGATATTCAGGACGACGATACCATCCAGAACGTAAATGAATTCTTCGCCTTCATGCACGGACATTTCCTTGTCAGGATTTTCTTCAAGTTGTACGATCAAGGCCTCCATATGGCGTCCTTTGACCTCCGGAGCAAGGCTCTTGTATAGATAGACCTGCTTTTTGCCTTTCTGGGAGGTGGATCTGGAGATGACCTTCTGCTCATGTTTTCGAGTAATCGAATAGAGTTTGTCGCCGACACCCGAGACCAAACGGCTGAAGGCACTGTCAAGGGCCTTTGACAGCTTGATAACCGTCCCGAGCTGGGGCTGTACTTTGTTACTCTCGATGTTTGACAGCAGTTCGATGTCAAATCCTGTCAATTTTGAAAGCTCGTCCAGCGACAACCCTTTTTCTTCCCTCAAGGTTTTGATCCGCTGGCCGATTGCTTCGATACCCTCGGGAGTCGTTTTTGAAATATCGCCGGTCAAATCCTCAAAAAAGTCGACATTGATGTGAGATTTTTGATTCTTTGTTTGCATACCTGCCTCTTTTCTATTACAACATTTAACAAATAATCACGAAAACGCGAAATGTCGAAAGCACGAAATAATATCTTCTCGTATCTTCGTTTTAGTGCTCAAGACTCCATTCTTTGGGCACTTTCTGTCCGGGTTTTTCGCCCAATTTTTCCTTTCTTTTCTTCAACCCGGGGCGCGCAAACTGCATGTGCCCCTCTTTCAAGGTGCGGCCGTTAACGACTGCTTCGCTGCGGAGTCTTCTACCGACAGTCTTTTCCATCTGCTTTCCCAGCCACAGGACGCGGTCAACATCCCAGCCGTGTTCTATTCCCATCTCGTCAATCTGAACCAGCGTATCTTCCAGAGTTACCAGGCCGACATAGCGGGGATCTTCGTAATAGTACTCACCGGTCCCCTTGACAGGGCAGTCATCCAAAAAGTTGGCAGGCTGTCCGCCCAAGCCGCCCATGGTGGCCTCATAATTTATGATCCCGGCCTGCAAGGCCGCCAGGATCGATGCCGACGCCACCCGCTTGGTTTCATGGAAATGGGCGATGTGCAGACGGGTATCCGGAATTTCGTCCAGGATTATGGAAAAATAGCGGTAAACATCCGGGGCCGAGGCACTGCCGTCATGGTCGGCATGTTCGATGTCATGGGCCCCGATCTCCAGCCATCGTTTGGTGAATTCCACGGCATCCTTTAAATCGGTGGCGCCGCCGATGGGGCTGCCCCAGATGGTGCTGACCGTGCCGCACATCTTAATGCCGGCATCCGTGCATTTCTTGATACAACGTTCGGCCTCTTTCCAGTACTCCGGTAGCGTGGTTCCGGCATTGGCAAAATGATGTTCTTCTTCAGTGGAAACCATCATTAAAACACGGTCCGGACCGATTCCCTTTTCTTTCAACCCAATAGCTCGATCCACCGCCGACGCGCGAATGGTGATGGCAGTAAAACAGATGTCATCGTAATTGACACCTTTTGGGGCACAGCGCTGTTTGAAACCATCGCTTCTCACATGCGCAAGCAGTTCCTCGGCGTCCCTGAACTGGGGCATGAGAAAGGGATTGCCCAGATTGGTTACTTCAATGTGGCGGCAGCCTGCAAAAATCAACTCTTCCAGGTAGAATTTTTTTGCCTCCGTTGAGATAAATTTTTCTTCATGCTGGAAACCGTCCCGAATCGTTATGTCACCGATGGTGACTTTCCTGGGCATCCTGGGAAAAATTTTCCAATAGTCGTATTCTTTCATGAGTTAACTTTTGGCCTCCTTTCCATGAAATTAGAATCGGAAGTTACCGAAAGAGGGTTCGCCTATGGGTTTCAGCAGGCTAACTTCAAAGCCCATGGCCAGCCAGTCGCGAATTTCGAAAAATTTAAGAACCCTGTCATTCAACAAACGGGCACCGCAGTAAAACGGATGGGCTTCGCCGTCGTACTTGTCGATCATCGCCTGGCTGAAGGCCTGCTTCTCCTCGGCGGGCATAGGATTCTGCTGGGCCGAACGTTTACGCTCTTCGATCGAAAGCAGAACACCCGCCGCACTCCTGCCGCTCATTACCGAAGTCCGTGCTCTCATGGTCGCGAAGAGAAAATGGGGCCGGTAGGCTCGACCGCACATCCCGTAATTGGCCGCCCCGTTATCCGGCCCGATCACTATCTGTATCCTGGGCACCTGGGCGCATGAAACCGCCCTGACCATATCGGCGCCGTATTTACCGATGCCCATATGTTCGGAGTCCGACCCGACCATATAGCCGGGCGAACTCTGGACGAACAGGAGCGGAATTTTTTCCTGGCAGCAGCGCACAATCCATTCCGTGGCCTTGCGGGCCGCCTCAACAAATATGATGCCGACGCCATTGGCTGCCACTACGCCGACGGTCAGGCCTTTAATGCGCATTCTGCCGGTAACGATATTGTCTCCCCTGCCGGGAGCATAATTCTGTTTATATTCGGTGAAAACACTGTCATCTGCAATCGCTTCCAAAAAGGCGCGAACATCGATGCCTTGGTGGACGGAAGCCGGCATAATTTCGTAAATGGCTTCGGCGGGCACCCGTGGAGGCATTTCGGCATAACGGTGCATCTGAAGCTTCTGGGGAGGTTCAAGCATGAGAATTTCCCTAACCTTGGCAATCGCTTCATCCTGATTGGAGCAAAAGTGATCGGCGCCTCCGGAAATCCGGGTGTGGACGTTGGCACCGCCCAAATCTTCAGCGGAAATGACTTCGCCGGTGGCCATTTTCACCAGAGGCGGACCGCCCAAAAACGAATAGGCCAATTTGTCGATCATAATCGCTTCACAGGCCATAAAAACTATGTAGGCCCCGCCAGCCGTATTACCGCCGGTGCTTAAGGTTATTTGTTTAAGGCCCACGGCCGACATGCGAGCCATATTGTAAAACATGGATCCGAAATGTTGATCATCGGGAAAGACTTCGGCCTGCATCGGCAAAAATGCGCCGCCGGAATCGGCAATATAGACACAGTTCAGGCCGCAACGCTCGGCAATGGCCTGGGCTCGGATGTGCTTTTTTAGAGTAATGGGAAAGTAGGTACCGGCTTTCACCCGGCTGTCGTTGGCGATAATCATGGTCCAGTTGCCGTGGATCTTTGCCATTCCTGTCACCAGGCCGGCGCTGGGAACATCGGCAACTCCGGGGTAATCCATTCCGAAGCCCGCGATCCGGCTGAGTTCATGGAATTCAGTTTCCGGATCGATCAACCTCTGAATCAGTTCCCTTGCCGGGAGTTTGCCTTGTTGGAGCAGTTTGTCTACAGCCTTTTGCCCCTCCGGCCACATGGCCTGGTTGACGCGTTCATCGAGCTTCTTTTCCTCATTTTCCCAAAACAATCGATTTTCGCCCCTTGTATCCGTCATGGCTTTCCTCTACCTCACTTACCCTTATATACCGGCTTTCGTTTTTCTTGAAAAGCCGCCAGCCCTTCGAGGCGGTCTTCGCTGGGAATGGTCACCCAGTAAGCATTCGATTCGATGCCCAGTCCGGTGTGAAGGTCGGTCTCAAGACCGTAATTAATGGCGTACTTGGCTTGTTCAATGGCGATGGGACCGGTTTCGCATATCATGGCGGCCATTTTGCGGCATTCGTCCATGAGCGCGTCCTGCTCGCAAATTTGATTCACAAGACCGATTTGCAGTGCTTCCCGGGCATCCACGCGCCGTCCGGTAAAAATAAGCTCTTTGGCTTTGCCGCGCCCGACAAGTCTTGGAAGCCTCTGGGTCCCGCCGGCACCGGGTATGATGGCCAGACGCGTTTCGGTAAGGCCCATGTATGCGCTGGTGGCGGCGAGGCGAATATCGCAGGCCAGCGCAAGTTCCGTTCCGCCGCCCAGCGCAACCCCATTGACGGCCGCAATCACCGGCTTGTTTAAAAACTCGATATCGGTAAAAAGCTTGCGAATGGTAAAGATAAAATCCTTGACCTGCAGTTCGTTCAGGGTGGTCCGTTCTTTTAAATCAGCACCGGCGCAGAAGGCCTTTTGTCCGGATCCTGTAATGATGATCACCCGGATGTTCGGTTTGGATCGAAGCGAGTCGATCTGTTTTTTGAGAGCCATAAGCAGGGCAAAATTAAAGGAATTCAGCACCTCGGGACGGTTCAACGTCAGCACCGCCACACCATCCTTTTCTTCCACCAATAGAACCTGATCACTCATTGTCAGCCCTTTCACTTGATTTTCGAAAAGCTAAACTCTTACCTATCCTTAAATATTCAATCGTCAATCGTCAATTTCTAGCAGCCGATATACCGTGATATCACGATCCGCTGGACCTCTGAAGTTCCCTCGCCGATATCCAGAAGTTTCTGGTCGCGGTAAAACCTTTCCACGTGGTATTCCTTCATCAAACCGTATCCGCCGTGAATCTGAACGGCATGATTCACCACCCGACCCATCATTTCAGAACAGTAAAGCTTTGCCATGGCCGCTTCTTTTTCGAACGGGCGCTGCTGATCTCTCAGCCAGCAAGCCTTGTATAACAGGTTGCGGGCGCATTCAATTTCCACAGCGCAGTCGGCCAGTTTAAAGGCTACAGCCTGGAATTTGCTGATGGGTTGTCCGAACTGGACCCGCTTTTTCGCATATTTCAGGGCGGTCTCATACGCTCCTTGGGCGCCGCCGAGCCCCATGGCGGCAATGGAAAGCCTTCCGCCGTCGAGCGTGGCAAGCATCTGGCGAAACCCGTCTCCTTTTTTGCCAAGGATGTTCTCCTTCGGAACCCTGACATCGTCGAAATAGAGCTCAGCGGTATTTGAAGCCCGCCACATCATTTTTCTGTGCATGGGAACGGCTTTAAATCCGGGCAGGCCGTGCTCGACCAAAAAACAGGTATACTCCGGCTTTCCGCTGGGGCGACTCCCGGTAACCGCTTGAACCGTAACCCCCATGGAAAGCTCGCAGGCAGCATTGGTTATAAAGATCTTGGATCCGTTCAGCACCCAGCCGTCACCGTCCGGTACCGCAGTGGTTTTACTGCCTCCGGCATCGGAACCGGCCGTCGGCTCGGTCAGACCGAAACCCCAGAGTGCTTCGCCGGCACACAGTTTTGGAAGATACTTGCGTTTCTGCTCCTCGGTACCGAAATAATAGATGGGGCCGATTCCCAGGGAGTTGCCGGCCGCAATGGTTGCGGCCTGGGAACCGTCCACCCGGGCAATTTCCTCCACGGCAATGGTGTAAGACATATAATCCATGCCCTGGCCTTCGTATGCTTCGGAAACAAACATTCCGAAAAGGCCGATTTCTCCCATCTTTTTGGTAAGCTCCTGGGAAAATTGCTCATTTTCATCCAGATCCAGCGCTACCGGCGCAATTTCGCTGCGGGCAAATTTCCGTACCTCTTTGCGGATCATTTCCTGCTCTTTTGTCAGCTCGAAATCCAAGGCAATCCTCCCTATCGCTGCCGCCACACCGGCTCGCGTTTTTCCAGAAAAGCCTCAATCCCTTCCCGGGCGTCCTCTGTAGCGCAGAGCGAGGCGAACAGGTCATCCATATAGTGAAGGGCCTGGTGGTAAGGTATTTCCGACATGCCGTAGATGCCCTCCTTTCCGGCTCGCACTGCCTGGGGACTTTTATGGACAAGTTTGGCGGCAAGTTCCATGGTTGCGGCTTCGAGTTCCTCAGGAGGAACGACCTTGTTTATTAAACCAAGCCGTTCGGCCTCCTTAGCGGAAAAAATGTCGCCGGTTAGGACCATTTCAAGGGCTTTTTTGCGGCCGACCAGACGCGTCAGAGGTACAGCCGGGCCCAGGCAGATCAAGCCCACGTTGATGGCGGTCGTCCCGAACTTTGCATTCTCGGCGGCCACAGCCAGATCACAGGCAAACACAAGACCGGCGCCATTGGCGACAGCAGCGCCCTTGACCGAAGCGATGACCGGTTTTTTCATGCGGGGAATGGTGTGGTAAAACTCATCCATCAATCCTATAAATTCCCTGAGCTCTTTAGGGCTTTTGTTTCGGAACTCCTTGAGGGAGATGCCGGTTGAGAAATGCTTGCCGGCCGCCTGGATTATTATGACCCGGACCTCGTCATCTTGATCCAGAGCCCGCAGGGCGGCATTCAATGCTCCGGCAAAGGGGACATTGAACGTGTTCATCTCTTCAGCTCGATTCAGGGTGATGATCCCGATCATGTCCTTTTTATCCACAAGAATCAGTTTGTTTTCCATGACATACACTCCTTTGTTTGAGTTTTTAAACCATAAAATGATCACCCTAAGGGGCGGGGCGGCGGCTCAAATAATGACTGACAGGTATCATACCATAATTTAGCGGAAGGTTAAAAATATTTCTGTTGATTTTCGTTATTTCGTTGAGCGAGCGCTCGGTCACAATATGAAACTGTCTACATATCGCCGCCCGATTTGTCAACATCTTTCTTATATCCCGAATATGGCTAACAATTATTATTTCTTGAATATCAGATAGTTTTACTGACAAACCCCTCTGATTTCGATGCCGGCAAATAGTGATGCGTTCCAGACAAAGACTTGACAAACAAAATCGATACATGCTATTCAAAAAGTGAACGAGCGCTCAATCAGCATAGCGATAATGATGGAACATTCCCAGCAAACAAAAGATATACCGACCAAAATTAAAAATCCCGACCTTGTCAAACGGCGGCATCGTCAGATTGTGGATGCCGCTGTTCAACTGTTTATCAAGCAGGGATTTCACAAAACCACAACCCGGCAGATCGCCCGCGCCACCGGGTTCTCCATCGGTTCGCTGTATGAATACATAACATCCAAAGAGGACATCCTGTATCTGGTATGCGACGCCATTCATGCCGAAGTCGAACGGGGCGTCTCGGAAGCCATGGCCCGTGCAACCGGCGGCCGAAATTCTCTGTCCGAGGCGATCAGGGAATATTTTCTGGTATGCAACCGCATGAGTGATCATATCCTCCTGATTTACCAGGAAACCCAATCGCTACCACCACAGTGGCGCAAAAAGGTGCTTGAAAACGAAGTCCGCATTACCGGTATTTTTGTCAAAGTGCTGGCGCATCTGATTTCAACCGGCAATCTGCCTTTTCTGAGCGATCGTTCCATTGAGCTTATCGCCCACAATATTTCCGTTCTGGGGCATATGTGGACGTTCCGGCGCTGGTTTCTCGCCCGCCACTACAGTATTGAAGACTATATCGCGTTGCAAACCGAATTTATTTTAGGAATATCAAGGTGAAACCAGATGCGGGAATTGAAAGTAGGGTTTTGATCCGATTAGGGTAAAATCGACACAGGAGGGAACATGGGTGCTGCAATCGACATATTCAATCCCAAACATGATATCCGGGTTGTTACGGCCACATCCCTTTTTGACGGACATGACGCTTCCATCAATATCATACGCAGAATCCTCCAGGACTGCGGGGCGGAAGTCATTCACCTGGGGCATAACCGCTCCGTTCGGGAAATCGTGGATGCCGCCATCCAGGAGGATGTTCAGGGGATCGCCATATCGAGTTACCAGGGCGGGCACATTGAATTTTTCAAATACATTGTAGACCTTTTAAACGAATCCGGTGTTTCTCATATCAAGGTTTTCGGCGGCGGCGGCGGTGTGATCGTACCCAAAGAAATCAAAGAACTGGAAACCTACGGCGTCACCAAGATATATTCCCCCGAGGACGGCGCCAGAATGGGACTCCAGGGCATGATTAACCACATGCTCAAACATATGGACTTTTCCACCGTTCAAACCGAAGAAAAGTTTGATTTCAACAACCTCTCTGTTGACAATAAATTCTTGGTAGCCAACCTGATTACGGCGGTTGAACAGGCCAAGGCCCGGGAAAACGGGCATCTGGCCAGGCTCAGATCCGAAATTTCAAAAAAGATCGGAAACCGCAAAATTCCGGTGATCGGTATTACCGGAACCGGCGGTGCCGGCAAATCGTCCCTGACCGATGAACTGATTCTAAGAGTTCTTCGTGACACCAAGGAGTTGAATCTGGCTGTTATCAGTTGTGATCCTTCGCGACGCAAAACCGGCGGAGCGCTTTTAGGTGACAGGATCCGCATGAACGCCATCGACAATCCGAGGGTTTACATGCGCAGCCTGGCGACCCGGCGCTCACAGACCGAAATTCCTCTCGTGCTGGCTGATGCCGTTAACGTCATCAAGGCGGCCGGATTCGACCTGATCATTGCAGAGACAGCCGGCATTGGACAGGGCGACTCAAGCATTATCGATCTGGTGGACATGTCGGTCTATGTCATGACCAGTGAGTTCGGCGCGGCTTCCCAGCTCGAAAAGATCGACATGCTCGACTTTGCCGATCTGATCGTCGTCAACAAGTATGAAAAGCGGGGCGGTGAAGATGCCGTGCGCGACGTCAGAAAGCAGGTACAGCGCAACCGCAAAGCGTGGGACCGGTCACCAAAAGAGATGCCTGTCTTTGGGACCATTGCCTCCAAATTCAATGACGACGGCGTCACTGCTTTGTATCATTGTGTTCTGGATACCTTGGCTGCCAAAACCGGAATCCGGTTCGAATCTAAGTTGCCAAGGACCGATCATCGCACCTCGACAGCCAAAACCATCATTATCCCGCCGGAACGCACCCGCTACCTTTCCGACATCGCAGACACGATCAGAGATTATCACCGCAAGACCCGCAGCCAGGCGGATCTGGTACGCAAAGTCTGGCATTTGAAAGAAACCGCCAAAGCCATTGGCAGTGACGATCTTAAAGGCGATGGGTCCGAGCTTTTGATGCGGCTCAAAGCGGAAATCGCCAAAGCCGAAAGTTTACTTGACAAGGAAACCGCGCATCTTTTGAACGAATGGAAAACGATCAAGGAAACTTACAGCAAAGACGAACTCGTCTATCAGGTTCGAGACCGCGAAATCAGGGTCCCGCTGTATCATCGCTCACTGGCACAGACCAGGATTCCAAAGATTGTCCTGCCTTGGTACAAGGACCCCGGTGAAATCTACACCTGGCTCAGGGAAGAAAATGTACCGGGGCGCTTTCCATTTACCGCCGGAGTTTTTCCGCTCAGACGTGTTGACGAAGATCCGACCCGGATGTTCGCCGGGGAAGGCGACCCTGCCAGAACCAACAACAGGTTCAAGCTCCTGTCGGAAAATTACGACGCCAAACGCCTTTCAACGGCCTTTGATTCTGTGACCCTGTACGGCTATGATCCGGACCGGCGTCCGGATATTTATGGCAAGGTAGGCACTTCCGGCGTCAGCATATGCACCCTAGACGACGTCAAAGTTCTGTATGACGGCTTCAACCTGTGTGCACCCAATACATCCGTTTCCATGACCATCAACGGCCCCGCGCCCATCATACTGGCCATGTTTTTAAACACCGCCATCGATCAGCAAATCGATGCCTTTAGATCGGAAAACAAACGTGAACCTAGCGAACACGAAACCAGCGACATCCGCTCCAAGGTACTGGCCAACGTGCGCGGCACCGTCCAGGCCGACATTCTGAAAGAGGACCAGGGCCAGAATACCTGTATCTTCTCGATCGAATTTGCATTGAAAATGATGGGAGATATCCAGGAATACTTCATCAAAAACCATGTGCGTAATTTCTATTCGGTTTCCATCTCGGGGTACCACATCGCCGAAGCCGGCGCCAACCCGATTACCCAGCTGGCTCTTACCCTGGCCAACGGATTTACCTATGTGGAATATTACCTGTCGCGGGGCATGCCCATCGACAGCTTTGCACCCAACCTGTCCTTCTTTTTTTCCAACGGCATGGATCCGGAATATACGGTGATCGGCCGAGTCGCCAGACGCATCTGGGCTGTTGCCTTAAAACAGAAATACGGCGGCTCGGTTCGCAGCCAAATGCTCAAATACCACATCCAGACTTCAGGGCGCTCTTTGCACAGCCAGGACATTCAATTCAACGACATCAGAACGACGCTCCAGGCCCTGTGTGCCATATATGACAACTGCAACAGCCTGCACACCAACGCGTTTGATGAAGCCATTACGACCCCGAGTCACGAGTCGGTCCGGCGGGCGTTGGCGATTCAATTAATCATTAACCGCGAGTGGGGGCTGGCCAAGAACGAAAACATGTATCAGGGCAGCTTTGTGGTTGATGAGTTGATGCGCCTGGTGGAAGAGGCGGTTCTAATGGCATTCGACCGGATTACCGAGCGCGGCGGCGTTCTGGGAGCCATGGAGACCGGTTATCAGCGCAGCAAAATTCAGGAAGAATCGATCTATTATGAAAACTTGAAGCATAGCGGGGAACTGCCGATCATCGGCGTCAATACCTTCCGTGATCCGGACGCCAACCTGGAGCAACTGGCCGAATGTGTCGAGCTGGCCAGGGCGACCGAAGGCGAAAAGAAATCGCAGCTTGCGCGTCTTGAGGCCTTTAAAAAGCGCCATGAAGAACAGGCCCCGGCGGCCCTCGAACGCCTCCAGAAAACAGCCTTGTCCGGAGGAAATATATTTGCCGAACTCATGGAAGCCGTTAAGGTCTGCTCTCTTGGCCAGATTACCCAGGCCTTGTATGATGTGGGGGGACGGTATCGGCGCAACATGTAAGCGGGTTGAGAGTTTTCGCTGTTAAATCGCTACATGGATAATCATCGCTTAAAGGAGAGACACATGAGAGAAGCAGTTATCGTCAGTGCGGTGCGGACACCGATTGGGAATTTCAACGGTTCACTGAGCAATATCGGAGCGACCAAGCTGGGCGCTGTCGTCATTGAAGCCGCCGTTCAGAAAGCCGGAATACAGAAGGATGTGGTGAATGAAGTTATTATGGGCATGGTGCTGCCCTGCGGCTACGGCCAGAATCCGGCCAGACAGGCTGCCGTTCTGGCGAATATGCCCTTTGAAGTGGAATGCATCACGATGAATAAAGTTTGCGGTTCAGCCTTAAAGGCCGTGATGCTTGCGGCTCAGGCCATTCAGGTCGGAGATGCCGATGTTGTGGTTGCCGGCGGCATGGAGAGTATGAGTATGGCGCCCTATTACCTTGAAAAAGCCCGGTTTGGATATCGCATGGGCCCGGGCAAACTTGAAGATCATATGATCCATGACGGACTTTGGGATATTGTCAACGATTTTCATATGGGCATGTCCAACGAGCTTTGCAGCGAAAAATACAATATCAGTCGCCAGGATCAGGATCGATATGCCGTCGAGTCCTACCGCCGGACCCTTGCGGCCATCAGTTCGGGACGGTTCAAAGACGAGATCGTGCCGGTCCAGGTTCCCCAGAGGAAAGGAGACCCGGTTCTGTTCAGCCAGGACGAGTGCCCCCAGGAAACCAGCTACGACGTTTTGTCAAAGATGAAACCCGCCTTTAAAAAGGACGGCGTCGGCACCGCCGGCAACGCCTCCATCATCAGTGACGGCGCTGCTGCTGTCGTCGTTATGGCCAAAGACAAAGCCATCGAAATCGGATGCCGGATCATGGCTACCATCGGGTCCCAGGCATCTTACGGTATGGACGCCAAGTATCTTCTGGTAGCCCCGATCTGGGCCATTCCCAAATGCTTGCAGAAAGAAGGCTTATCTATAAGTGATGTCGATCTTCTTGAAATCAACGAAGCCTTCAGCGGCTCTACGGTGGCGGTGCTACGGGAACTTGATCTGGACCCTGGCAAGGTCAACGTCAACGGCGGGAGCGTGGCCTTGGGGCATCCGATCGGTGCCACCGGATGCCGGCTGCTCGCCACTCTTTTGCATGAAATGATCAAACAGGACAAAAAAACCGGGGTGGTTTCCCTGTGCCTCGGCGGCGGTGAAGGTGTGGCCTTGGTAGTTAAAAGATAAGGAGAGGATGATGGAGATTAAAACATTTGGCGTTGTCGGCGCCGGTCAGATGGGAAGCGGAATTGCGCAGGTGGCTGCCGTGAGCGGCCTGGATGTCATCATGAGCGATATCAATATTGAATATGCTCAGCGGGGGCTCCAAACGATTACAAATTTTTTAAAGCGCAGCGTTGACAAGGGCATCATGAGCAGCGACCAGATGGATGCGGTTCTGGGGCGTATCAAAACCACCGTGGATCTGGAGGCGATGGCGCCGGTCGATTTTGTCGTTGAAGCTGCCAGCGAGGATGAAACCATAAAATTTGAAATTTTCAAAGCACTGGACGACATCTGTGCTTCCAGTGTAATTCTGGCCACCAATACGTCTTCGATCCCCATCGGACGGATCGCGTCCCGAACCAAACGTCCCGAAAACGTCATCGGAATGCATTTCATGAATCCGGTGCCGCTGATGAAGCTGGTTGAGGTAATTCGCGGGCTGGCAACATCGGAAGAAACCTTTAAAACCACCTGGAATCTGGCGCTGACACTTGGCAAAACGCCTGCTGAAGCCGTTGATTATCCGGGCTTTATCGCCAACAGAATTTTAATGCCCATGATCAATGAAGCCATTTACTGTCTGTATCACGGCGTCGGAACCCGAGAAGATATCGATACGGTAATGAAACTCGGCATGAACCATCCCATGGGGCCCCTGGCCCTGGCAGACCTGATCGGACTGGATACCTGCCTGGCCATAATGGATACCCTGGCCGATGGGTTCAAAGATTCCAAGTACCGCGCCTGTCCGTTGCTCCGCAAATATGTGGAAGCAGGCTGGCTGGGCAGAAAAACCGGGCGCGGCTTTTACGAATACGGGTAGCGTTTTAACCATTTAACCATATCTTCCTGGAGGCGTTATGACAAAAAAGAAAGCCGGTACCCTTGTCCCGGTGGGAAAGAAAATCAAGAAAGAGAGGGTCAGGAAAAAAATGACCCTCGACAGAGTGGCCAATGAAACCGGCCTTTCCATTGATTATCTTAAACAGGTAGAAGCCGGAAAAGAGATTCCTCCTGTAGGCACCCTGCTGCAAATCTCCAGGGCTTTGGAAATAGATTCCGGCTTTTTCTTAAAGGAAGAGGAATCGCGTTTAAAAAGTCGTATCCAGGCCTATACCAAGCGCACCGATAACTATGCTTATACCACCCTGACGCCGGGTGCGGAGAATAAGCATTTGAAAGCGTTTAAAGTCTCTATCGATGCCATGCAGGATCACAAGGGTGTCGGGTATCAGCATGAAGGCGAAGAGTTTGTCTATGTGCTTTCAGGCCGGATCGAAGTGATTGTCGGGGACCACGTAAATATGCTGAACACGGGCGATTTCCTCCATTTCAACTCGGGGATACGGCATAAATTAAGAAACATCGGCAAGGAAAAAGCAGAATTAATTGTCGTCATTTACGGACCTTAACGGAGCAATCTATGTCAGTCAATCTTACCGATGAACAGCTTATGATCCAGACCATGGCCCGGGAATTTTCAAGGAAAGTTGTGGCCCTTACCGC
>Ga0180009_10002569_pt1 | contig 21309 bp, 21 predicted proteins | sample OS_PC_MetaG_FD_123537 | JGI IMG/M metagenome (GOLD analysis project Ga0180009, IMG submission 123537) | Groundwater microbial communities from the Aspo Hard Rock Laboratory (HRL) deep subsurface site, Sweden - OS_PC_MetaG | ecosystem: Environmental > Aquatic > Deep subsurface > Groundwater...
CAGATCATCGACACCAGCCGCTTCACGGTGCATGACCTTCGGCAGGAGGTGTTGAACCTCTACAGTCAAGGCGGCAAGCCGGCCCGCATGCAGCTGAACCTCATCACTTTTGGCTACAAGTACGGGCTGCCTCAAGAGGCCGACCTGGTCATGGACGTGCGCTTTTTGGATAATCCCTACTTTGTGGATGACTTGCGCAACCTTGACGGCCGTGATCTCCGAGTGGTAGATTTTATATTCAAAAAAGAGGGTTCCGGGGAATTTCTTAAAAAATTCAAGGAGCTGCTGGAGTTTCTCATCCCCGCCTATCAACGGGAGGGGAAAACCCAGTTGACGGTGGCTTTCGGCTGCACCGGCGGGCACCACCGCTCCGTGGCCGTGGCCGAATGGCTACTCCGGGAGCTCAAGGCTCACGGCGTACGCCTGACCCTTCGCCACCGCGACATTGCCATGGAATAGGAATTTGATAGGACTAGTTATAATCACCCACGCCCGTTTGGGCCGGGAGTTGGTTAACGCGGCCGAGTTCATCCTGGGCAAGGTGGAGCAGGTGGCCACGGTTTCGGTGGACTCCGACACTGCGGCTGAGAGCCTGCACAGCCGCCTGGAGGCGGCCCTGGCCAAGGTTGATTCGGGCAAAGGCGTCCTGATCCTCACCGACATGTTCGGCGGTTCCCCCAACAACATCTCTCTGGCTTTTTTGGATGAGGGCCGCCGCGAAGTGGTCACGGGGGTCAACCTGCCCATGCTCATCAAAGCCGCCACCAGCCGTGAAAACACCAGCCTGGCCCAATTGGCTCATACTGTCTGCGAGGCCGGCCGTGACAGCATTTCCGCCGCCGGCGAGTTGCTCTCTACCTGAGGTATCGCCACCGCCGGGTCTGCAAGTTGAGATCCGGCCCGTGGCCCAGGAACACCTGGACCAGGTGGCGGCCATTGAACAGGCCTGCTTTAGCAATCCGTGGTCCTGCGGGCTTTTTCTTGAAGAGCTGCGCATGCCCCTGGCCATGGACCGCGTGGTCCTGGTGGACGGCCAAGTCGCGGCTTACTGTTGCCTGTGGCTGGTGGCTGGCGAGGCCCAGGTGCAAAACCTTGCGGTTCATCCCGCCTTTCAGCGGCGTGGCATGGGAAAGTTCTTTTTAATCCAGGTATTGTCCCAGGCCCGCGCCGCCGGGGCCACCCGGGCGAGCCTGGAGGTGCGGGACGGCAATCTTGCCGCTTTATACTTGTACCAATCCTTGGGGTTTTGCCTGGAAGGCCGGCGGCCACGCTACTACCAGCCTGAAGGGAAAGACGCCCTCTTGCTGGGGCGAAACCTGTAGCACCGATCGGCTCCAGAATTGGGAAAAGCCTTGACCCCGCCTCTGGCTACGTTTAATTTAAAGCTATGGAGCGCGGCCCTTTGAAAAGGTTATCGCTTCCTTAGGCCGTTTTTTCTGGGCGGCCACAAGAACCTAGCTGGCTCCCCTTATTCCCGGGCTTAGTCCCGGGGAGTTCGTTGGGGCCCGACTTACACTTAGAGCAACCCAAGCCACGCAAACCCTAAGGAGGTGCTGGGGCTATGGCGGTTAAAGTCGGCATAAACGGTTTTGGACGCATCGGGCGCTTGGCCACCCGCATTCTGGGCCAGGGACATTCTGATCTGGAGCTGGTGGCGGTGAACGCCCGGGCGGATACGGCCCAACTGGCACACCTTTTAAAATACGATTCCGTGCATCGCGCTTACGACCGCGAGGTAAGCCACGAGGGCGACGAGCTGATCATCGCCGGCAAGCGGGTGATGGTAACCCGCCAAGCCAATCCCCAGGAATGCCTCTGGGGGCAGATGGGGGCCGAACTGATCCTGGAAACCACCGGCAAGTTCAAAATGCGGGCGGAAAACCTGGGACACATCCAGGCAGGAGCCAGCAAGGTGGTCATGGGCGCGCCAGGCAAGGACCCGGACGTGACCATAGTAATGGGGGTCAACGACGGCATTTACGATCCGGCCCGGCATCAGGTCGTTTCCAACGCCTCCTGCACCACCAACTGCCTGGCTCCGGTGGCCAAGGTGCTCAACGATTCCTTCGGCATCGAGCACGGCCTGATGACCACGACCCATGCCTACACCATGAGCCAGCGCATTCTGGACGGCAGCTCCAAGGACATACGGCGGGCCCGGGCCGCGGCCATGAGCATGATACCCACCACCACCGGCGCGGCCAAGGCCGTGTCCGTGGTAATCCCCGAACTGAAGGGCAAACTGGACGGCTTCTCCATCCGGGTTCCCACTCCGGACGTGTCCCTGGTGGACCTCACCTGCCGCCTGGGCCGCGACATAAACGCCGAGGAAGTCAATAACGCCTTGCGCGCCGCGGCGGACGGTCCCATGAAGGGTTACCTCATGGTCACCGACGTGCCCCTGGTGTCGGTGGACTACACCGGTTGCCCCTACTCTTCGGTGGTGGACGCCCCCCTGACTCAGGTCATCGGAGCGCGCATGGTAAAGGTTTTGTCTTGGTACGACAATGAGATGGGCTATACCTCACGTCTGGTGGACCTGGCGGCCATGGTGGCCTGGAGCATGTAGATTAGCCCCTTTAGTGCTGATTGAAAACAGGCGCGGCGGCAAGCGGAGGGGCTGGTCCGCCGCCACCTGATTGGGGTGGAGGGTTGCAAGCGTGAAATACATCAATCAATTGGACTTGGCGGGCAAGCGGGTGTTGATCCGGGTGGACTTTAACGTGCCCCTGGACGAAGAAGGCAATATTACCGATGACAACCGCATCCGGGCCGCCCTACCCACCATCAACTATGCCCTGGACGAGGACGCCAAGGTCATCGTGGCCAGCCATATGGGCCGTCCCAAGGGCAAGCGGATGGAAGAGTTCTCCATGGCCCCGGTGGCTCGCCGCCTGGGCCGCCTGCTCAAAAAAGAAGTGATCATGGCCCCGGATTGCGTGGGCCCGGAAGTGGATGAACTTATCCGCGCCATGAAGCCCGGCCAAGTGGTGATGTTGGAAAACCTGCGTTTTCACAAGGGCGAAACCGACAACGACCCGGAGTTCGGCAAGGCCCTGGGCTCTCTGTGCGACGTCTACGTGGACGACGCCTTTGCCGTGGCCCACCGGGAAAATGCCTCGGTGGTGGCGATAGTTGATTTCGTGCCGGAGAGCGTGGCCGGCTTCACCATGAAAAAGGAGTTGGACTACTTCCGTCGGTCCATGATCGACCCGGCCCGTCCCCTGGCAGCGGTGCTGGGCGGGGCAAAGGCCATGACCAAGCTGCCGGCCCTGGAAAACCTCATGGAGCACGCCGACAAGATCATCATCGGCGGAGCCATGGCCAACACCTTTTTGATGGGTGTGGGCATCGACGTTGGTAAGAGCCTTTACGAGCCGGAACTGGTGCCCGTGGCCAACGTGCTGCTCAAAAACGCCAAGGCCGCCGGGGTGAAGATGTACATTCCGGTGGACTGCGTGGTGGCCGACCGCTTTGACCGCAAGGCCGAAACCAAGCTGGTAACCGTGCAGGACGTTCCCAAGGAATGGATGATCATGGACATCGGCCCCGCCACCAGCCTGCTCTACCGCGAGGCTCTAAGGGACTGCAAGACCATCATCTGGAACGGGCCCATGGGGGCCTTTGAGATGGACGCATTTTCCCGGGGCACCTACAACATGGTCTCCACCGTAGCCCAGACCTACGCCCTTACCATCATCGGCGGCGGCGACACCGACGTGGCGGTGAGCAACGCCGGAGAAACCGAGAACATCAGCTATATATCCACCGGTGGTGGGGCTTTCTTGGCCCTTCTGACCGGGGAGGTGCTGCCCGCGGTGGAGGCCTTGGGCGGTTACACCGGCCTGGAAAACGGCGGCCACGCCTACTAGCCCGCGAGGAGAAAACATGTCCCGCAGACCCATGATCGCCGGAAACTGGAAGCTGAACCTCACTGTGGAAGAGGCGGTGTCCCTGGCGGGAGAGATCGCCTCGGGCCTCATGCGCGATGATTTGGACGTGTTGGTTATTCCAGGGTTTTTGGCCCTAGAACCGGTGGCGCTTTCGCTTTCCTCCAGCCCGGTCCTGGTAGGCGGGCAAAACTTGTTCTGGCAGGAGCAAGGCGCCTACACCGGAGAAGTCAGCGGGCCGCAGCTAAAGGCGGCCGGCGCCCGTTATGTGTTGGTGGGCCACAGCGAACGGCGGCAATACTTCGGAGAAACCGAAAAGACCTGCCGGCTGCGCCTGGAGGCCGCCCTGAAAGCCGGACTGCGCCCCATACTCTGTGTGGGCGAGACCCGGGACGAGCGCGAGTCCGGGCAGACCGAAGGCGTTGTGGAAAGCCAGTTGGCCGGAGCCCTGGCCGGTCTGAGCGCCGGGGAGATGGCCGAGGTCACTATCGCCTACGAACCGGTGTGGGCCATTGGCACCGGCCTGACCGCCTCCGAGGAGCAGGCCAACCAGGCGCACGCATATATACGGGGTTGGATAGGCTCCCGATTTGACAAACTAGTTGCGAATTCTACCGGAATCCTGTATGGAGGTAGTGTCAAGTCGGCCAACGCGGCCGGCCTTTTACATCAACCCGAAGTGGATGGGGCCCTGGTGGGCGGCGCGTCTCTGAGCGCCGACAGTTTCCTGGGCATCATCCAAGCGGCTTAGAGAAAAAATACCATGACCACGGTTACTCTGATCATCCATCTGCTGGCCAGCATCACCCTGGTTCTGGTGGTTCTGTTGCAGACCGGCAAGGGCGCGTCGGTTGGCGCGGCCTTTGGCGGCGCTTCACAGACTGTGTTCGGCAGCGCCGGCGCTGCTACTTTCTTGAGCAAATTGACCACGGTGGTGGCCATCGTGTTCATGCTCACCTCTCTGGGCCTGGCCGTTTTCGGTCACAGCGGCGGGGGACCCTCCTCGGTTATGCAGGGAAGCACGGCGGCCCCGGCGGCCAAGACCGCGCCGGCCCCGGCCAAGCCCGCCCCCCCCGCTCCGGCCAAAAACGCACCCGCGCCTGCGGCCAACTAGGGCCTTTAGCGGTATAATCATGATCGTCGTTGCCGTCGTGGTGGAATAGGTAGACACGCCGTCTTGAGGGGGCGGTGGGGAGACCCGTGCCGGTTCAAATCCGGCCGACGGCACCACTTTTAAATAATAAAAACGGGCACTTGCAAACGCAGGTGCCCGTTTTTATGTTGGCCAGATGTTGGCCAGCTACTCTTCCGCCTCCGGCCCCTCTTCCGCCCCGCTCACGGCCACGTGCGCGCCCCCAGTCTTGGCCTGGGTGGCCACCTGGGCCGCCGTCTGCATGGCGATAATCTGCTTGATCGCCTCGCTCAACTTGGCCTTTTCCTCGTTGCTCAACTTGTTGGTGCTGATCGCAAGGCCCTAAAATCAAAACCGCCAGGGCCAGTTCCAGACCTCTGTGCGATTTGCACAGCATCCATGCTGGCGATGTTCATTGGTGCTTTCACCGAGAGATACTCTATATTAGTTTAGCCTTAAGCTATATCCGGCGATCTCTTTTGGCCAGGCCCTGGACGAAACTCTCATGTGGCGCGTACACTTGGGGGCGTAATGTTGGGGCACTCCCCCCCTTGGTTGCCAGCCGCACCGCGGAGATCCATATGACCACAACCAATTGCTTCAGCGGGCCATCCACGCAAGGCCGCATCCTGGTGGTGGACGACGAATTGACCACCTTGAAGAACCTGCGCCGCATCTTGGAGAAACAGGGGTACCAGGTCTCCACCTACAGCAACCCGGTGCGGGCCCTGGAGCTGCTCAAGCGGGAGCCCTTCGACGTGTTGCTCAGCGACCTGCGCATGCCCCACCTGGACGGCCTGGAGCTGCTAGACCAGGCCAAGCGGGCCGCGCCGGGCCTGGAGGTGATAATCATCACCGGCTACGCCAGCCTGGATGGCGCGGTGGAGGCCACCAAGAAGGGAGCCTACCATTTCCTGGCAAAACCCTTCACCCCGGAGCAGGTGCGCCAAGTGGTGGCCGAGGCCCTGGCATTGAAACAGACCCGGGAAGTCGCCCAGGCCCTGGAGCACCAGGACGGCCCCCTAATCATAGGCCAGAGCCCCCAGATGCGGCGGGTGGCCGAGGTCATCGCCCAGATCGCCCCCACCGACTGCAACGTCTTGATCATGGGCGAGTCGGGCACCGGCAAGGAGCTGGCCGCCCGCGCCATCCACTCCCAGAGTCATTGCGCTACGGGGCCCTTCGTGGCCTTTAACTGCGCGGCCCTCAACGCCGCGCTGATGGAAAATGAGTTGTTCGGCCATGAAAAAGGGGCCTTCACCGGAGCCGGACAGACCAAGGCCGGCCTGCTGGAGGCGGCCCAGGGAGGCACCATTTTCCTTGACGAAATAGGCGAGATGCCACAGGCCATGCAGGTGAAGCTGTTGCGCGCCCTGCAGGAGCGGGAGGTGCTGCGGGTGGGGGGAACCAAGGCCGTGAGCCTGGAGGTGAGGGTGGTGGCGGCTACCGCCCGGGACCTCAAAGCCGAAGTGAGCCAGGGCGCCTTTCGCCAGGACCTGTATTACCGCCTTAACGTGGTGAGCCTGGTCCTGCCGCCCCTGGCCGAGCGCGGCGACGACATTCAACTGCTGGCCTACTACTTCCTGGGAGTCTTCAACCGCCGCATGCACAAACAGATCCGGGGCCTCTCCCCCTCCGCCCTGGAGCTGCTAACCCGCTATGCCTATCCGGGCAACGTGCGCGAGTTGGCCAACATCATGGAACGATCGGTGGCCCTGTGCGCGCAGGACATGATCACCGAACGCGACCTGCCCCCGGATCTGGCCACGGTGGAACTGGCCAGTTTTTCCCGCCCGGACAGCGATGCGCCCACTCTGGAGGAACTGGAGCGTCGCTACATAGAGCACATTTTGGAACTGACCGGCGGGGTGCGCACCCGGGCGGCGGACATCCTGGGCATCGACCGGGTCAGCCTGTGGCGCAAGATTAAGAAGTACGGGCTGGAATAGAGCGTTACATTAGCGATACACCGCGTTGCGTTTACGCAACAAATCGTTCCCGCCCCTGAAATGGCCCCAGGGCAGCCGCCTCGCTGGCCGCCGCATTGCAGATAGCAACAAACCGCTCCCCGCGCCCCCGCGCGCCTAAGTTCACAATAACCCATAAAACCAGCCATTTGACCAAGACACCTCGGTTGGTACGGCCTTTGCTGTTGCCTTAGGGCCAGGAAAGGCGAAGCCCCATGTTCAAACGAGTCTTGGTGGTCATGGAAAACGAGCAGATCAGTTCCCAGGCGGTCTACTACGCCCGCGAACTGGCCCAGCGCATGGATGCCGAGATTTCTTTCCTGATGCTGGTGGAGATGTCCGCCCTGGATCGCACCTGGCTGGGCAGCAGCCGTAGCGCCATCTCTGAGTTGGACGACCGGGTGGGGCGGCAGATGGCCGAGTTGAGCGAACAATTCCTGTGCGCGGGCATCGCCACCAGCGCGGCGCTCAGGGTGGGCGACCCCAAGCAGGAGTTGTTCAAGTTTCTGGCCGAGCGCCCTCCTTTCCAGGTGTTGATCTGGGGAAGCCACGAGGAACTGCCCGGCGGTTCGGCGCGGGGCCACTGGATGACCAAGGTGGCGGCCTCGCTGGAATGCCCCTTTTGGACCGTAAGCAGCCGGCGGCCCGCCAATTGAGGGCCACCTTACTCGATGGATTTACAACCGCTTTCTCGCACGGCGCAAGGTGAAGTTTCATGCCTCAACTAACTGCTGACATGATCCTGGTCATGGTGATGATCGGGATCGCTGTTTTCCTGTTCATCGTGGAATGGTTGCGAGTGGACGTGGTGGCCATCCTGATGATGGTGACCCTGCCCCTGCTGCATTTGGTGACCCCGGCCGAGGCCTTCTCCGGCCTGTCCAGCAACGCGGTGGTGTCCATCATCGCGGTGATAATCATCGGCGCGGGGTTGGACCGCACAGGCGTCGTCAACCGCCTGGTGGGCCCCATCCTGCGGGTGGCGGGCAGCAGCCAGTCGCGCATCGTGATCTTTATCTCCCTGACCGTGGCGGGCATCTCCAGCTTCATGCAAAACATCGGAGCGGCCGCCCTGTTTTTGCCCGCGGTGCAGCGCATCAGCAAGAACCTCAAGATACCCATCAGCAAGCTTCTCATGCCTATCGGTTTTTCGGCCATCCTGGGCGGCACGGTCACCCTGGTGGGCTCCAGCCCCCTGATCCTGCTCAACGACCTGATGGCGCCGTTCAAGCTAAAGCCCTTCGGCCTGTTCGACGTGACCCCGGTGGGGCTGGCTCTGGTGGCCTCGGGCATCGCCTGCTTCGTGTTTTTCGGCCGTTTCATTCTGCCCGGCGGCAAGGGGGAGGAGCATAGCCCCGCCGCAGAGGAGCGCCAGGAGGAAAACCAGGTCATGGACGAGCTGGGGCGCCCCTGGGAACTTACGACCCCCCAGGACTTCACCCATTACCGCGAGCCGGTGACCGTGGATGAACTTCGCCGGCGCTACCTGGTCAACGTGGTGGCCCTGGTGGAGCCGCCGGACTTCAAAATCTTGGGCCCGGCCCCGGACCAGGAAATCCGCTCCGGGGTGGACATGGTGGTCTACGGCCAGGAAAAGGACGTGCGCCGCATGGCCCAGGAGGAGGGCATAGCCCTCAAAGAGGGCCTGGAAGTTTTTAAGGGCGAGTTGGCCGAGCACGCCAGCGGCACGGTGGAAGCGGTGGTGGCCCCCCGCTCCAGCCTGGTGGGCAAGACTTTGAACCAGGTGGATTTGGCCGAGCGTTTCCAGGTGACGCCCTTGGCGGTGTACCGCCAGGGAATCACCTACCGGGCCGAGTTAGGCCAGCTTCCCCTCAGGGTAGGCGACGCCATCCTGCTGCACGGCACCTGGAAGCGGCTGGAGCTCTTGCACGGCGAGGGCAGCCTGTTGTTCACCACCCCCCTGGACGCGGAGCAACTCCGGCCGGAAAAGGCTCTGTTCGCCGGCATCTGGCTGGCCGTGGCCCTGATCATGGTCATCGTGTTCAAGATCCAGCTTTCGGTGTGCCTGATGACCGGCGCCCTGGGCATGATCATCACCCGGGTGCTGACCATAGACGAGGCCTATCAGGCGGTGGACTGGCGCACCGTGTTTTTGCTGGGCGGACTCATCCCCCTGGGCATCGCCACCGAGAAGACCGGCACCGCCGCGTGGATAGCTCACACGGTGCTAAACGCCATAGGCACGGTGGAGCCCATCGTGCTACTGGCGGTGATCGGGCTGCTGGCCACCGTTTTCACCCTGGTCATCAGCAACGTGGGGGCCACTGTCCTCCTGGTGCCCCTGGTGGTCAACATGGCCCTGGCCGCCCACACCGACCCGCGCATGGCCGCCCTGGTGGTGGGCCTAGCCACCAGCAATTCCTTCATCCTGCCCACCCACCAAGTCAACGCGCTCTACATGGGACCAGGCCGCTACCGCAGCGTGGACTTCATGAAGGCGGGCAGCGTGGTGAGCATCGTCTTTCTGGTGGTGATGACCGCCATGCTCTACCTGTTCTACTAAAGGAGGTCTTGACCTTGGCCATAATCACCATATCCCGCGGCTCCTACAGCAAGGGTCGTGAAGTGGCTGAAAAGGTGGGCAGCCGCCTGGGATACGCCGTGGTCAGCCGCGACGTGCTTCTGGGGGCCTCGGAGCAGTTTCACATACCCGAGGTCAAGCTGGTGCGGGCCATCCACGACGCGCCCTCCATCCTGGACCGCTTCAGCCACGGCCGTTACTGCTATTTGGCCTACATCCAGAGCGCCCTGGCCGAGCGGGCGGTGAACGACAACTTGGTCTATCACGGCCTGGCCGGGCACTTGCTGCTCAAGGGCGTGCCCCACGTGCTCAAGGTGCGTATCATCGCCGATCTGGAGGCCCGGGTGGCGGCGGAGATGAAGCGCGAGGGCCTCAGCCAGGGCCAAGCCCGCGAACTGCTGCTAAGGGACGACGCCGAACGGCGCAAATGGACCCAGAATCTCTACGGCGTGGACCCCTGGGACGCATCACTCTATGACCTGGTGATTCACATCAACCAGCTCACCGTGGACGATGCGGTGGACTTCATTGTCCAGGCCGCTAGCCGGGAGTGCTTCCAGAGCACCCCCGAATCCCAACAGAAGATGGAGGACCTGGCCCTGGCTTGCCGGGTCAAGGCGGCCCTGGTCAAGGACGACTGCGTGGACGTGGCGGTGACCAGTCAGTTCGGCAACGTGATGGTCTACACCAAGCAGGGCGACCGTCGGTCCCACCGTTTGGAAGACAGGGTCAAGCCGTTGGTTAAGCGTATCCCGGGGATCAATCACCTGGAGGTGCGCACCGGCCAGCCCTTCCCGCCGGAGGCTTGTTGAACAGCGGCCCCCGCAGCCGACAGAGAGGTGAATATCATGCCTGTGATAATCGTGTCAGCCGACGACTTCCAGCAGGGCCGCGAGATCGCCCACCGGGTGGCCGGCGTGTTGGGCTACCGCTTTCTGGGACGCGATCTGCTGGCCCGGGTGGCCCAGGAGAAACAAGTGAGCCAGCAGGACCTGGCGCGGGCCCTGGATGAACCGCCCGGGCTTTTGAGCCGGCGCTCCCGCCGCCAGCGCCTGTTAAGCGAAATTGAGGCGGCCTGCCTGGAGCAATTGCTGGAGGACAACGTGGTGGCTTACGGCCTGGCGGCCCATCTCTACGTGCGCGGGGTGTCCCACGTCCTGAAGGTGCGCATAATCAACGAGCCGGAGCAGCGGGCCAATATCCTGGCCCAGACCGGCAACATCCCTTTGGAGCGGGCCCGTAAGCTGGCCCAACGCCAAACCGGGGGTGAGCGCCGCTGGTCCCAGGATGCCTACCAACTGGACCAGACCGACCCCTCGCTCTACGACATGGTTCTCAGCCTGGGTACCCTGGAGCAGGACAAGGCGGTGGAGATCATCTGCGACATGGTGGGCTACCGCAAGTTCCAGCCCATGACCTATTCCCGCAAGTGCCTGCGGGACAAGGCCCTGGCCGCCCAAGTGCGCCTGGCGCTCATGGAGCGCTTCCCGGACATCCGGGTGGAAGCCAACGACGGCACGGTGGTGGCCTATATCCAAAGCTTGAAAAAGGATCAACGTAAGAAGCAGGAACAGGTGCGGCAGATGGCCGGAGAGCTGCCGGGGGTGCGCCACGTGGAGGTGCATGTCATCCGGGACTATTTCGGACAGGCGGCCCAAAGCTCCCGTTGAGCGCGGCCGGGTCCTTGACCGGCGAGCCCTTTACCGGGCAATGTCATAGGAGGTGGATTGATGTCTGGAAATTTGCAGGTGCTTCTGCTGGACGACGAGCCCATAGTGGGGCGGCGTCTCAAGCCCGCTCTGGCCAAGATCGGCTGCGAGGTGGAGGTCTTTGAAAACCCCGAGCAGGCGCTTATCCGCCTGGGCCAAAAGGAATTCGACGTGGTGGTCACTGACATCCGCATGGATGAGATCGACGGCATGCAGGTCCTGCAATTCGTGCGCGAACGCTGGCCCCGCACCAATGTGATCATGATAACCGGCTACGCCATGATGTCCCTGGCCCGAGAGGCCATGGAAAAGGGCGCCTTTGATTTCATAGCCAAGCCCTTCAAGCCCGACGATTTGCGCAGGGTGATCGCCAAGGCGGCCCGCGCCCTGGGCTCGGAGATCGATTTCGATGCAGCGGAGGTGGAAAAGGCTAATGGCTGAGGGTCCGCCCCAGGGCGCCGTCCAGCCCACGCCGGAGTTGGACGAACAAGCGGCCGAAGTGGCCGAGGTGCAGGGCCGCCTGGGTCTGGCCCGCGACGCGGAGCAGGCCCGCCGCGCCCTGCTCAGTCGTCCGCGCTTCAGCCTGCGCACGCAGATATACCTGGGCTCCTTCTTGGCCTTCCTCTTCGCTCTGGGCATCGCCACCGCCCTTGTGGTTAGCTTCCACCGCATGGAAGGCAAGATACGCTTTCTGGAGATCGTCAACGACTACGTGGTGGAGGTGGAGCAGGCGCGGCGCTTCGAGAAGAACTTCTTCCTGTACGACACCAACCTGAACGACGCCTTGGACAACGTATTCCGGGCCGAAAACATCCTCAACCGCAACGCCGAGGAACTGGCCGCCATCATGGGCGATAACTGGCGCACGGCGATGCTGCCCAACCTGCAACGCTATCAGGAACTCTTGGATAAGTTGGGCCGCCAGGGCGCGCCCAGCCCGTCCCTAAGCAAACAGGAGCGCCTGAGGCTGCAAGGCCTGGTGCGCACCCAGGGGCAGCAGATGGTCTCGGCGGCCCTGGCCCTGCTCAGCAAGGAAAAAACGGCCCTGGCCAAGGTGATGGTCCGCTCCCGCCAATTGCTTTTCTACTCCATGGGCATTTTGCTTTTGTTCATGGTGGCCAACGCATACTTGCTGGGCGCCCGCATGCTCAGTTCCATCAACCGCTTCGGTCAGTACGCCCACCGCATCGCCTCGGGCGACTTCACCCCGGTTACCCCCACCCGGAGCTACCGCGACGAGTTCACCGAACTGGCCCTGGCCATCAACACCATGATCGAAGAGTTGGAAAAGCGCGAGGCGGTGCTGGTGCAGTCTCACAAAATGCGGGCGGTGGGCACCCTCACCGCCGGCGTGGCCCACGAACTCAACAACCCCATGAACAACATCACCCTCACCGCCCACATGCTGCAGGAGGATTACGACGAGTTGGGCGACGATGAGCGGCGGGAGATGGTGGGCGACGTGGTCAAGGAGGCGGAGCGGGCCAAAAAGATCATCAGCAACCTGCTGGACTTCGCCCGGGAGAGCGGCTCCCAGTTGGAGCCCCTTGACCTGCCCCACCTTTTGCAGGAAACCATCACCCTGGCCGGCAACCAGATCAAGCTGTCAGGCATCAAGATAACCTTTCAGACCTCGGGCAACCTGCCCCGGGTGCATGGCGACAGCCAGCAGTTGCGCCAAGTGTTCCTTAACCTCATCCTCAACGCCATCGACGCATCCTCCAAGGGAGGCCGCATCCAGGTGCTGGTGTTGCCGGCCGACGAGCCAAACTATTTGGCGGTGAAGGTCATCGACTCGGGCAGCGGCATCCCGGCCCATATCCTGCCGTCTATCTTTGATCCCTTTTTCACCACCAAGGGCAAGGGCAAGGGCACCGGCCTGGGTCTCAGCGTGTCTCAAGGCATCGTGGCCAAGCACGGCGGCCGCATCATGGTCAGCAGCCAGGAAGACAAGGGCGCCACCTTCACCGTGGTCCTGCCGGTGACCACCATCCCCGCCGAACTGGGCGCCAAGGAGTAAGAAGGCCCTTACGGCCGTGAGGAGGCCGCGGCTTTTGTTTCGCGGCAACGGCGGGGAATTGCCGCATTTAGCTGGCTTGTACTGGTCAGTATTGACGAGGGATAAGTCGTGGACCCAGAAAACCGGTGGCTGTAATCGGTGGCATGGGCCAACAATCGATTGGGAATTCGCCTAATTTTACTCGCTTGATCTTTGGCGATTTGATGCTGTAGACAGTTATCGGCTCCTCGATGATCTGCGCTTGCACCAGACAACAATAAACACAGGAGAGATTAGCCGCCGCTGGTGTAAAAGGGTTTGCGTCTCGCTGGGTATCGAGGGGTTGGATATCTACCGTGGCGCCCGGCACTCCTCGGCCTAGGCCTTGGGCGCTCACTTCACCGCCGAAAAGTCGCAGGGCCACGGCGCCATGCACTCCACCAACAAGGCCTTCGAGCGATACATGCAGCATCACGGCGAACCCTCGACACAAACCTACGCAGAGTCGCAGGAGCTTAAAGGCAAGAGAGGCCCGGCAAAAGCCTGCCAACTGTTTGCCAACAGGGTCGCAAGTGACTGATATCGTTAAACCTCGTGCCGATTCAAATGCGGCCGGCGGCACCGCTTTTAAGCAATACAATCGGGCAATTGCAAGTTACAGGCGCCCGATTTCGGTTTATCAGAAGTTTATCAGACGCTTTTAACCTGCTCCCCCGCCTCCAGGCCATCCTCGCCTCCGCTTTGGGCCTGGTGGACTGGCTGGGTGGCCGTGGCCCGAGCCAAGTCTTCTCCCCCCAGGCGAGCCGCGCCTCCTTTGTCACGGGACCTTTTCGGTGAACCAGGGCAAGGGCCGTTTATTCAGCCATGTTGATTTATCAGGATTATTAGCCGATAGTAAAAAATCGTATGGGGGAGCCTTAAAATTCACCCGAGGTTGTCATGACCCGCGCGTTACATGCCCTACTCATAGCCCTGATGTTGGTAGTGGGCCCTGCCTGCGACTGGGACCAGGACTCACGGGCTCTGCATCCCCCCACCGAGGTCGGCTTGCTGGAGGACCCCGCCGGCCGCATGGACATCGCCCAGGCCGCCTCGCCCCAAACCGCGGTTCGCTACCAAACCAGGCGCGCCAACCGGATGTCCCTTGGCTTTTCCCAGTCGGCGCTCTGGGTGCGCATCCCCTTGGATCAGGCCCCGGCAAAGGGCCGATGGGTGCTCGAGGTGAGCGCGCCCTGGATGGACCGGGTGGACTTCTACCTGCCCGGGCCGGACGGCGGCTGGCATAGGCAATCCACCGGGCTGAAGCAACCATCGCCGGCCAACCGGCAGGGCGTGTTCTCCCTGACCGCCCCGGCCGACACCCCCCGAAGCGGGTATACCTACCTGCGCCTGCAATCGGTGCTTTCGCTAAACGCCGGCCTACGTATGTGGCCCGAAACCGGGTTCGAGATCAACACCGTAACCGACACATTCCTATACGGTATTCTCTATGGGGTGATGGGGGCCATGGTTTTAATAAACCTGTTGGTGCTGCTCACCACCCGCGACCAAGCCTACCTGATGTACGTTCTCTACCTGGTCAGCATCATGGCCCACCAGTTTTGCTTGCAAGGTCAGGTGCTTTTTTTGCCCACCGCACTCTGGCATCTGGTGCCGGCCATCAGCCTGGTGGTGTCCTCGTTTGCGCTCTTCTTTGGCGCGGCTTTTTGCCGCGTGTTCCTGAACGTCAAGAAAAACGCGCCCCTGGGCGATCAACTGCTGCGGGGTTTTCAGGTGGCGTCCGTGGGGCTGCTGGTCTTGGGCCTAACCGGGCAGATTTGGTGGGGGACCTGGCTGGTTCACAGCCTGGCCATGGTGGGCCCGGTGATCGGGGTATACGCCGGATTCAGCGCCCTGGCTCGGGGGTTCCGGCCGGCGCGCTTCTACTTGGTGGCCTGGATCGTGCTTTTGTTTGGGACCATGAGTTGGGGAGCCTGGAGCATGGGGGTGGATTTCCTGGTGCCACTGCCCCGGTCGCTGATCACCATTGCCGCCGCCCTAGAGAGCGTGCTTTTATCCCTGGCCCTGGCCGACCGGATCGGAGTAATGCAACGCGAGCGGCATGTGCTGGCTCAACGCGAACGCCGCTACCGCCAACTCAGCACCACTGACGAGCTAACCGGGCTGTTCAACTCGCGCTATTTCTGGAGCAAGCTGGCCAGCGAGATCGTGCATTCCCACAAATTGGGCCAGCCCTTGGGCTTGGTGCTGCTGGATGTGGACGACTTCAAGCGCTTTAACGACACCTACGGCCACACCGAGGGCGACAAGGTGCTGGCCGAGTTGGGCAGGCTCTTACAGTCGGCGGTGCGCCCGGCAGACTCGCCATGCCGCTATGGCGGCGACGAATTCGCCATTTTGCTGCCCGGGGCCGATGACCAGGCCTCGCGCGATGTGTGCCAACGGGTGCGCGATGCCTTGGCGCGGTGCGTGTTCCTGCCCGGCGATGGAGCCCGGGAGGTGGTTAACGCCAGCCTGGGCGCCGCCCAGCTTCAGCCGGGCGACGATGCCAACTCTCTGGTCAAGCGGGCGGACCAGGCACTATACAAAGCAAAAGCCAGCGGCAAGAATCAAACCGTGGAATTCTAAGCACAGCGGCGCTTCAAATCCAGCGGCGTGGTCTCGGAAATGCCCCCGGCCGCGCTGATTGCCCACTCCGCCGGCGCGGCCCAACCGTTAGCGGAGGCGGCAAAACCCTTCAAGGAGTAGAGTCCGCGCCAACTCCATGATATGTTGTAATAATAATCCAGATCAATCGAAAGCCTGCCCATGCGGTGTTGTTTAACGACTAAACATTTCTGGCAGCTAAAGCTTTCCCAGCCGCCCACCAACGACATAATCTTGGTTGGCAACTCACGGGTTTTTCTAGGCCTTTCCCCCGCCATATAGGCAAGGCATGTAACAACCGAAAAATATTCAATTTCGGCTTCGTTGCCTGTTCATTTGACCGGCGCTACCTGGAGCATGCCGCCAGTTTGCTGGACATGAACGGCAGCAAGCCGGCATTGGTGCTGGGATTGTGTCCCCACTGCCTAACGAGCTCCAGGTTGGGCAATGGATATAAATATTGGTATTCACAAGGTAATCCTGACCGAAAAAGCCTGCGCAGGCAGATATTGCTGGACAACTTTTCCGGCAAGGCCTTAATCAAGACCAATGCGCGCAACGTCCTAAACCTGTCCCGGGGCCTTCCTTTGAACAGCTACCACGCAGACGGTTGGGAGGCGTCCCTGCCGATAAGCAAGCGCCAAAAGAAATACGAAAAAGCGGCCGATAAATTGGCGCGGCGCAAGCGGGTGGACATGCGCATGGTGGATGAACTGTTGACCACGGTTGCCGATTTCCGCCAAGAGGGCATATCGGTTTACGGTTATCGCCCCCCCAGCAATAGACACATTCGCTACGTGGAGGATCAATTCAGCGGTCTTGATTTCCATGATTTCGCCAGGCGATTCAATGGCGCCGGAGGCTCCTGGCTCAAAGTCAATGAACAGGCTTATGCCACCTATGACGGCATCCATATGGACTACAGAACCGCTATTCGCTTTTCACGGCATCTTGGTGAAGTTTTACGCAATGAATTTAAATTAAAATAAGCCATGTTAATCTATTTTATTAATACTTAGTATTAATAAATAATAATAATATATCAATTCAACTAAACTAATTTACATCTGTTTGCCTTAGGCGACCTTTCCGCGCCCTGTTTATTATTAGCCCGCCAGCCCACCCTTCCCCTGACCGGCGGCCTGTGCTAAAAAAACCCAGCACCATTAGCAGGAGCCGCTCATGCAGATATCTGAAGCAATACAATCCCGCCGAAGCTGCCGCGTGTTCATGGACCAACCCGTGCCCCAGGAAACCCTGGAACGCCTGATGAGCCTGACCTGCCGAGCCCCCAGCGCCATAAACCTGCAACCATGGCAATTCACCGTGGTCAGGGAGACGGAGGTGGCCCGCCTGGGCAAAAAACTGACCCGGGCCTATTCCGAACGGGGCATATCCTGCGGACCGGACAACACCCAGCCCCTGCCCGAGGTCTATATGGAACGCCAAAAGGAGCTTGGCCGGCTCATGGCCCCGCTCATGGAAAAGGCCGGGGTGGACCGCAACTTCATCAACACCGGCTCCCTGGTTTTCTACGGAGCCCCCGCGGTGGTGGTGGCCACCTTGGACGGCGCCTTTCCCCCGGAACGAGCCATTGATGCCGGCTTCGCCTTGGGATGGCTGCTCCTGGCCGCCGCCGACCTGGGTCTGGCCACGTGCCCCATCGGCTTGGTGTGCTCCTATGCCGATATTATCAAAGACTTTTTGAACATCGACTCCACCAGGCGGGTGGTGCTGACCGTGGCGGTGGGCTTTGCCGATCCCGACTCGCCGCTAAACCGCATGCGCTCCCCCCGCGCCTCAATGGAGCAGGTTGTTCGCTGGTACTAGATGGGTTGCCTTGCAACGAAAAAAAGCCCCCGCCCGTAAGGCGGAGGCTTGAACATGCGGGAAAAGTTTGGTTTAACGAATCATGCCAGTTACTTCGGCATTGACCACGGTGTAGATCTCGTCGTCAGTGCCGTAGATGTCCACCACGGAGCGGTGGTCGATGAGCCGCTCGATGATAAAGGCGGTCACGTAGAGGCTGATTCGGTTGGCCTGGGGGACCAGATTGCGGAAGTTGGCGATGGCGTACTGAATGTCGAAGTCCTCGGCATTGAGCAGAGTGCCCAGGGCGCCGGCCAATTGCTCTTCCACGTCTCGCTGGCTTTTGGTCTCGATGAGGTTGGCGCTGATCAGCTTCATGGCCAACTTCTGGGCCAGTTCGTCCACGCAGTCTCCGAGTTGCATCAGCTGCCGAGTCCAAGCCGACTGCCGGGAGCTTTCCAGGCGAGAGATCAGGTTCTCCTCGCGATAATTGGTATGAAAGTCTCCGCCCATCTCTTCAATCTTCCTCCGGTGCGTCATGCCCCCGGCTCTGGGGTGGTCTGCCAGGGCACCGCTACCGGCACCGCCACAAACCCGTTATACTTCTGCTTTCTTAACACCCGTTTCCCCACCGCGCAACGAATACTTGCAGGGCTAAAGGAAAAAAATGACGAACGATCAATATTTGCATCCCGTGCCCCCGTGGCTGGACGACGAGGTGATCATGGTGGAGAACGGCGGGGAAATGCCCGAGGTGGTCCTGGCCGAGAGCCTGCATCATCTGGAATCTCTTGCGCCGGCCGAAAAGGACGTTTTGCGGGCGGCTGCGGTGCGCGGCTACCTGAAGATAATCAGGCGCGATCTGGACCCGAACAATGTCGGCCTGCCCTCCTTTCGCGGCTTGCAACGAGCCGTGGACAACCTGGCCCGCATGTCGTCTTTTCTCACACGCCTGGGCTGGCCACTGCCCGCCGGGGAGCCGGAGGGCCTGGCCGACCGTCTTGCCGCCTACCTGGCCGGCGAAAAGCGGGCCCTGGAGCAAGGGCGGCCCTACGCCAGCGCCACCGGAAAGCAGGTGGAGCGGGCCGCCCGGTCGGTGGGCCTGGATCTCACGCTTTATCAAGATGTTCTGGAGCGCATGGACGCCCTGCCCGTCCCGGACTTTTGGGCCCTGCGGGCGCTACGCCGTTTGGAAGCCGCCAAGGGCGGGGCCAAACGCCGCAACGAGGCCGGCGGCAAGGCCTTCCTGGAGGTACTGGACCTCCAGGGCCAGGTCCTGGAGGCGGCGGAACTGCCCCTGTCGGGCGCGGCCGAGTGCGAGGACCCCGAATGCCGCCAGCGGGTGGAACTGGTGTGGCGGCTTATCAGCCTGCCCGAGGCCTAGCTATTGTTTCTTGGGGCGGTGGGGGGCTATGGCGTCCAATAGCCCCTGGGGCACCCGGTAACCCAACTCCAAGGCCCGGTCGGCCGCTTTTATGGCCTCGGGCCAATCAGCCTTGAGGGCATAGGCGCCGGCCATGTTGCTCAGGGCCGGGGCAAAGTTGGAATCAATGGACAGCGCCTTCACGTACTCGTCAATGGCCTGGTTCAGCTTTTTCTGGGCCACGTACAAGTTGCCCAGGTTCACATGAGCGTCGGGATAGCTGGGGTTTAGGGCCAAGGCCTTCTTGTACATCTTCTCGGCCTCCTGGGGCCGCCGGGTATACAAGTACACCAACCCCAAGTTGTTGCAGGCCTGGTCGTTGAAGGGGTCCAGGACTATGGTCTGTTTGAATTGGCGTTCGGCGATTTTGAAATCGCGGCCGTAAAGGGCCATCATGCCGAGTTGATAGTGGGCCTGGGCGAAATCGGGGTTGAGCTGCACCGCCCTTTCCAGGTATTCCCGGGCCTGGTTGGGTTTATTGTCGTCGGCGGCCATGAGCCCCAGGGTCACATATGCCCGGGCCGAGTTGGGATTGCGGGGCAGCACCTCTTTTTCGATGATGCGCCGGGCCTCCTCGCGTTTGTCCTGGCCGGCCAGCATGTTGGCCGCGAAAAGTTCGCCCTGCCAGAAGTTGGGGTCGGCCTGCTTGCACTTGAGGAAGCGCTCCAGAGCCTTGCCCCCATCGTTCTCGGTAACAGCCAGAAATCCTTCGGCAAAAAGCTTAAGGGCCTTAGCCTTCACCTTACCGTCGATGCCTTGGCGAGTCATCTCCAGAAGAAACACCGCGCTGTCCTCGCGGGGGTTGTCGCCCAAAGCCCGGGAAAACTCGCCCTCCGCCTGCTTGAGATTGCCGGTGATAAGGGCCTCAACCCCGGCCAAAACCTTGCGGCGGGCGGCCAGATAGGTGGCCTCCGGCGGGGGAGAGGCCTGCTGGGTGGCGGGCCCGGTGGCGTCGCCCAGCTTGGGCATCGAGGCATCCATGGCGGGCGTGGCGCTGGAAAAGCGGGTGGAAGCCGGGTCCACGCCCTGGAACTTGGGCCCTGGCGCGGCGGCGGCTCTGGTTTCGCCGGGCTGGTCAAAACGCATGAGGATGGTATAACCCTCCTCGGTGGGGATGACCTTGCTGGGCTTGTTGGGCGCCAGCCCTTCCAGGGCGGCGCGATATTCGCTACGCAAGCGACTGTAGGGCACCTTGCCCAGGCGGCCTCCGCGGAACGAGGCGGGCCCCACGGAGTTGCGCTTGGCCAGGGTTTCGAAGCTGGCGCCCTTGGCCAACTCCTGGGCCAAATCCTGGGCCAGGTCCTTCTGCTTGACGGTGATGATGCCCAGGTCCACTTTTTGATCGCCTTGGGCCAGGGCCGGCCCGGCCGGGGCCAGCAACAACATCACCAAGCCTAAAATAACAGCCAAACGAAAGTGCATGGAGTCAGTTCTCCCCAGGGATAGTGCCCGCTTTCGGTTAATCCGATCATGGTTATTACCCATCCGCGGCCAGTGGTGTCAATTGCTTTTCACTGGCCGCCTCCATGGGCGGGGGTTGATAATTTGGCCTTAAGATATCATAATTCAGACACTATCGCCGCTTTGCCCGTTAAAGCGTCAAACCGTTCATAAGCGCTTGCGCGCTTACGGGCCTGGTTCACCGCAAGATAGAGTCTCCAGGAGGTTTGCATGGGTGTTTTGGTGGAGAAGTTCAAAGAGGGCTACTCCCTATTGTTCGACCGCAACTGGCCGCTTTGGGTCGGGGGTATCCTGCTGGCCTTGCTGGGCGTCATCTGCATGGCCGCGGGCCGCCCTTGGGGCGTGGCCGGCGGGCTTAGGGTCTGGAGCGACTGGCTCTTTTATTGGATAGGCCTTTACAGCACCGCCCCCGCCCATGCCTTCTTCTTAAGCAACGCCTCCATCCTCACCTGGGGCCTATTGTTCGGAGCCTTTGGCTCGGCGCTCATGTCCCGCCAGTTCGCCTGGCGCAACGCCCCCACCCTGGAGCTTGTCAAGGGCCTGGTGGGCGGCGTGTTCATGGGCGTGGGCTCGGTGATGGCCGGCGGCTGCAACGTGGGAGGCTTCTACACCGCCCTGGCCGCCGGCTCGGTGTCGGGCTTCGCCATGATGGCCGGACTGCTGGTGGGGGCCCTCATCGGCCTCAAGTACCTGATGTGGGAAATCGAGCACGTCACCAGCAAGCCGCCCAA